>Ga0179593_1270788_pt1 | contig 13982 bp, 16 predicted proteins | sample CZODoug2_1_08_16_FD_185931 | JGI IMG/M metagenome (GOLD analysis project Ga0179593, IMG submission 185931) | Vadose zone soil fungal communities from Angelo Coast Range Reserve, California, USA - CZODoug2_1_08_16fungal (PacBio error correction) | ecosystem: Environmental > Terrestrial > Soil >...
TTATCCAGCAAGCGAGCCCAAGACAAATAGACAAGGGCGTGTTCTAAGGGAAAATGCCAAGAAGGTTAACAGTGGTTCGCGGGGGGGCCGCATGTCTGGAAAGGAAGGGGAAAAAGAGTTTAAAGGAGTTGGTATTCCATAGAGGAAGGACGTTCTTCAAGAGAAAGGGAGACGACGGGCTATGGAATCCATGACAGATCAATACGAATGCAGCGCGAAACGGCACATAACGTACATCTCCGACGCTGGGGGAGGCAGCATTTGTGAGTTTAGCAGGAGGAGCCAACAAATATAACGAAACCTTATAACACCGGAAAAGTAAGACTTTATCGAGAGAAAAAGAGAGCGGTCCAAAGCGCTTATTGCGGGTAAAGAAGGTTGCTGGTTCAAGACTTTGATATCGAACCTGCAAAACGGCGTCCGCCAAGTAAAAAAGAACGGGGGGGGCGGTGGGGGGGGGTCGTGATGAGGAGAATCGGCAGGAAAGCACATTTGCGTAATATGGAAAGATAGGAGCTTGGGAAAAAAGGAGGGGAAAGAATTGAAGTGCTGCGTCGGAAAAATGGGAATACGCGTGACATGCGAGTACCAATGGGCCAGTGTAGGAACGAACTAAGACTACCGACTAGAGAGGGGGATGAAGGCTCGAGACCGGCGGGGCGTAGAGAAAAATACAAGATCCCATCTTGAGGGGCAGGAAAAAATCGGGCAATTCTTGTTACTTGAGAGCATGCCACCGATGTTTGACGCGTCGCCGTCGTAGAAAAAATTCGGAGTCATGGGCCTCCTAGCCGAAAGAGATCATCTATGGACAGAAGAGTCGACAGGTGAAAGGACGGCAAGCGTGACGGAACAGGAGTCCGGAAATCGGCAGAATGAGAGGGGGCGATCACGACTTATCGGTTGGGGGACAAACAGGGTGGCAGGAATGTGTTGACACGGGGGGGGGAGGAGAAATATCAAAGCATACAGATCCGTACATGACGTTTTGGGACGAGGGAAGGCATGGGGGACAACACACGCTGCAGAGGAGCTCGCATGTGGAGATAAAACGCATTCCTGAAGTGAGAATATCGGACTCGGGAGGGGAAAAAGGCATTTGGATCCAAGAGCCACATGGTACAAAAAACACTGGGGAGGAAACGATGAACGACAAAAGCAGCGTTCGAGACGAACCGGGTTGAGAGGTCGCAGCCTTACCGTTGGCCAGGAGCATTTCCATCATGACCCATGGTGAAAGAGGTCATTTAATTACGGAGGGAACCGCTTTGTCAGAACAATCCACAGACTGCGTGTTCCCAGATCCGAACACTCAAACGGGCAACTGTGCCCTGGACAATACTTGACTTCGGGGATTTAGAGGGGAAAAGACTTGAGAGAAAGTAGAAAGGGTTAATAAGACAATCATCGATATAGTAGCGAAGAACAAGCCCGGGGCGGCTCTAAGAGACCGCCGGGATATTGTAGTGCGTGTGACGCAAGGAGGGTACCTTAGGGATAAGAGGGGGAAAAAACTTAATTCTCAGTGGGTAAAAGGCTCGGGGTTCCGCAAAAAAAGGGTACCAGGCAACGAGTGAAGGTCTTTAAGACAGAAAGCCGTCGGTAAAGGGCAAAGGGAAGAAGACGGAGACGCGGCTTCCGGGGAAAAGGGGGGAAAAAAGAGAGGGAGGATACGAAAGCTCCCGGGGCGGTACGAACAGGACGGGATAAAAAAAAAAGCTTGGAATAATCACAAACTATTCACTAAGGATCCAGAGAAAATCACAGCAAGAGATCGGAAAAAAAATGGGGACAAGGGGAGAACTGGTAAAAAAGCAAATACGTAAGAAATAGCCAATGCTAATGCCGTCGGAAAGGAAGCGAAAGGATAGCTCAGGGGAGAAAGGGGCTGATACACTGTTACGCAACGAACATGACTGAAGAAAGAGAGAAAAGTAGGACGAACAAGGTGATCTTTCCACCGAGTGGGTTGCCGGGCTTGTGGGGCCTGTTTTGGGGTGGACTATGCACATCCGCGAAAGGTGTGATAGAGTTACGTGAGCCGGGGCCATTAGAAATCCTGAGGTAAGTTCGAGTTCGTGTTAAGTCCAACGGGGGTGGGAACGGAGATTGAACACAGCGTCTGCTGGGTGGGGGTGACCCCAATGGATCCTTAGAGGGCTGCGATGGGAGTGGGACTTTTGGTAAGGCGCATTAAACTAGGGAGTCGCGAAGATGGAGGGAAACCGGAGAAAAAAACAGTGCTGTTTTAGCGGAGAGTTGATTCCAATCCGGGTTTGCCGGAGTGTGGACTACCTCAAGGCGGGGGATGGAAAGAAGGCATGGAAGGCGACCAGCGTCGGTGCGATTAAGAAAAAAGGAGACCAGGGCAATTCTTAAAGAGAACAAAAGGTTGCCGGCAGACACTGAATGATGATCTCATCCGCGGAAGAGAGTCAGTGAGAGAAAGGGACTGGGAGCCACTGCTGGGTTGGGGGGGGAGCAGTCGTCCGAGGCAGAAAAACACAACAACTTGTGTTGATAGAGCGGAATGCTCGGTGGGAAGGCGACGTAATGCCTGTAGGGGAAAAGGGGGGACCTGATTTGATAGGGAGCGCAGGGTACCTGAAATGGGGTGTTTGCTTTGGGATTAGGGGGGGGTAAGCGCCTTTCTCGGCAGACAGTGAAACAAGAAGAGTTTGGTCGCATCTGGACCACACCAAAAGGATCTCAGTCAAAAAAAAAAGAAGTAGGGAAGGAGAAGGGGGGGTGGGTGGGTGAAGGGGAAATAAGGGAAAACCTCAAAGAGCGAACTAACGAGAAGCAGCCGGCTGATAAAAATGGGGGGGGGAAACAGGAAACCCAGCCAACACAGTTTCATGTTAAAGCGGAAAAGATTCCTTTACGAAATGCTTACTTTCGATTCCACGAATGCGAAAAAAGGGGAAAAATTGGAGCCGGGATACGAAGCTATTATAGGGGGAGGGGAAAAAAAATCACCGGAGCACGGCGATACTGGGAGTATTCAGAGAGGAAGACACGAGACCGCGAAAGAATCCAGGGGACAAAGGCAAGGGGTAAGGTGACAGAATTCAAGGTTTAAGCGGTGGGGGCGGGGGGAAAAGGGGGAATCTAGCAGACGCAGGTACCTTAGGCCGAAGAAAAAGATTAAGGGAAGGAAAAAAAAAAAATTTGGAAGAACATCTTCATGATAAAAGACAGCACGGGGGCAAATGTATTTTTACCAAAGATGAAAGAAACGCATAATTATCTCGGAGACAAAGGACAACTGCAATAAACTATCGTCAGCACTACTGACTATAGAAAACCCAAACAAGACGCGGCGTCAGTGCAATGGTTATAAAACAAAGACTAAGCGAAACAGTCATGATTAGGGATAGGGGGGGAAAAACAGCCGTAAGTCGTTATCGACGCCTTGAGAAGGAACTGCAGCCACAAAAGAAAACCCCACACACTAGCAGGCACCAAAAGGAGACTGTTGGGAAAAAAACATCACTGGGGATAAGCCTACTGCCCTACACAAAGGGGGGACGTTCTTACCAAGGGGGCGTAAAAGTGTAGAATTGCTCTTACGGCGGAAGGTAGAAATTAGACAGATAGACGTGGTCTAGTGCTGGCATGCGATGGGACGAGAAAAGGGATAACTGTACTTCGAGAGAAGGCAGGGGTAGGGGCTTCTCTGGATGCATCATCACTGTCGATAAAAATATTGAGAACGAGGCAAGAACTATGGCGAAGGGGTGAGGCAGGACATGTAGAGAGTAGTGAATTCGGAGAAAAGTTCACAGTAAACGACAGGAACCGGAAAAAGAGAGCCGCGTAACATAATTTTTGGGCCGGATGCCTTGGAATGTGTAAAATCGAAAGATTAGTCATAAGAAAGAAGAAATTCTATTGAACTGGTAAAAGGGGGAAGGAACTCAGAATTGCTTGTCCAACTCATGGAAGAAAGGTGAAAGAGGAAGCCTATCCAAAGTATAAGAGGACACTAGAAAATACCATTAAGTTGTGCGAGAAGCACATAGGGGATTGGTTCTTAACAATAGGAAGGAGAAAGGAGAGTATTTGAAAACAAAACCGTTTCTTAGCCAGGTATACTATAAGTTTAACCATGATCTGGGGAAATAAGACCACGACTCCAAAAGTACCAACTTCTCCATCCATTTGCGTACAAGAAGAGAGGGCGGATCGGGGGAAAACATGACTAGAGGGGAGGGAGGGACGTCGCCCAGCAGGTGCATCGCGGGTAAGTAAAGAACTCGAGGGTCACCAAAGAAGGAACAAACATTGAAGAGACGCTGGAACCCAAAGTTCCCACAAAAGGCACAAGGATGTTCTCTGGTGAGTGGGGAAGGACATGTGGGGTAATCGTGTGGAGAAGGCCTGTTGTCCAGGGGAGGACGAGAAGTTGGGAGGAAAAACGGGCGGACGCTGAAAGTCACGAAATCTCCGCGGGCGGCTAAAAAGCCACCTGCGAGCTCCTTGAAACGGGGGAGAAAGGAGGACTCCACCGAATGACGGCATCGGGGCAAACATGAGGGGTAAGCAAATTAGACGAAAAGGAGGGGTCACAAAAGGGGGTGCCGTGTCACGCGGCTCCCCCACCATAGAGTGAAAAGGCAGATAATTGGCTGACTTGAAACAAGTCTAATTCCGCGGATCCGGGAGAGGGATTGGGCTATCGACAAAGGACACTGCGTTGTGCGTAGTGAATGACACTGACGAAAGAGTGCTGCAGGGCCATAGGAAGGAGAGAGTCATACGAATCTCCACCGATGCTCAGAAGTAGAACACATGATGAGGGGAAGTGCTTGCATGCAGACAAGGAAAAAGTAGCCCAAAAAGGGAACAAAGGGAACAATGATTTCGTCTAGGGGGGCAAGTGTAATGGGAAAATTATTGGAAAATATGGGCCACACAAGCTTTTACGAGAAAACATCCGGTCCTCAGAAAGAAGAATGAAGCGGATAGTCGTTATGCCGCGTGAGACAGCCAGTGGTCTACAAGGCCATGGTGATCTAGAGGGGGGATCCATTTTTTTGTGCCGATAAGACAAAAGACTTCAAAGCAAGGAGTCGCGTTGAAGCTAACTGCGAGGGAACGTAAACAGAATACACAAAAAAAGGTTCAAAAGGCCGTCGTCCGGGCAATCACGCAGAGAGAGGCAGTAACCTTATGGTAACCGGTGCTACTTGATCAGGGATGAGCAAAAGAAAGAAGGGAAAAAACAAATCGCGACGTAGTCTACCGATAGAGAGGTTGGCATCTAGGGCGGCCAGGGTCAGATAAAGGGAATAAAGAATGGGTTGATTAATGGGGGCAGGGTGTGCTTTGTGGCTCATCAATCGAGCACCTCACCAAGACTCAAGGGACGTAGCTTTACTGAACAGGTGTCCCCCAGTCTGTGGGCGGGAAAGGGAGGACAGAAACTGATCGTGAGTAGGAGAACTGCTGAAGTGCATGTCTATATCAATGAGCACGAGACCGTCAAAAACTCGGACGATGAACATCACGTAAAATGGGGCAATTTGAAGGGGCCTGCAACAGTTGAATCGAGTTACAGATCACGGGGAGGGAAAAAAACAAGACAATGGGCTAAAGACTTAGTTTCCCCCCCGGGGAAGGGAGAGCTCAAAACAACCAACAAAGGGGGAAAGAGGAGTTATCCAGAAAGGGTCCGCAAAAACCAGAAACACAAGCAAACACAAAAAAAACACAAAAAAAAAAAAAAAGACCCAACAAAACAATAAAGGGGGAGTGATTGGACCGGATCTGGAATCCGAGGGAAACGGTGTGGAATTCTAATTCCCATGTGGTCTGACGATTTTTAAGGCTATCAGACATGGAATCACAGTAAGGGGGGGGGTATCACGAAGGAGACGTTGCTTCCTCCTTCAGATCAAGCGAGGGGGGGGAACCGGTAAAGGCCAACGACCAGGAGCATGCCGGAAGAGTCAAATACAAGGTGTAAGACTATGGCACCAAAAGTAACGAAACTTCATACAACATGTTGGGGTAGCAGAAAGGTTAGCAGAACTCTACGACACAAAAGGGGACAAAAAAGCGGACCTTAGTACGGGAAGAAAAATCGAGCGATTTGGGGTAAAGGTCCGATGTGAAATAGCCAAAAAAAAACGTAAACGAAACAGTAAGACGACTCTGTGAGGGAAAGGAGGAAAGATCTGCAGGAAAAAAGAAAGCAGTTTTAGGTGCCCGCACAGAGGGGAGAGGTTCAGAACAGCAGGAAGCTGGCGGAAAAATGGCTAAGGGGGGAGAGCGCACCTGTCCGGTCACGATAAAAGGGGGTACTAAAGCCGGAGCGCGGTGATTAGTCTGTACGAAACTGCGTTGGTTAAAGGATGAAAGATCCTCGTTGGCGTGGAGAAAGAGGCAGATCATCCTAAAGGCGGGTAAGGGAAGCATCCCCAGGAATCTTTGTTACAGGCGGGCCTTCAGGAGTCTGCGCAGTCTCTAACTCAGGGGGGAGTCTGCATCGTAGTAATGGAAACTCTAAAAAAGAAATGGGAATGACGTGCCATAATTTATCGAAATTAGTACTAGTAAAAGGAGTTCCTCCAGGGATATAAAAATGATCTGGTCATAGTGGATTTTTTTGAGCAGAGGAGCTGTAGGGGGAAGTAAGTCGAAAGAACGATACACCTCAGTTGTTAACATAGAAGCAAAGTTTGGTGTCTCGCAGCTGTTCAAAAAGAGGCATATTATCTAAGGGGGGAGAGAAGTTCATGAAGCCGCATCTGAGGATCTGGCTGTCAGAGGCATTTGGTATAAAAGAAAAAAAAACGTGAAAAAAGAAGGCTCTAATGAGGAAAAAAGAGGAAAGAGAAACAGACCAAAAAACGTGGTATAGGGGAAAAGGGTGGGGGGGGGCTGGGAAGTCAAAAAAAAAAGTCTTTAATTAAAAGTTACATTCAAAATTTGGCGACGAAAAAGTGACAGAGTTTGTGAAAGGGGAATACGAAAGGTAATTTTTCCCGGCATGGAAAGGTGGAAGGGGGTGGGAGGGGGGGTTACACTCATGAACACACGTGGTACGTGTAAAAAAGACAGGATATAAACTTTTGATGCACAATAATGCGTCGAGATTGCTGAAAGAAACCAGCCTATGGTCCGGCGCGAGAGAAATAAGGTAAGATTTGGTCTTGATGAATCGGCGGAGCGCTCGATCGGACTACTTCAAGAGGGCAAAACCTTAAATCTCTAGTGGTTGGAATAATCTCGGGGACCTCTCAGTAAAAAAAGGGAAAAAGCATTCAGGCGGCTACGACAGACTTACTGGGATGTGAGTCACCAAGACAATGAGAAAATGGGAACACGACTTCTTGAACTTGGAATACAAGGTAAGCGATCGCTCAATTTCTAACAAGATAGGAGGAGAGAAAGCTGTGGAAGAACTAGAAACCTTCTTCAAACGTCGAGAAGCCAGATAAGAAATCACAGAAAGAGAGGCGGGAAAAGGAGGCGAACGGGGGGGGGGGGTGGTGTGGGTGTTTGGTTGGGTGGGTAGAAGCATAATCGATTAACACGAACTATCAACCCGTAGTATGGCTCTGTATAATCGAATTCGAGATAAGAAAGGCTTACAATCCTGTTTGTTAACAAATATGGAGCTCATTGGTGGAAGGTATCCAAAGAAAGAATAAAGGTCTGGAAAACTCTCATGGGGCAGCTATAGGTTGGTTTTTGTTTGGCTATGACAATTCGGACGGATAAAGGTAGGGATAATAGGAAGTAAAAGAGAAAATCAAAAATAAAGGGACACATGACGTTGCGCTGCCTTTTTTTGGGTTTGTCAAAAATTGAAAATCAGAAGAGGACGGAGGTTGGGGTCAATCAAATTTATCAAGGAGGCTTTAAGTGAGGACCAGTTTGATTGGGAAAAAAGAAAAAATTTACTATGCGGAGAGGAATCAGTTGGGAAAAAACTAACTGCTCAAAAAAGGGAGGGTTTGTGAGGAGGGGGACTCAAAATACAGTGGCCAGTATGGGGGGCCATCTCCTCCTAGATGTTTAGAGTCCCTCATTAAAAAACACCCACCCATCAAACAGCCCCCCAACCACATTCAAACCTCCGCCCCCGAGGGGACTGTTTCCGCGGCAGAGAGAGTTGCTATTAAGAATAACGAATACACCATTGAAATCTTGAAAAGCGGAACCATTGAATCAGACACTTGAGAGTCTGGTCGCATACGAGGGGGGAAAGGGGAGCTCATGGGCAGAAAGCCATTATTCTGTGGGCCCCTGGAAAGGGGGTGTGTTCATCCGTAAAGAAAGCAAAAAATTACAAATGGTATTTTGATTAAAAATCCGGAGAATTAGGGTAAGGAATTGAAAAAGGGGGGGAAGGGGGATCCTGAATTGCATCTTCAGAGTTTAAAACATAGGGGGGGGGGGGGAATGTGGATGTCTTAGAAAAAATGTGGGGGAAAAAGCTCTCTCCTCGAAGTACGTCGTGTTATTATGAGTCTTGACCAAACAGAGGAAGTCACAAAAAGAGGGATGAAAAGAGAGAGATATCGGGTTTGAGGTGTGGGTTCACAAGAAGGAAGAAGAAAAACTGCGAGGACGAGAGCCAGGGGGGGGAGGTAAAAAAAGTTGTTGCCTACGAAAAACAGCACCCCACACCAGAAAAAAAGGTGTAAAACTGAGAAGCATCAATTCCCGGTAACTAAACAAAAGGGGGACCTTCAGTGAGAGGTGAATGAATCCAGTGATATTGATATAATGGCCTGTGGAGCATCTACGACGTCTCAACAACCAAAGAGGGATCAAAAGAATACTGTCTTCTGCAGATATTCGGACAACAAGAAAAGAGAAGACGATAGGCAATTAAAGCTTTTCCGGCCGGTCCGGTTTACGATTGAAAGGGGAAAAAGGATTCGGGTTATCGTAATCGCCGAAAGCAAGACAGCGTTCAAGAGGACAAGGGGAACTGTGGATTGCAGGAGGAAGACTAAGGGAGTATATAAAAACCACTCCTTCAAAATATTGGATACGCTAAAAAAAAAAAAAAAAGATGTTGCCACAGCAGGATGTGTCCAAAGGAAAAAGGAATAGGAGTGTCGACAAATAAGGAAAGAAAAGACGCAAAGACACTACGGCTCCTGTCGGTTACCAAAAAACAAGCCTAAAGAGGGCGTGCTTTCATGACAAAACGAAAAAGGAATTAAAAGTAATAGAAGCTATGAGGCTACTTACGTCATATAGCGAACTACAAAAGGGAAAGGGGGATGAGGATACAAAACAACAGAAAAAAGATGAGGAACAAGCGAAGTGTGGAACAATTTATAGCGGGGTGATAAGTTTGCAAGAAACTGCCGAGGGAAAAGAAGGAGGGAAGCCTTGAGGAATGTCGATCAAAGAGGAAAAGGAAGTTAAAAGTCACTACTGGCTAATAGAAGGGGCAGATTGAGGGCATAGTGAGAGGAGGAGGGGAAAAAGGGAGGAACGGACTGGAAGAAGAGAAGGGCTTATGATCTGGATTCTGACGTGAATCAGGGGGGGGGGGTAAGAAGCTTTCGCTTAAACAGAGGTCAGTAAAAAGAGAGGTAAGGAAGTCAAGAGACGGGTCAAGGTCAAAGGAAACGTAAGCGGGAATGACGAGATCTGTGAGTGTGCGTTTCCAAGACGTAAAGGAATTCGGCGACAAAGTATGGGCATGGGAAACGTTGTTTGGAGAGGAAATCCAAAATAGATGGGGGATTGACAACCACGAATGAGAGGGTCGTGTGCCCGAGTCGGGAAAGAAAAAGTAATCACGTCTATCGAAGCGGCAACGAAGAACTACCAGGGGGGGGCTTTCCTGCGTCCTGAGATAATCTTTGGGTGTCTAGTCTAAGAAGATAGAGTATTATGGAAGGATCCGTGGTCTTATCCACTCTTAAAGGGGACAAGGGAAAAGTTGTTTACCGTGTACCCTCACCAGTACAGACTAAATGAAGTGACACAAAGGAAGAGAGCTGCTCTGGAAAAAAGCAAGTAATCGTCTGGTCGTCGACCAGAGGATAAGCGTAAGTACCTACTGAGGGGAAAAAGGTGTGTTAGTGCCAAAAGAGGGAAAAGGAGGAACCAAAACGTGGGAGAGCTGGGGTGGGAATTGCTAAGGGGTGGTACAGAAGTTAGACGTTGGTTACAGAAGGGTGAGGTCGTAGGGATAAAATGCGCTACAAGAGCAGACGATTGCGGCTTGAAGGATGGAAAGGAGAAGAATCCAGGTGAACGCCAATCGAAGACCAAACAAAAGGGGCTAATCTTCCAACAGGTGTATAGTATTCTACCAGTGCAATCGGCAAACCCATTGAGGAAATAGGAGGATCCAAACATCGGGGGGAAAGAACGTGATCGCCAGTGTCTTTCGCAGGAAAAATCCTGATCATTTTCCGTAGAAAAAACGCCAGTGCATTAAGTCGAGCTTCGTCGGTTACCAGGGTACTAATAGAGAAGGAGCCTGACGGAGAAGGAAGAAATACGAAGCATCAGCAGGCGAACTGAAGGACACGATGAAAGGGGGCTGCTGTCTCATTAAAAGAGTGGAGTCCAGGGGAAAGAAAGGCCGCGCGAATATTGGCCCTCTTGGAAGAAGGGCAAAAAGCAGTCTCGAGCAGAAGCAAAAGAGCTGAGTCAGGGGGGGGAAAGGGAAGAAGTTGTAGACACGGAAGGGAAAAATGAGGGGGGGTAGAAAGTTCCAGCAAGAACAACATAGAACAGGATGCCTTTGAAAAAAAAGAGAGTTCAAATAATGCTTGTCAAGGGGAAGAAAAAGATCTTTCCTTTCAATCACAAAATAAAAAGGCTGAAGGTCACATGGGGCTTGACGCCCTGTATAAGAAGACAAGGGATTAAAAACTATCTAATTTACGAAAGTCTATGGGAGAGGAAAAAGAATCGAAGAGCGGCCTTTTGCCATCAGCCGATTTGAGGAGGGTTCGGAGAAGAATGCCTTCAGGTTGATGAAGTTTGAGTTATATGCTTGGGTATCGCCTAGCTCACCCCACTGAAAGGAAAGACTTAGCGGGACGTTACCGGTGGGCACACCGGAGTTCGGTTGAGATGATGCGGACAGCCAGGGAATAATGCGGACAGGTACTGGAAAAGTCCATTTAGAACTAGCAGTCAAACAAGCTTGAAGAATCACGACAGGACAGTGTAGGAAGTTGAAAGGGAAAATAGGATTCCATAACCGAAACGACAAAGAAGGGAGCTACGTAAGGGGGACCCTCTTTGCTGTGGAGAGCAGCAAAAACACCAAAGGGTAGGAGAAGAGATGAGATTTAATAAAGAGGGGAAGGGTCCCCAAGGAGCCCTGGGGGTTAGGGGGGAGGGGTGTGAGATGTAAATCCTATTGGAACAGTGTGATGCGATTAACATGTCGTATTGCACGGAAGGGGTAAGGCTATCAGGTTGGAAAAAGGTAAAAAAGGCTAGGACCTGGGCAGGAGTACGAATTGGCTTGTAACCTTTCGAAGAAAAGAAGACTTTTTGAAAAAAACAGGGACGGAAGAGCTAAGCCCCTTTAGTGAGTGGAGGGGAGATCTATAAAAAAAAGAATAAACGCAAACTTCAGAAAAAACGGCAATCGCTGGCGAAAAGAGGGGAAGCAAACAGATATCTTGCCGCGTGATGCGTTAAATAGAGAGGTTTGCTTTTTGGCCAAAGGAATCGGGATCTCAAGGCCCGAGGAATGCGTCACTCAAGGGGTAATCAGGGAAGGGGGGGGAGGGGGGGTCAGGGATTAAAGGAGAGGAAGGAAAGCGTTCATTGGGGGTTAGTTGCCCTCAGGATACTGTTCAAGTGGAGGAACCGGGTGTATTGAGGAAAAAATGGGGAGAAGCGAGACTACTGGCCTTTTAGAACGTAAAGAAATGCATAAGATAGCACGTCTGGTGAGACTGCTCGTAAAAGGTAGGTTTGCGTCTTCAAGATGCCGCAGTGTGGTCCGAGGCGGCAAGCAATGCCTGAAAATCATGGGGGGGGGGGGAAGCCCAATGTAGGGTGAACTTAAGACATGCCCGGAATCTGTGTTAAGGCCGGGCAGCCAGAGGATGGGGGGACGGACTCTCGCCGATGCAGATAAAGAGGAGGTTACACGCGAATGCTCAACTTGAATCGACAAAAAAGGTCAGGGACAGGTAGGAAGATTCTACTAAAGCGCGGCGATACACTCAATGGATCGGGGAAATCGATGGTGGTGAGACAGAGTATACTCAATGTGGCTGGTCCCAAACATGCACTGTTCTAAGAGAAACGAGGGGAATTTCCGTAAGGCGTTTTAGCTCAGGAAGGAAAAGGAGAGGAATAGGGGTAAATAGATCTCGGTCGCGTTGACTAAAGGATGAGTCCTGCAAGGGTTATCCCCTAAAGAAAAAAATGTTACAACAGCCTCTAAGGATTGGAATGAGGGGATAAGCGTTCTATTAAACTTGGTCCTCTAGGGAGGTAGGGGGGGAAAATTTCAAAGTCCTGTTGACCCTAATCTGTACGGTACAGAGAATGAAAGCTTTTAGACTACCTCAATATTCCGAGGGGCACTCAGGGGAAGGGAAGGGGGAGGCATGGAGAAGTTGAACACGAGGAGGGTTAAACTATTTGTTGAAACACTTTGCAATGGAACTATCGAGCCGATAGAAAACTTTTGGAGGAAAAAGATGCGTCGATTGCGAAGACCAAGGGGGGGGTCGCGAAGAGTCCGCGGTATCTGTCGTGGTGTGTCCTTGAGATTATCGAGGTGGAATGCACGATAAGTAGGGCACCCCGTAATAGCGAGGGGGTTGGGACAATCAGAGCTTTGGAGCCCTCGTTACAAATCAAAGAGAGGGAGTCGTGCGCACGACCGAGGAGTCGTGATGACACGAAAAAGGGACAAAAGTGCAGAGGCGGGACTTATTACGCTGCAGTTCGGAAGAACTTGAAAGCTCGCGAAAGAAAGAATCAGGGAAAGGGAATGAGACAGGACGTTCTTGAAACGAAGCTTTGAAAGAACTAAACTGCTTCACGTCGAAATCAGGAAGCAACAGGGGTGAGTACAGGCGAAATGGTCGCAGCCAAGGGAATGCCGCACAAGAAGGCCCATAGGAGGGACTCAGGGAGGTTAATAGGAAGGAAGAGCACGAGAGAAAGGGCGGCCCATCACTGGGTAAAAACCAAGAATGGAAGCGCATTTATTTAAATTAGTAGGTCCAAATGATTCCAGGTCGTAAAGAGAGGGGGCCGATCGTGTGGGTCTGTTGGGTGGGGCTAGGGAAAAGAAGGAGAAAAGGGTTTATTCGTAAGGAAGTAAGAGACTCAGGAGAGAAGAATGATGGGCGACTTCCGTGGGGGGGGAGGGTTTTCACCATTTGCACGAACACGAGAAAAGAAAGGGGGGGGCAAGCCAAGGGAGCCGTATTGAAACTTCGATAGGGGGGAGGTTGGGGCGGGGGGGGGACACTTAATGCGGCGAATCGTGGTTAAAAAAAGAGGAAAGGGCTGTTTGAAGAGAGGAAGAGTGGGGGGATCGCAAACTGCCGGAGGGGGGGGGGGGGGGAAGATCTCCTAGCTGGTTGTCCCACTCATGAAGTCATGTACGTTGACATGAGGAGCGCGTCATTTTGAAAAGGAGAAACCGCACCCGTAAAAATAAAGGAGGGGGAAGGAACCAGTGCCGGCATGAACACGGAAAGAACACTGATCTCGCACTCGGTTCTCTTTTGAGGAAAAAGCTATGCCAGTTTCGTGAAAGAAAGAGTGTGTTGCAAAGACGTACGTCGAGCTCGCAAAACAGGGAAAAAGGGGGAATAATATCAAGGGGATCATTCTCGGAAGCCGGAAGGCACACGCCTTTTGACGGGAACAGGAATGATGCTCTTCGTCACGGGGGGGAACTGGAAAGGGTGGCTGGGCTTTCAGGGTAAAGGAAATCCAGCAGGATAATGGACCTCGAAGTGAGCTCAGGGTGGTCGGAAGAGGGACAAAAAAAAAAAAAAGAG
>Ga0179593_1569409_pt1 | contig 13982 bp, 26 predicted proteins | sample CZODoug2_1_08_16_FD_185931 | JGI IMG/M metagenome (GOLD analysis project Ga0179593, IMG submission 185931) | Vadose zone soil fungal communities from Angelo Coast Range Reserve, California, USA - CZODoug2_1_08_16fungal (PacBio error correction) | ecosystem: Environmental > Terrestrial > Soil >...
AAAAATGAACGTCATTTATTGCTTGGTTTACTCGATAAATACCCCTGGGGAAAGGAAAAAAAAAAAGAATAGACCCACACTACGCAGCTGCAGCGAACTTGCTCTATAAGAAGGGGGGGATAGTTGTGGCAGAGAAAGCCATTGCTATAGCGTAAAGAACGGGAAAAAGAAAAGAGGAAATCACTGCCTCCCGCAGACGATTTAATGAGTTGCTGGTTTGTCTCTCTAAACGGGAAAGAAGAAAGGAGAAAACCTGAGGAATTGCACAAGGTCTCCTCTTCAGCGAAGAGGGAAAAGGGCTGGGCGACTACGTTAGCGCGGGGAAAAAAGGAAAAACGTGATGTCCTCTTCATCTGCTTTGAGATCTGAGGGAAAAGAAGGGGGGGAAAGGAGAGCCTTCGTCGCAAGCAACCTTCTTCTTTTTCACTTTCTTCGCCGCAAAACCGGATGAAAGGGAAGGGGAAAAAGGTTTAAAGGCAACGTTGCAACAACCTTGCATTGTGAAGGGGGAAAGAGAAAAAAAAGAACAGGGTTTCGGAGCTCTAAAAAGAGGCTCATCTTTCCTTTTTTCAAAAAAAAAAGGAGAGGGAAAAGGGAAGGAATCGGGGGCAAACCCTGTCTTAAACTATAGCAAGATTTATGATTTTGCGGCAGGAGGAAAGGGGGGGAAGAAAGGGTCCGCGTTGAGAAAGCGAAGCGAACAAACCTCTTTAGTGAGGAAGAAAAAGAAGAAAAAAGGGCCGAGCTCCTTCTTCCCTTCTCGGCATTGAAGCAAGGGGAGGGAAAAAAAAAAAAAAATCATATATACCCGTGCCACCGGCTTCTGAAGGGAAAAACGAAAAAACGGAAAAGGTACAGCGATCGCACGCAACGGGAAAGGAAGGGAGGTTTGCTGAACTCATCTGGACCGATCCTTCCCATCAAGTCGGGAAGGGGAAGAAAAAAAAGGGCAAGATTGAACATCTCGCCTGGAGAGTTGTTGTGACGGCCGATGACGGAAAAAGACCCTTTCTTTTCTTCGCGTACCGAGAGAAAAAAAAGGAGGGGGGGTACACCCCAAATCTTGGTTTTGGGGGAAAGGATGCTTCGTCCAATTGGGTGTCAAACGGCAGGGAAAGGAGGGGAAAGATTACACCCATCAACATCGTGTAGTCCTCATGTCCTAAAGGATCCTTCTCCGCTTACGAGGGAAAGGAAAAGGAAAAAAAAAAAAGGGGGGAGACAAAAAATCTTCCCTACATCACCTCCAGCTGGGATGAGGGAAGAGGAAGGATACTGGGCACCGCCCTAACGACCAATAAGGCCGAAAAAGAAGAGGGGGTCATTGCTTTTTCCTCCCCACGATTGAGAGGGAGAAGGAAAAGGGGGCAAAAAATGTCTGTCCTGAAGGAAAGAACGGCCCCGCCTTGATGAGGCATCACTTCTTCCTCCCCCATTGAAATGCTAGAGGAAGAAGGAGGGGACAGAATGGCAGTTTGAATGTTCTGAGAAAAGGGGGGAAAAAGGGGACTTAGACCGTCGGCTTTCCAGCAAACCAGCCCCGACCTTCAAGGAGGGAAAGAAAAAAAGGACCTGCCCCGCCTCTCACTGCTGCGTTGCGTTTCAAAAAAAAAAAAAAAGCCTGCGGCGAACATCTTGACGTGTTCCTCGGAGAAAAAGGGAAAAAGTCAAGATGGCCTCTCTCTCTCTTGGCGGAGGAAGGAGGGAGGAAGGATTGGCCGCGCGCGCCGCCTCTCCCGGTAGGCGCTGATAGGGGGAACGAAACACTCCAACAGCACCTTGATGTCGTGGAGGGGAAAAAAAAAAAGGGAAAGTGGGATGCCACTTCGCAGGTCGTATTGGAACAAGAACCATCCTTCACTTGAGGGAGAAAAAACGGTACGGCCCGTCTTGGCGGCGAGGGGAGATCAATCTATGTGAGAAGCGGAAGGGGGGGGGGGGGGGGGAATTGACAGGATTTCCACCTGTTTCCTCTACCAGCTCGAGGGAAAAGGGGAAGAAAAGGAAGAAAACCTCGCTTGTGTGGTACCACGCCGAAAAAGGGGGGGGTGAGAATTTCTTCTACCTCCTAAATCCCTCATCAAAGAGGCGAGGGAAGCCACGCCTTCTTCATTTTTCATGTGACGGAAAAAGGGGGGCAAAACCTCTTAGTCCTTCTCTCTTCAAGTGGTGGGGACCAGAACGTATCCCAGCCGAACCTTGTACCATGGGGGAGGAGGAGAGGAAGAAAGCCTATGAGCTTACTCGTTAGTGAAGTTGCAGGGGGGAGAAGAGAAGGCCCAGGACCGCATGTCTATATGTCCAGGATAGAAACAGGAAAAGGGGGGAAAAAAAAAAAAGGAGAGATCCTGTCTATCCGGGCCAGGAGGGGGCAAAACGCCCGCCAATGACCGCACTTCAAGAAAAGAGGAGGAAAGACCGGAAAAAAATCCCATAGCAAGGCAAATGGAAAAGGGAGAAAAAGGGAAAGGCGTCGGCTACTAGGTTTTGCCCAAACGCAGGAGGAGGGGGGGGGGGGGGGGGGTTTTTTTTTTTTTTTGGGGGGGGGGGGGGGGAAAAGTCGAAGGAAAAATTTAAGATCGGCTGGTGGATTAAAAAGAAGGAAAAGAGGAGGTAGAGAACAATTTCCACCAAATTCCTCCACCTTTTTCGGGGGAGGAAAGAAAAGAAAGCCTTCAAAGTCCTCTGCAGACAAAAGGCAGCTAAAGGGGGGAAAGGGAAGGGTGGGATTCTTCACACTACCGCTTGAAATGAGGAGGGCAGAACTTCCTCAAGCATGCAGAAGGGGGGGGGGGGGGCTCTTTTTTCCTCTTCCTTTTAAGGAAGGGGGGGGGAAAAAAATTAGGGGGGACCACGCCTCTATCGATGTGATTTCATGGTCGAAAAAAAGGAAAATGAAGGGGGTCCTATCATCTCCTACCTGTACTCTTCGGCGGAGAGCAGGAAAAAAAAAAGAAGGGAAAAGCTTTGTTCCATCTCGCAAGCGCGCGAGAAAAAGCATAAGAGAAAAAAACACTTCAATATTTTCGCCCGCTGGGAGGTGGAAAAAAAAAAAACTAAAGTCGTAGGCTGGAGGAAGAGGGTGGGAAGGGAAGGGGGTTGCTTTCACTCCTTACTTCTAATCGACATCTCAGAAGGGGAGGAAAAAAGGGAGGGAAAAGAAGTTAAAAAAGGCCGTATTATCGAGCAGTTCAAAGTGGGTGGCGGAAAAAAGGAAGAATAAAAAAGGGAAAGGTTGCACCAGTTTGCTTCTATTATCTTAACTGTCGATGAAACAAAAAAAAAGCTGATTGTCATCGCCTTCAAGGGGGGGAGGAAGGGGGAAAAGGAAGTCCGTCTCGACCCATCACGACTCTCTCCCATCGCCGCTGGGGGAGGAAAAAGGAAGAGTCAGACAGCCTTGTTTATTGATCCGCGAAGAGGGCGCACGGGAGAAAAAGAAAATGACGGCTACACTCTTTTTGATGGGGAATGTTGCCAAAGGGAAAAAGGAAAAGGGAGTTGAAACCCAATTGGCTCCGGTGGCACGGGTAAAGAAGGGGGTGGGGAACCCTTCTCTGTCCTATTCCATTATCCAGATCTATTCGGGGGGGAAAGGGGGGGAAGGAATGAAAGGCCAGTCACACACGCTAAGGAGAATGTTAAAGAAAGAAAAAAAAGACCGTCCGTCCTTTTACCTACTTGCTGAGAGGGAGGAGGGGAAAGGAAGGACTACAAATCTGTGAAAGTTGCGTGGCGAGAGAGGAAAGGGAAGAAAGGGGGAAGACTGTCAATTCATCCGTTGTTTCCCTGGTATTATGGCGTGGAAGGGATGGAAAGAAAGAGAAAGAAAGGGACATGCCGAAAAGGCGCTCGCCTCTCCCGCGGCCCAGGAAAGAGTGGATGAGGGAAAGAAAAGAGAGGAGATAGCTTTCTCAAATATTACCATGCGAAGTGGAGCAAAGGTAGAAAGGAGAGCCGCAAAATATCTTTGCTCTAGTGGAAGAAAGGGGCAAAAGAGGGAGAGGGGAAACATGCACTTTTTGCACTATATTTATAAGTTTGAAAAAAAGAAAGGAAAAAAGCGCAAGGGTACTCTCGGAAAGTTAGAGGGGAGGTTAAAGGAAAAGGAAGGGGGGGGGGGGGGGGAAAAACTGCCAGTAACCATATCTCCTCTTTAACTTAATCAAATCAAATGAGGATCAGTTGGAAAAGGGAAAAGGGGGAAAAAGAAGGAAGGGAACTGCCGCAGGCAATAAAAGAAAGTGAAAAAAGAGAAAAGGGAAGAAAATGAATCTGACCATCTGTGCGCTGCGCCAAAGGGGAAAAGAATCAAATTATTCGCTAATGATGCTAAGGGGGAAAACTAGAAAAAGGGGAAAAGAGGAAGAGTAGGGTTGTCGTAGCACGTAAGACTTTTGACTTGTTACCGTGAGAAAAAAAAAAAAAAAGAGGGAGGGGAACCACGGTCGACCATCGCCGCCGGCCCGCGACGGGCTGGAAGAGAGAAAAAGAGGGGAAAAAAAAAAGGGCTTGCCGCGATTCACAGCGGTATAGATCAAGTTTCAGGCTGCAGGGAGGGGCGTGGGGGGAAAGGGAGAAAGGGAGAGGTGGAGCCTAAGCGGTCACCAGGGTATAGAGGTCACAAAAAAAAGAAGAAAAATAGAGATAAAAAAACAACGGAGGAGTATGAAATAGAGCGATTCTGATTCTGCTAGTTGTTCGCCAATTGCGACGGCCAGATCAGAAAGTGAGGAGGAAAGGAGGGACCGCAAAAAGACCAGGGCTCAGATATCCGCCGGAGGAATAAAAAAAGGGGAGAGAAGAAGGAGGTGGAACAGGGAGGCATCTTTTGTCTCCTCTTTGTGGCAGAAGAAATCCATGCTCAGAAGAAGGAAAGAGGAAAAAAAGGGGGGGGAAAGGATCGCATCCCTGCCTCCGCCAAAGACAGAGCATAAGGGGGAAGGGGGAGAAATTAGGAAAAGGGATACACACCGTAATCTTCCCGATTTCAAAGGTCTCTAGAGAAAGAGAGGGGGAGAGAAGGGAGAGATTGTCAAAAAGGGATACCAATGAGAATGACTTTGAGAAAGAGGAAAAGGAGGGAAAAGGAGTAAGGAGTGAGTGCCTTCGCAGTCATCTGCATAGCCTTCGGACCAGCAACCTGAAAAAAAAAAAAGGGGGAAGGGGGGATCAGGAGCGAGATATGGTTCGGAAAAACATAGGAAATTTTAGTCCTTCTCAAATCAAAAAGGGAAGAGAAGGAAAAAGGGGGAGGGGGGGAGGGGGAGAAATTCTAAGACTTTTTTTCACTTCTTAATAGGGGAAAGGAAGGAGGGAGAAGCGGGTGGCAAACCCTGTCTTACACGAGAGCCATATTTAGTGATTTTGGGAGGGAGTAGGGAAGAAGGGGAAGAATGAATTTGAAAAAAAAGCGCGAGCGAAGGAGGGGAAATGGTGGAAAAAAAGCGCCAGAATTCCGTTTGGTCCCGCTTAGAGGAGAGAGACATGAGGGGGAGGGGGGTTGGGGAGGGTGTCTTCGCAGGAGGCCATAAATGGGAAAGAAAAGAAAAAAAACAGAGAAGGGAACGTCGCACCTTATCAACTCCTTGCTGTCGCGTCAATCCGTGTGACAGGGAAGTGAGGAGAGGGGGGAGGGGTACGGAGGGGAACTTGCTGAAAAGAAGAGGAAAAAGGAAAGGCAGCGGGCCCGTTGTCCTTTTCTTATGTTACATGGACGGTCGGGGAAGGAAAGGGGGGGACGACGATGCCTAAGGAAGGAAGGGGAGGAAGAGAGGGAGACTACTTGATCGGCATCTACTTTTTCACCACCATACCTTCTGATAGGGGAGACAAGTGAAAAAAAAAGAAAGTTCCAAGCAAAGCGTGGGTTTGATTGCAAGGGGGACATGGGAAAAAAAAGAGAAGGGCGGCGTGGTCTCCAACCTTCGCCTCTATGATTCCGCCGGACCAGCTGAGGAAAAAAGGAGGACCCAGAAAGTTTATCGGCCATTGAGGCGCACAAAAGAGGAAAGGGAAAGAAGCAAGAAAGGGGGGGGGGACGACGATCGGTTATGTTTCGATCACTTATTTACCTTGGCAAAGGCCCGAACGACCCAGAGGAAGGGGGAGGACAAAGGGAGCCTCGAAGGGGTCATTTCTTTTTGGAAGAAAAAAAGAGAACCCCTTTTTTCAACATTCTCAATTTCTAGTCTGACCGCCATAGCACGGGAAAAAAGGGAAAAAAAGGAGGAAGCCCAAATGCTCGAGCACACGGCGGGAAAAGGGCAGGACCTTGCCCGGATAGCGTTCTTCAGTTTTCTTGAGATGTTCGATTAGAACTCCGGCGGGGGAATAGGAAGGAAGGGCCAAGTCGCACACCAGAGGAAATGAAAAAGAAAGCTGCGGTTTCGTTCCCCTGCTCAGGATTGGGGAAAAAAGGGAGGTCCACGGCGTCATGATGAAAGGGGGAAGAGAAAGGAAAGGGATTTTCCGACCTACCGGGGGGGAAGGGGGAAAAGGAGGGCCGCGAAAGAAAAGAGGAGCGGAACCCCTCTGCCATCGTCGCGGAACCAAAAAAAAAGGGAAGAATAGACGGCGGAGGGAGAACGATTTGGGGAAAAAAGATCAAACAGGGCCTCCTCACCATTTCAAATTCTTCATTTGGTATCCACGGTAAAGTGGGAATGGGAAAGAGAGGGAGAAGCGGGCGCTTTGGAAGTCCTTGAACATATGGGCCAAAAAAGAGGGGGGGGGAATGGGTACTGCAGACTGCCGAGTTTCAAACAGGGGGGAGCCCACCGACCCCCTAACATTTTCTTCCTTTGGGGGAGAGGGGAAAAAGGAGCAGGCGTTCCAAGAGATGTTGAAGCCAAAAGAAGGGAGAGGAGGAGAAAGATGCACCGCATCATTAATTCATTTTTGGGGGCAAAATCGGGGAAAAGGGGGGGGGACGGAACAAAAAAAAAAGGGACAGGGCCTGGCTATGGCTTTCTTTCTTCTCGTGAAGACGCCAAAGAAGGGAGGGAAAGGGGAGGGTGACTGCCCCCTGTCACCGGAAGGGGGCTATATTGCCCAGATATCCAGTATCTTATAATAAAAAAAACGGGGGAAAAGGATGGAAGAGAGGGTGCAGGGGGGGCAGGAGGCAAAAAAGGGAAAGGAAAAAGAGATAGGCGTATCGATATACCTAATCCATATCCATCAATGAAAGGTCGGCTGGGAAAGGAAAGAGAGGAAAAGGGAAAAGATTTGAGATATGGCTTGCGGTCATTGAGAAAGGAAAGAAAAGGAGAAAGCGCGCCCATGTGTTCACCCTCTCCGCCTGGCGTAGGATATAGTCGCAAAAGGAGAGGAGGGGAGGGGGAGAAAAAACCCGAGGAAACCTTCGGCAGTCCGCGGGAACGGGGGGGGGGAAGGCGAGCTGTTCTATAGGAAAGGGATTCCGAACATCGAACCGAGGAGGAAAGAAAAAGAGGCCGCCCTACTTGCTTACCGGGGGAGAACAAAGAGTGAAGGGGTTTTCGACCTGGAGAAAGGGGAAAGACGCGAGCGATGGATTTCCATTTTCCCTGCATCTACATCAGGGGCTGGGGGAGAAGAAGAAAGAAGCCGAAACGCACGCCGCGCCGGAAGAAAAGGGGAAGAGGAGTATGGGACATCTCTCCAATACTCTCTATCAGTCCCTCCTGGAGAGAGAAAAAACCAGGGGAAGGAGGGGAGGTGACCCGGCATCACGCCCTTATCATTTTAAACTCAACGCAGAGGAAGGGAAAGGGGGAAAAAAAAGGAATGAAGGGGGTTGAAGTGTGGCAATCCAAGGAAGGAGGAAGAGAGGAAAAAAATGAAGAAAATCAACCTGTCTACCATTCTTTACCCCCCATTCCGTGATGAGACGAAGAAAAAATGGAGGAAATCATCAAAAGTGCTAGGCGCAGACTAGACAGTGAAAAAGGGGGGAAAAGAGAAAGAGAACATAGTGGGGAGGAAAAATCAATTACCCAATCTCTGCTCAGCAATGTGGGTCAGAGAAGGAAGGATGGGGTGCTTGAAAAGAAGTGCACCCAGTACTATCAAAGGAGAGAAAGGAAAGACTCCGCTTTAGTTCTTTCTTACAGGGGGGGAAAGGAAGGTCGTACTGGGTAAAAGGTGGTATGGATCCGCGAAAGGAGAAGGAAAAAAAGCCCCCTACGGCTACCACGCTGTTGCATTTTTACCTCTTTGCCCTCCTTGCCATAAACCCACGCGTGAGGAAAAGGGGGAAACCCTTATCCGTGGCACTTGGCGAAAAAAAAGAAGGAAAGGCCGATTCACAGTCATCGCCGATCTGTTCTGTACGCTAGGACAGACAAAGGGGAAAAAGGAAAAGGAAAAAAAAAAGACCAAGAGAGGATGTTGGAAGGAGGAGAGGGAAGGAACCCTACAAAGCACCTGGCCTTCCTTTACCTACTTGAGAGAGGATGAGGGGGGAAAAGAATACATCGAATGAAAGTTCTTGCGAGAGCTGGAAAAAGGGGGGGAAGGGAAAAGGGTAAATGAAGCCGGTGTGCCTCTGTTCATTATTTCGTGTCGCTGTCTGGCAAGGAGGACGCAAAGGAGAGGAAGGACGACTCAAGAAATCGGCCAAAGGTAAGAGGGGAGAGACAAAAAAAAGGAGAATCGCTTTCTCACGAGGAAACCTGCTAAGTTGACAATGTCCTCAAGGAAGCCACAAAAAAAAAAGGAGAAAAATGGAGAAGGGGGTGGACCTGCAGGAACCCTCATAGATTCTGGTGAAGAGAAGGGAGGAAGGCCGGTAGAACGCTCCTCACCCTGTTTCTCTCGTTCCAAAAGTATGGAGGGAAGAGAGGGGGGGGGGAAAAGGGCCTGAAAGAAGCGTGACTGAATTCAAATAAATGGAGGAAGGAAGGGACGAAGGCTATGCAGTCTTAACTTTCGCATTCACTCAAATCCCGTACTACGAAAGAAGGAAAATCGGTGAGCGGACGGAAGATTGCTCACTTGGTTAAGGAAAGAAGGGAGGGATAAAGGGGACCTATCAGTTTCCTCCTCTTCAATATTCTCTGAGTGAAAAGGAAGAGAAGGGTGACTTGTTTATAGAAAAATCATTAGGACGAAGGGAGGAGAAAGAATTAGACCATCTCCGCCAGGCCCTAACTTTTCTTTCCTTGCTAGATTCATGGATGTATTATGGAAAAAAGAGGGGGAGAGAAAGGGGTAGCATGAAGAAGTTCGGGGTGAGGAGGGGGGGGGGGGGAAAAAGGATATGTGGATGGTCACCGCCTAATCTGGCACCATTTTATCGAGTGCACCAGAAGAATGAGGGGAAAGAAAAAGAAATAGAAGAAACACAACAGTATTGAGAGATTCGGATGCTGGCGAGTGGGAGGGAAAAAAGGGAGAAAAAGAAGGGGGGTGAACTCGATACCCCTGGTGCCATCTTATTCTTTTACCATCCACAATATCCAGGGATAAAGACCCGCCTAGGAAAAAGAAAAGGGGAGATAAAAGAACTCTGGTAGAGAAGCGTTTGGGAGGAAGAGGGGGGAAAAAGAAAAAAAGAGACCGGGCCGGCGGCGATGGTCTAATTGAATAATGGTCTCTCCCACATCAACGCAAAGAAAAAGGGGGAGGGGTTGGAGCTACGGACAACCTTCGTACTTGAAAAGAAAGGCACAAAGGTCTCCTATCCCATCGAAGATGGGGAAGGAGAAGAGAAGAGGAGCACTACGCTGAGGGGGGAAAAAAGAAGGGGGCGAGGCGCCCAACCTTTTTCTCTTTCATCTGCCCTTGAGATGCGGAGAAAGGAGACGTTTAAAGGGAATAGCCTTCGTCCAAAAAAATGGGGGGCAACAGGGGCAAAAGGATCCGAATTTATTTGACTCAGTCACGTCTCTATAATGTTTTACTGGCAACGTGGGAAAAAGGAGGGGGAGAAAGATGGTGAAGGTTTCAAAAAGACCGTTTCAGGAGGGAGGGAGACAGGGGGGAAAAGAGGAAGATTGGTCACAAGCATGTCGTAACAAATCTATGAGTGTCTCATTATCGAAGCGGGTGAAAAGGGAGGAAAAAGTATGGGGGGCGGGGGGCCACTTGAAGGAATTGCCTGAAAGGAAGGGAGACGCTTGAGGTGAGCCGGAGCCTGCCTCTCTGCCCACCGCAGAACAGAAAGGAAGGGGGGAAAGAAGTCGTCATAAGGGGAATGATTAGTCTGGGGGATGACGAAGAAGAAACAGGCTCATTGACCGTTCTTCCCCTGACAAAGAATTGAGAAGATAGAACGCAAGTGTCCAGTCGATGTAGGGGGGAAAAGGAGAAGGAAAGAGACGCGTTCAGCAATTCGGTCAAGGTCCGTCCCGTTTCTTTTCTGGTCCTGGAACGATGGAAGAATAAGCGGAAAGGGGGGACGGGCATTCCAGAGCAAAGTTGGAAAGGGGGGAAAGGAGGGGTCAGATCGGCTATACTGTGAACGAGGAAGGAGGTTGGGGGGAGAAAGGGAAAACAGGAAAGGGGGAAGGGGGTTGGATGGCAAGGGGGCCATATCCCCCTAACATCGTGTGTAAAGCCGGAAGGGGAGAAAAAAAACGGAAAAAGAGGAAAAAAAGGGAGCCGCTTCCGGCTGATCCATCACCACATTGCTGTCCGACAAAGGGGGGGAAGAAAAAAAAGAAGCAAGCCAAGTGGGACTAAAAGAAAGGGGAAGAGACAGAAAGACCCATAATTCCTGCACCTTTTAATTCATGAAAGGAAAAAGGGGAAGAAAAAGATGTAGAGGCTCAAAGGATCGCCGCAAAAAGGGGGAAGAAAGAAGAAAGAAGGGATGAGGCATCACGGCTTCCGCCCCCCATTGGTCACGCTCGATCATCACTCACGGAAGGGTGTGCACAAAGGAAAGGGCAATGACCCCATATCGAAAGTTTCTGTGAGGGATGGAAGAAAAGGACCGACCTTCTGAGTGTTTCCATTTCTTCACCAAAAATAAGAGAAGATGCGGGCTTCAAGAGAAGTCGTGAGTCCTTTCACTAACTCAAAGGAGGAAAAAGAGGGGAATATCCTCAGATGGCCTGCAGCTCGAGTCTGGAGGAAAAGGGAGAAGGGGATAACAGAGTTCCATGTCTTTCCTTCTCTCTCCTCCGAGTAAAAAGGGACAATCGGCCATACCGCTGCCCAAAAGAAAGTTTGAGTGCTTGACCATTACCTCCATCTCTCGCTGCGGGGTAAGAAAGGGAAAGAAACGATCTCAGAGTAAATTACATGAGGGGGGAAAAAAGAAGAGGCGAGTGGTCGTACTTCCCTCTATTTTATAAGCGGGGAGAGGAAAAGAAAAGGAATAGAAAAGATAGAGGTTAAATTCAGAACTGCATTCGGAATGAAGAAGGAAAAAAATCTCTTTTTTTTTTCTCCCTCCCGAAACAAGGAAGGTGGGGTTGGAAGGGGGTTCAGAAAGAGGAAAAGAAAAAAAAAGAGAGATGTTGAAGCCACATCCTATCTTCAATTTTTCAGTGGGGAAGGGAGAGAAAAATCGTAAACCTTAGGGATGAAGTGTGTGAGGGGAAAAAAAAGTGCCGGGCTATTGCTTCGGTCCTTCTCGAAGAAACAAAAGGAGGGAGGGCATTGGCGCGTGAGAGGAAAAAATGTCCGGAGGAAGGGAGGGAAAGAAAAAACAACAACGGAGGAGGAGAAAATCGAAGCTACTTTCTATCACCTGGCCGAAATAGAAAAAGGAGGCCAAACGCCAATGAAAGGAAAGGGAAAGCTCTTCGATACTCCTAAGCCTACGCCCAGGAAAAGGGACAAGGGAAGAAGGAAAGACCAATTTAAAGCAGTCGGGTTTGCCCAAAAAAAGGAAGGGAGCAAGGAAAGATCGGCTGTGTCTTCAACATCTGCTCCCTTTTTCACCCGCATAAAAGTGGAGGGGGGATACAACAGGCCGAACCGTTGGGGGAGGGTAGGTTAGGAGAAAAAAGGAAAAAGAACGCAGGACCAGGCCGCTAACCTCGACTTTTGAGGAACATTTTGAAATCAGGTTAGGAAGAAAAAAAAAGGGAAAGTACTAAAAAGATGCCGCCCGACGGGAAGGAAAGGGGCAAAAAAGAGGCCGGTGAATCGACCTTTCTAATTTGGCAGCCAATCTTCTCGGCCAGAAGAGGAAAGAAAAAAAAGAAACAAGTTTGACTGGGGGTAAGAGAAAAGAAGCCTACCGGACGCTTCTTCTCTCTCCTGAGGAAATGGAAGAAAGGAAAGGTAGAACTTGTTGGGGAATAGCGCCAAAGAAAAGGAAAAAAAGGTCTACTAGTAACCCTTTAAAAAAAAGAAAAGGCGTGGCCCCGTCTAGACTGGCAGGTTTCAAAAAAAGAGGGGCATGAATCTTTTTGTCTACCTTTTAACACTTCAGTGAAGTCAGGGAAGCGAGGGGAGAGATCAAGAAACTGGGCCACTACGGGCAGAAGAAAGAAAAAGGGAAAAAAAAAAAAGAAGGGATGCTCTATCCGTTCCAATGGTGTCTGAATGCCGTGATGGAAAGAAGGAGGAAAAAGAAAACTTGCGATGGACCAAGGGGGCGGAGAAAAGGAAAAGGGAAAAGAAGGAAAGTGGGGAGGAAAAAGCCCATTACCCAATCTCTCTTATAATGGGGGAAAAGGACTTATGGGGTGGAAGAGGGGAAGGGGGGGAAAAAGGGATAGACAAAAGAAAGAGTCGTCCCATCCGCCTGCTTTATTTCTTTCTTACGCTTTGGGGGAAGGAGGATATGGCACAGAATTGAAGGGAATCCGCGAATAGGAGAGAGGGGAAAGGAGAGAAAGGAAAAAGGGCCTACACCTTGATGTTGAATATTGTTCCCCCTTTCCATCAAAAAGAAGAGGGGAGGAAAAAAGGGATCCGTGGCCTGTTCGGAGACTGGTGGTGCAACACGAAGAAAGAAAGGAGAAGAAAGAGGAAGCCCGGTACACTCAACTTTGCTCGGGAAGGGAAGAAAACAATAGCCCGGCGAGAGGTCAAAGAAGGGCCGATAGCGACAGAGGAAAGACGAAAAAAGAGTGATCCGACTTGCTGATCGGATCGTCCAGATTATGGGGAAAGAAAGAAAGGGGGAAAGTGGACGTGCGGTCGAGGGAAAGATTGAAACAAGAAGAGGGGGAAAAAAAAGAATGAAATCCGGTTTGTGCCCTTTATTATTTCGTTGTCCTGGCGGGGAAATGGAAAGATAAGGGGAGGGGGAAGGGAGGGAGAAGGAGCCTCCCAAAAGAAAAGGCATCTGGCTGCGGGGAAAAAAAGAAAAGAAGAAAAAGGGAGGCAGGCGAAGTGTAGCAATTTCATTCAATTAATCCTAACTCACTAAACATAGAGAAAGGGGGGAACCGCTTCGAGATATAAAGATTCTGTTCGCTGACAGTGGGAAAATGAAGAAAGGATGAGCCTTAACTCTCCCTCCACCGTTCCTCTCGGAGAAAAGGGAGGGGGGGGAGAAAGACAAGGTTGGGTGCAACGGTCAAAGAAAAAGGGAGCGCGTAAAAGGAAGAAAAGGAGAAAGTGAAAGGAGAATTGTTTTCTTTACTAAGGCTATTCAAGGATAGGGCAAAGAGGGGGAGGAAGAGATCAATCGAAAAACACATCGGTGCAGAAGAAAAAACAAAAAAGGGACATCGCGCTACCGTAGTTCTCTAAGATTTCTAAGGGAAAGGGGGAGGGGGAGAAATTGTGAAATCGGTGCAAAGGGTAGGAGGAAGGGAAAGAAAGGGGAGGGGAAAGAAAAGACGCGTCTGGACTGGAGGCATTTAATTTTTCGATCCACTTATTCAATTTCGAAAGAGAGGAAGGGGGAAAGGATGGAGTATGCCCAACGAGAAACAAACGACGCGTGTCACAGCAGGGAGGGGAAGGAAAAAGGAGGGAATGATGACGACGGCGGGATTTCGATCCCTTGCTCTTGTGGATTTTCACCTGCATAATCTGGCACCAGGGAGAAGGGTACAAAAAAAAAAAAAAAAGCGCCAGCAATACGA
>Ga0179593_1607277_pt1 | contig 13982 bp, 22 predicted proteins | sample CZODoug2_1_08_16_FD_185931 | JGI IMG/M metagenome (GOLD analysis project Ga0179593, IMG submission 185931) | Vadose zone soil fungal communities from Angelo Coast Range Reserve, California, USA - CZODoug2_1_08_16fungal (PacBio error correction) | ecosystem: Environmental > Terrestrial > Soil >...
AAGTTGGCGGAGAAGAGGGAATTTATGAAAAGGATTATGCATAGTGACGGGTATAGAGTATGGTAGAAAGGTGGTCCCACGATCACAAGACGACACGGCACCTCCGGAAAAGATGCTTATCCCTCATTCGGGGAAGTGAAAAAGAACTGAAAGACAATGGGGAAAATGGTGGTAAAAAAAAAAATCGTATGTGGCGTAAAAGGGTGTGTCGAAGGTGAAGCGAAAAGTTTAGTACGGGGGAAAAAACGCGAAAAATTCGAGAAGAGGCGCTAGGGGAAATGGCGTGACATCTGGGGGAAAAAAGGGGGGGGAGGGTTCTGGGGGGAAAAAGGAGGATAAAAGCTCCCGGGTGGTCCGAAGAGTTGAGACAAATTGAAGGCTCAAACCTTCCTGAAAAAAGCCGCATAAACTGAACATCTTTGTCAAGGGGTCTTTTCTCACCGATTAAGCCCGAAGGGAGCTGTGAAGACAAAAACGGGCATACTAGAGGGAGGATCCCGCTTAGGAAGGAAACTCTAATAGAGGGCCCTAGTTTTGGAATAATGTGCTGGATCAGTACTGGGCCTCAAATGTTCACGGGAAAGGGGGTAAAGGAAAGGACAAATATATTTGGAATTTTTGCTGGAAGACTTCAAAAGGGTCCGTCAGGAAAGGGGGCTCAAGAGCGCGATGTATTAAGATTTCGAATCGAACTAAGGAATCAAGAAAGGTAATTCGGACGCTTCGCTTCCAACCGAGAAGTGGCTCTGGAAAGAAGGGGGGAAAATCTTGATTCGGCCAAGGGTAGCCAGATCAGAAGAGACTAAATTGGGACAAAAAGAAAAGCCAAGGAAATGCTTCCTGGATAATACGGCAGAAGCGGGGACAAAAGGAGACTCTCTCAAAAGGGCTCATGGGGACCCAAGTGAGCGGTGCTTGGAAGTCCTAAAGTAACCTTTTCCATGGAGAAAGAAAAAAGATCGCCAAATAAGGTTTTTTGGGGGATGACAAGAGACGGGGGGGTCACATCGGGGGAAATAAGGAAAAGTGGGGAGGTCAGCGTGTGTTCAAAAAAAGGGAGAAGGGGGGGGTCTCAGACACTAAGGGGGGTCGGGATGAAACTCGAGGGGATACTAATGAACAGTCAGGGAAGAAAACCGGGAAGGAGAGGAGTTCGGTCTTGAAAACCAAATACAGAAAAGAACGGAGAAGCCTAAAGGGAATAATCGAGTGTTGGCAAAGGGGAAATGGGAAATTGCGCTGCTAAGGTGGCGAAATTTGCTGGAAGAATGTCAAGAGGGCACTTGCATGGGGGGGGGGGTTGGGCAGGAAAAAACAATCAGGGGTCTAAAAGGATGGTCACGGGAAAAGATCAGAAAGGAAACGCTATAGTGGGCGTAAAGCTCCGCAGCAAGAAAGAAAGGATCTGGAAGAGTTGAAACACCTCAAGAAAAGGGGGAAAATCCCAGATTAAACCTGTCTAAAAGATCACGGGGGGGTCGGAAAAACTTAGAAGAGGGCTGGGTCTTTCTAAAAAAAGGGACGGAAAAAAAAAAAAAAGGGGAACGATAAAGCGCGCAGGGGGGACCAGGACTGGTGATCGGAAGATCGAGATTAAACGGCAAACTGAGCGGTTAACTCAAAAAAAAAAAAAGGCTTATCATCTCTCAAGAGATATAGGGTGCCCTCAAAAGAAGGGGACGGATTAAGAGGAGGGAATTCAGCGGGGGTGAAAAAATTGACGGGAACGGCGTAGGTGACCGTTACGAAGGTCAAGAGGAATCAGGTGAATCGGGGGAAAAGCTGGAGTTAAAGTACCCTGGGGATTGGGGTTAGAAAACTCAGGGGTAGGGGAATTCAAAATTGAAAGGGAAATCACCCGGATGGTCGCTTGAGGGGAAGGTTCAGTCCTGAAGAAGGAAAAATCTGGAAGAAAAAAAAAGCATTCAGAAAAAATCTGGTGGCCTTTGGGGAAGGTCGTGGCGTGAGGGGTTTGTGGAAGGGGGGTCGGGTAACTGTGGAAAGTGACCGAGGCAGAGAAAGGAGTCAAAGGACCTTAGAAGGGGGCTGGAGGAGGACTGGAGGGGAGGTCCGGTCAATCCACCGTGGAAAAAGCCAATAAAGAGGAGGGGAATTAAAAGAAAATTCTGGACTGGAACGCCCAAAGGAGCCAGAACTCAGGTTCATGAAAGGCATGGGTGGGCTCCGGTACACACGCAGTAAGTAAAAGGACCAGGGAAGACTTTCAGAGGGAGAAATTCAATCATAAGAGAAGAAACCAAACTGAAGATGAGGAAAGGGAGGTATTAAGGAGGGTATCTGGAAAAGAACCTTCAGAAACTTTTCAAAAGGGAAGGAAGGGTTATGGGGGGGACATATAAAGGGAAAAAAAAAAATTACAGAGGTCAAAAAACCTTGATGGTCGGGAGAAAGAGAGGCATGAGGGTACTGGTTCAGATTGCACTATAGACTCGTAAGAAGCTCATGTTCAAGGAAAATCTCTTAAATCCCGTCAAAAAGATTATACTTGTAAAGGGAATAACCAGAACTACACGAGGAAAAAAACCTGAGGGAGTCTCCGACAGGATTGGGAGAAAGGGGCTCCTCAGTTCAGGGAAGGGCTGGGAAGAATCCCGGGGTTTAAATGTTTCGAGAAGGAGAAAAAAAGAAAGGGTCCTACTACAAAAAGGGGGGGGACTGAAAGGAAGAAGGCTATATGTGGAAAGGGGAAAGATTTCGCCTAAGACCTCCTAGAAATGGAAACTTTACAAGATCAAAGCCTTGAGTCGGGTGAAAACGGGGAGAAACTTTAAAAAAAAAAAAAGAATCCAATGGCTCAAAGCGGTGTTGAAGGGAAAAAAGCTTAGTAAAAACTTTTTGAGAGGGAGACCTGTGAAGTGGAGGGTTTCCTGGGAAATCTCGTAGAGACCACGGTTCTAGAAGAGAAGTATCAGGAGGTTGCCTTCTTATCAAAACATAGGGATCATATAGGGGGGAAAGAAAATATTAGGAGGGGGGAAATACTACGGGGGAAAGAGGTCAAGAATGATTTTAAGGTGGGGGGAGACTTATCAGGGTCCCTTGGAGAAAAGGAAGCTTGTAGTAGAGATCCTTAAAAAAACAAAAGTGCATGCCAACGAGATTTTCTCAGGAAGGGAAAGGGATTATTCAGTGCAAAAAGAGGATTTACAAACGTCAGAGGTTGGGGGAGGGTTTCGGGGAAAAAATTCATAAAAAGGGAATTAAGGGGAATCTTGACAAGTATGCGGGGGCTCTCTAGGGGCGGGACGGTGATAGAATCTAAACTGGCACACTTCCGAAAGAGTTAAAAGCAAGAATTACGAAATTTGAGACTGGGAAAGGGGTTAAAACACCGTCTTTTCAGGAGGTGGGATTCAATGGAAGTAACTAGGGGGGTATCCATCGAGTACGAAGCAGGGAATGGAGTACCGGGGTCCCCTAGTTCGGAGGTCAAAAATGTGTATTAGGAAAAGTGAAGGGCTCGGGGTACGTGAAATTTTAAAAAGGGGCTTCTCAAGGAAAGTGTCCAAAAAATTGGAAACTCCCCTGAGGGTCTGGGGGGGGTCCTCTGAAGTCCCTTCGGGGTAGTTCGGTTCTTCTCACTGGGAAGACACCCCGCAGTCGGATAGGCTTTATCTCCGGGGGGAAGGACTGTAATTTGGCCCTAAGGCCTTCAAGGCGGACGAGCCCCCCTCTATAGAAAAAGGAATTTCACTTTCCGAAAGCTCCTTAAAGGCCATATTTGAAAATGGGCCTCGTGCCCCATAAAAGAAAGTCAAAAGGCCTTAAATAGGGCGGCCCTCTTTTGGGGGGGGACGACCTAGAAAAGGGAAATCTAGGGGAATACGAGACCTCATAAAGAGGGAAAGCAGGCTTTGCGGACTCCGGGGAGAAGTAAAGAACAGACATGGAAAAAGGAACCTTTACACCTCCCCTGTCAGGGATCCTCATAGAGGGTTTACACAGGGGTTTTCCAAAAAGGAAAACCCAGATACTCAAAAAAAGGAAGGACACCAGGGAGGAAATTTCTTATTTCGGGGGGGGGGTCATTCGGGGGGGAGAAGGGGTAAAAAGGCTAAGTAGAAGTCTTTAATAAATGAACGTACAATGAGGATCTTTGGGAAAGGGATACCCTCACTAGATTTATTCTGGCAATACTTGGAAAAAAGGGGGCACTAGCTCCGTCAGGAAGAAAAGAAACTTATGGAGGATTAAGGCAGGGGGGGAAATAATGAAAGGGGAATTATAAAGTAGTCAGGTTATTCATCTTTGTATATCTATGAGGACCCACAGACTTAGGGGACCTACAGGAAGATCGTCTTTGTGAGTGGGAAAAAAAACTCTAAACATTGCAACCGAGTGTTTCAAAAAAAAAAGAACTCTAAAAAAAAAACCCTCAGGGAAAAGTTGTTACGGTGCCGAGAAAGGCGGGGGAAGAGAATTCTCTGCCTAGAGGGCGGAAGGAGGGGATCTGTTGAACCTACAGAATATCATGACGGGAAATTTTGTTGAAAGGGAGGGGCGTTGGAGGCAGAAATGGTCAGATACATTCTGCATCTAGATCTGAAAAAAAAAGCACGGTCAATCTAAAAGTCAGGGAAACCACGTTGAAACCAATTATTGGCTTGGGCAAACTGTCGTTAGCTTTGAAGGAAAGGAAAAACAGCAAAGGTCCGCATAAGGAAAAGAACGGTGCGATGATACCGGGGGTATTTCAGGAGAAAGCCTGAGGAAAAATTTTCAAAGAGGTATTGAACGAAATCGAGCGGAAAGGGGGCTAGGGGTCCGAAAATATGTACAACATCAAATTCTTCCTGAGGGGGGGGTCTTGTCTGAGGATGGCAGCATGCTCCAGGAAAAAGGAAATATCCTAAACTTTATAGCGGACTAGAAACTTTAGGAGGGGCTCTTCAAAAAAAAGGAAAGCTGGGAAAACGCCATCAATGGTTGGAAAAAAAAGTTAGGACTTTTCTATCTTAAATGGTTCCTAAAAGAAAATACCGGAGGAAGCTTGAGACTGATCCTGAAAAGACGTCGGAGCGAAGACCATGAGAAACCGTACGAGTTAAAAAAAGCTTCAGGGAACGACTAGGGACTATCCCCAAGGAAGAAACCACGAAAAAAGGAATAATCAAGAAAAGTTGAGGGCAAGGAGTAAGACCTTGAACGTTGAAAGCGGGTTTTCCGAAGTGAGGGGCTAGGAACAGGAGCCGTCGTGGACTCGAGGGGGGGGGGGATCTAAAAATGAACCATCTTACCATGCAACCGGGGGCCTTATAACTTCGGGAAAGCTAAAGCTCCAAACTCTGGGAAACTAATAAGTCTAGGAATCAATGGGGCTTCCCGTTCCACGCAAGGATTAAATAGGAGAGGTCTCATGGGGACTTGGGGGGAAGTTCAGCCAAAAGTGTAACTCAAAGGGACGGCAAATGTTGAAAGTTATCTGGATCAAAGTTCGGAAAAGGGTCCCAGGTTACAAAGAAGGGGATTCATTCGGTGAAGGTGTTCGATTACACAATAAACTATTTCTATCTGACCCTCAAGCGTTAAATCGTCGAAAGTATTTCGGGGGTTGAGATTGGAGCAACAGAAGGGAACTCGTTGGGGGGAAGCCCTTAACGGCCGTTTGATGGGATACTCGATCGGAGAATGCAAAAAAAGGGTTGGCGAACAACAGTTAGGAGGGTCTGCGCAATGAGGAGATATAATTTGACAACATTTTCAAGCAATACGGGGAAGGGGGACCTGAAGGGGAGCCTTGGGAAAAAGGGGGAGTCCTTATATGGAAAAGTGCCATAGTCAAGGCGGCAGGTCTGTGCACATGTCGGAACTATCAATAAAACAATCTAGACGTCTTAGAGAAAAAGAGTCGACAAGGATCTAATGGGGGATTGGTTGAGGCTTCAGCCTTCGGAGTAAATTCTCCGGATATGATTTCGTATAGGAACCATCGCCCTCAAATTCGCGGCCAAGCCGTTGGTGACTTTTCTTTGGAGGCTGGGAGGGGTTATAAAAATTCGGTAAGGGCTTTAGGAAATCTTGGCAGGCAAAGTGAGTCAGACCGGGGGGACGGTTCGTGAGGGAGTCCTCTGGCATCGGGATCCTCTTCGGCCTGAAGGAGGGGCTTTATCCGAAGTCAACGCAAAGAAACAATAAGTTCCTCGACATATCAACTTCAAACAAAAAAAAAACACACAACAAAAAACGGAGAATAGGTGTCTACAGAATCAACTTAGCCTAGTACATTCGGGATGGGCAGCGCTAGCCATAATCGATCCTAACACAACGTAATTATTGGAAAAAAAAAGGTCTTCGGAAAAGCCCTAGGAGAAATGTCCTGTCGGGAACCAGGGGTTTGTGGGGGGTTCCTCATAGAATGCCCAGAAAAGGTCTATTAAAACCTGTATGGGGAAAGAGCCTGTGCGGGAAAACTTAGGACATCTAAAAGACGAGTATTTATTCATCCGCAGACAAGTGCCCTAAAGTCCCGATAGGGAGGGGAAATAAATTCCAGGAAAAGCATTATTATCACAACGGCGAAAGATAACGACCAGAGAAAGGACCCCGTTCAAAGAAAACCTGCCGAAGGTCTTAGAGGGGAAATTCCGGATAAAAATCCCATTGAGGAGGGGGTTAAGGACGAGGCGGGCGAAATAACAACAGTAGTAAGGGGGGATTGGTCACAAAGGCGGAAGGGCTTGCCCGCCGCGGCACTTCAAGAAAAGGGGTCAACCCTTGGCTGAGGGGGGTGTCCTGAACGGAGGAGGAGTTAATCATCATCCCGTTCAAGAAATAGGCATGTGGGGGAGGGCTACCAAGGGGGAAGCCTAATTTACTGTTCGGCGAAGTACCTCCTATTTGGTAGATCAAAAAAAAGTATTAAAGTCCGGTGGGGATCGAAAAAGTTGGGAAACGGCGCAGGGGTGAGCACCCAGGTTCTCCCATAATGGGGAGGACCGCTTTAAAAAGCGGATTATGGGGAAAGGAAAAGTTAGGGGGAAGACTCCATCGAAATAAACAGAGCCGAAGGTCTTTCCTGGGAGGAAGGACTGAATCTTTGGAGGAAAAACCCTTCTGTCGGAGAAAAATTGGACCTAAGTTAAAGAAAAATTTGGGGGCGAGCAAGACTCTTGCACCGTGGAAGGCAATCATTGTACCTTTACACACAGACACCGGGGGGGCTCAAGCTCGGGTTGGGGGAATATTGCGGAGAAAGGAAGGATATTGCAAATCTTTTCTTGAAAGAGTTTGATTAGTCCCAAAACCAGAAAATCTTGGAGGGGATGTAGTTGCCTAGTCTACAACAGAAGGGTAAAAATGATTCTAACACACAGGGAGGTCCATGACCTCTTAAGAAATGCTGAGGGGAATACTGGTGATTATGTGCCACCCTTAATTTTTTGGGGGGCTAGGGTCTATAAAAAGGGGTCAGATCTGGAAAGAGGGGAGTACAGACATTCTCTTTCAAAGATGGGGGGGGGATGGGGGGGGGGGGTATTAAAAGGGACGAGGCAAGTGCTTGGGAGACCATTGATCGAGGGGGCGACTGGGAACTACGACAGGTGGAAAAAAAAGGTGGCAGCGGGGACTCTCGGGGGGGATCGAAACCTCCCTTAGAGAACTTAAAAAAGGAGTCAGCGTCGACTCGGATGGTGAAATACTCGAAAGAAGAAAATGCCAGGCAAAAACAGCCAAGAGCTTAATACGACAGGGGGGGAAATCTGGGCTCAGAAAAAAAAAAAAAAAAAAAAAAGGAGCGAGAGCTTTTCACATATGGAAGAACGCGGGAAATGAAGGGCGGAACGAACAAAAGAAAGGGTCACGACGAGGGAAATCTGGCTTAAAGAAGATCAAATAAAGAGAAGATCTCAGTTTGGACCGGGAGTGGCCCCCGTGGCGGCGGGAGGAGCGATGGCTTAGCTGCCATGGGAAAGACAACTTGAAAAAAAAGGGAGAACTTAGAAACACCGAAGGATGTTTCAACAAAAGAAAGAACAAAATAAGTCGAATTTAGGTAAAAATAGGTCCCAGGGGAAGGGGAACGAACAAAGGGTAGCCAAACCAATGGTGCGGGCGGGAGAAGGGACCAACCCTAAGGAGGACTGAAGATTGAGACCATGGCAACGTACGAAGGTCAGGCTGATAGGTTTTACAAATCTACTCAAGAATCAGAGAAAATACATGATAACCTCAGAGGAAAAGGAGAAGGCCCTTCGAATAGACAAACAAAGGAAAAAGAGAGATATAAAGATGACAAAAGAAAAGGGGGGTTCAGCCTTGCAATACTTTCTTTCCACGTCAGCCAAGGGGGATTTGCGGGTCACCAGAAAAAGAAGAGGCACCTCCGTGCAGTATCCCCGCAGTGCTTTTTCCGTAGAAAAAGAAAGGTCGCCTATTTTCCAGGGGGGGGGGAAATAGAAAATAAAACGCCAAAGGTGGAACGAGAAAGGGGGTGTCTCGAAGGGTCAGGGCCCAATGAAGAAAGTAGGTAACCTCGCTCAAATGGCGTCGAAGCTCTTTTGGGAAACGGGGGCGGATAAAGCGGAAGTTCGGTTGAAAGGCTATCCCAGACTCTCGAGAAACACAAAAGCTACCTGAAGTTGATCTTGAAAAAAATAAGGAAGCTGTCCGATCACCGGGGCAGACTCCATCTTTACGAAGCACAGGAACATCCTATCGACCCCTTGTGAGGGAGTGGGGCCTGGAGCTCATCCAAAGAAATTGGAACATGAACCTAGCGTTCGGGAAAAGGGGAAATTTCCCCCATATTGGCAAAAGGAAGCCGACAATGGGCTTCAGAATGGGGGGAATTGGTGGGAGGGAACCCAGGAAGAGAAGGTCTAATCCAGTAGAACAGTCACCGGGTAACGGGGGTTAGAACGCCGACCATCGGCTATGGGGCTGATCCGAAGGGAAATAGACAGAAGGTGTTGGAGCAACAGGGGGGGGACGAAACGACAGGGTTAAACAGTGATGCCAATATGAAAAGCCTCAAATTTAAGTATAGACCTCCTATCAGAACTCGATATATACCATTATCCTGGTTCACAACCCAGACCAAAAGAGGTTATATGCACAGGATAGGTTTCCATTTCTCACCCTCAAACGAAAAGATCAGTTGTTGGGGGGAAGAGAGCCTAGCATGACTTGAGACATGCTGACAGCTAAGAAGTTCGTTAAAAGGGGAAGAGGTGGGAAAAAAAGGGGAGATTTGGGGGGAAGAATGGAGCCACATAACTAAAAGCACTAGGAAAATTTTGGGGCCCTGGGGAAAGATCCTTGGAAAAAGGATATACTTCAGGCAGTTCTAAAAAAATTCCAATCAATCTCAGAGGAGGAAGGACGCCCGGGGCAGAGGGAGGATGTTGGTGGGGTACCCTTGACACTGATTCGAAGGAAAGATTGAGTCAAAAAAGTCTGAATGGTGCTTGGGGAGGTGTTTGTGATGGTTTACAATCAACACTTGGGGGAGCCCTGTGTAAGTCCAAGGAAAAGCTAGTTGGGGCCATCTCAGAGAGAAACGGGATCGACTAAAGGGGGGGGATGACGATTCTAGGAAAGGACTATTTAAGCTCCTGGGGGGGGGGGGAGCACTTCTGGCGCGGAAAGTATTTCGCCAGTGGCAGGCTCTAGGCGCCTGCCGGGCTCTCAAGTCAAATCGCGACGAATTTGAGGAGAGTCGGGGGGGGGAGGATATGAACACTTCGACGGTAAAAGAATCCGAACGGGATTCATCAATGGGGGAGGGCTACGTGGAACCAATTAAATCGGGGAGAGATCATTGGGGAAGCTCCAAGGGGGGGAATTTCCGAAGCTTTCTTGACCAGGGATGTACATCAAGGAAATCGTAGGAGAAGGCTCAAATTTGAAGGTACTCTCGTCTAGGAAAAGAATAGATGAAAATCGTTAACGAGTAAAAGGCCTACTGGAGGGGGGTCTTGGGGGAAAAACTCTCCTAGGTGAAAAAAAAGGGGGCTAACGAATTGGGGGAAGATCTCCTCAGGACATGAATTCTTCTCAAGCACATCGCTTGGAGAAAAAAAAAAAAAGTCGCTTCTCCACTAAGGCGCTGGGGGGGAGCTTTGGTCGGTGTCGGTGGGGGGGCATAGGGTTCAATGAGCGCGTTCGGAAGAAATAAACGATCTTTTCCCGGAGAATGGGGGTCAAGCAACTGCTCGGGGGGGTCAGGGGCGAGGCAAAAGAGATAACTTTGATAGAAAGAAAATTCCCTAAGTCAGATCCAAACTAAAAAAGGGTCATAGCAGAGTGACGCAGAGGGGTCGTAGGGGGGGGTCGGTAACAGAACACAGCCACTTAAATCAAAAAAGAAGGGGGGGAATCGGCCTCGTCCCTCCATGGGAATCTCAACACAAAAGTCCCCTAGAAACTTTCGGGAAAGCGGGCTGCTTTAGGGAAGGGTAAGTAACTTGACTGGGGTTATTTTGGGGTGGTATCCACTAAGGAAGCAAAATGACTCTTCCTAGGGGATTATGTGGTTCCGAGAACCGGTTGATATGGAGCGGGAAAAGTTCTTTGGGGGGCCGAAGTTACTAGGAAGACTCTTTCTTAAAAATACATAAATTCTCCTGTCCACTATCGAAAATGGGGGAGGGCAGTCATGAAAGAGGAACTTAAAAAAGAGATGATACACCAATACAGGAAACACCGGAGGAACTAATTGCTCCCAGACTAAACTGGGAATGTCTTCGGAAAGAAGCTAAGATACGGGAGAAGTCTAGGGGGGGAAGGAAGAAAGGTCTTGGAGGGTAGAAAAAAACCTCAAGTGAGGCCGCTAAGAGGGGGAAGGAGAACTTCAGGAGATCTCTCTTGGTTGGGAAAAAAAACTACTTGGGGATTCAAATAAAGAAGGGAACCGGGGAACTCTCCACAGCAACGTTCCCGGTCACGTCTTCGGAAGAGGAGGGGGACGGGACAAAGAGTATTAAATCAAAGAAGGAATCTAGAACCGTTTAGCGGATAATTGAAGGGGGGACTTTCTGTAAAGAGGGGCTATTTGAGAAAAAAAAAAAAGTCTTATGCTAGAAACAAAGGAGTGGGGGCGAGCTCTAAAGAGTCACTTTTTGGGAAGGAAGGCCGAATAATTGGACGAAAGGAGCTAGGTGAAAAGATCTTAATTCAGAAGAATAGGCGTATTGTAAAAGAGGGTCCAGAGCTCCTCCACCGGTTTGAAGGAGAATCTTCTCTGGAGCGATCTGGAAGTGTGGAGAGAAAAGGACACAGGAAAAGCGACTCTTTATGGGGTTTCGACGACGCAACAGAGGATAATTAAGGGGGAAAGCTAAAGTGAGTTCGAAGTAACCGAGAAAGGGGGAGCCGTTTCCCATCAAAATCGATGGGACACTGGGGTCTTCTTCGGCAGAAAAAGGCTTCAGAGGGAATTCATAAGGGCGCACGTGAAGGGAAGGCGTGGTTCATCGGGAATAAGCCCAACCCGGGAAAAAGGAGAGCATTTGGGGCGGAGGAGGAAGGGGAATGGGAAAAGCGGAAAGGGGAGAATGGAGGGAGAAAGGGGCGAGGGGGAAGAGTATGTCGAATAATTGTGGAGGGGGGTAGGGGATGAAATGGGGGGGGGAAGGAAAAGTGGCTGGATGGGGAGAAAGAGGGAGGTGGGTTTAGAATGCCTGGGGTGTGGGGAGGGGAACGAGCACCACAAACTAATGGGTCTAGAGAGGGAAAGATACTTTTAAAAGGAAAGAAATTCCGAAAAGTTCCAACAGAGTTAAGCTGCGTGGAGAGGAACTCAATACTAGTGCTCTGGGAGAGAGGACACAAAACCTGAGAGGGATGGAGGGAAGATAACAATCTGAGTGAGGGGGAAGGGGAATTTACTAGCAACCGAGGAAAGGGAACATATCATTGGTCTGGAGGGAGGACTGACCCCCTTAATATTCTGGAGTATTCAGAATTCTTGTACGAGTACTGGGGAGAGGTACACTGGGAGGGAAGAAAAAAGGTTATTTCAAAAACAATTTCCGGGTGGACGCGGGCCGAATCCCGCCGGGGGAAGAGGGATCGGAGGGCGTCTTACTGAAGCCAATCTCTGGGAAAACACTACGGGGAAAAATGACGCAAAAGAAGAATCGGGGAATAAAAAAAAAAAAAGCACAATTCAAACCCATATATCGGAAGACATGTCTGATGTAAGGGGGGAGGAATAAAGCGAAGAAAGCGGATGTTTCCATATGGGCACCCTACTTCAGGTGCGCGAAAGGTCAGAGATTAAAGCACTTTCCGAATGATCAGGGGCTGGGGCCCGGGCTACCTTCAAAAAATGAGTTATAACGGAAAAAATTGGGAATGTTATCGGGTCAACATGGTTCGAAGGGGGCCGATGATGGGTCTTAGTTTCTATGGGGCTCGCCAAAGAACAGGGACCAACATTCTCAAGAAGAAAAAAAAATCAAAGAATCCAGGTAAAACTAGAAAGAAAAGAAGACGCTCAGAGGGGGAAGCAATCAAGGGCTTTCAAATAAATAGAGATTTTTCAGAAGAACACCTTGGGCAAAAAAGAAAAAAATTAGTCATTTGAAAGTGGCGTGGGGTCAGCTGGAAAAAGACCTCGGTCCAAATGGAAGGGAGGGCATCTGGAAGCTAATGCTGGAACCGAAAAAACGATTGGGGGCGTTGTGAAAATAAGGTACCCGTCTGAGGAAAAGGGAGGATGTCTAAAGTGTAAGAAGGAAATTACTTCCAGAGGAAAAGGGAAAGGAACAAGAGCCATAAGACGGAGGGGCACAAAAAGGTCTTAGGAAACTGAGAGAGAGAGGGGGGAACTGCAATAGGGTTTTAAGTATTGAAAGGAAAGGAAGGAATTATTGTCTTACGGAAAGGGGGCGTATTTCTTAGCTGGGGGGAAAACGTCCATCGCATGAACTAAAGGGACCCTCAGGTTGAAGAATTTAACCGCGGGGATAAACTCTCGACATGGAAAAGGAAACGAGGTGGTAAAAAGGGGGGGAAGCTGAACACGCTAAGGAAGAAGCAATTGGGAGTACTTTTGAACGACACAGGGAAAGTGCTTCGGGGGGAAAATACGGGAAAGGGAGATGATATGGTTCTTAGGCCGTAAAACTGGGGGAAAAGGAGGGGTTTTTAGAGATTCTTATAAACTGGAGGACAGGGGTTAATTTCGGGGAGGGGAAGAAAAATGCAGATAACGCCTCATCGCCCTCCAGGAACAGGAAAACTTCATGGAAAAGGGGAATCTGGAAATCCACTTCATGCGGGGGGAGATAACACGGACACCAATTAAGCCATCTATTGCGGTCACTGCAAAAAAGTCAAAAACGGAAAAAAACCGGGGGGAGCCTTGGCGGGCCGAAGGGCGACTCAACAAACGTTTTCAAGGAGATTCATAATGGAATCTCGCTAAAGTTTCTAAAAGGGGTACGAGACCAAAAGGGCGTGGATATATTTTTTATTGTTGGATGGAAGGCCAAGACGAAAATCGTCATCCAAGGATAAAGATGGAATCCGCGGGATGGACTATTTCAATCATTAAGGTCCATTCATGAAGAAAAACGACGAGGATTTCTCTGAAGAAGGGGGGGGGGTGCTCACACGTGTACCGTGGACAGATCGCCAAAATTACGAAATAGTTTGGGGGAGAGACTGCATGAAGGAAGGACTCCGGTGAAAACTTCAGAGAGGAGGAGCAGAACTCTATTATAGAAACCGCTGCACCGGAAGGGAAAGAGTTATTCTAGCCCTAATAAAAGAAAAAAAAAGGGGGTTTGGGAGGAAGAGAATAGAAGGAAAGGGCCTTAGCGCGCGTTCGGAGGGGGAAGTGTGTTCCGACGGTCGGATTGGACTCCTTCTACACAAGGAATCAGTTACGGTGTTCGCCTAGAAGCTTCAAAAAGGAAAGGACACCGACTTCTGCAGGGTGCAAGGAAGGCTCCACCATCTCGGAGAGTTGGCCAAGAACCGGGTGTCAAGTGGCCGGTCAAAAACGTCGACGG
>Ga0179593_1625485_pt1 | contig 13982 bp, 16 predicted proteins | sample CZODoug2_1_08_16_FD_185931 | JGI IMG/M metagenome (GOLD analysis project Ga0179593, IMG submission 185931) | Vadose zone soil fungal communities from Angelo Coast Range Reserve, California, USA - CZODoug2_1_08_16fungal (PacBio error correction) | ecosystem: Environmental > Terrestrial > Soil >...
GAAAAAAAGGGGGGAGGGGAGGGGAAAGGGGGGAAGAGGAAGTTCTCGGCGATTGTCTTTATTTCTATGGAACGGTTGCAGAACTTCTGCGGTGGGCCATAAGGAGAAAAAGAAGAGGGAAGAAAAGGGGGGGGGAAGAAAGAAGAAATACGTCTTCCCTCGTTTTTCCTCAATATCTCACGGGGGAATAAGAGTCAAGGCTTGATCATTGAGAAGAGAGGGGGGGGGGAAGGAAAAAGGGGAAAGAGGGGGGGGTGGGGGTGAGCAACCTATTCCCCTTCTTTAAAACCACCTACTGTCTTCCCTATGCCAAGAAGAGGAAAAGGGAGAAGGGGGGGAAAGGAAGGGGGTTCATCCTTGGCCCGTTCATTTAACTTTCAGCATTCTTGAGAGGAAGGGGCCGCGGCGTTCGCGGCCGCCCTTGAGAGGGAGAGGGGAGGCCTCATCCCCCTTTAGGGGGGATCGTCCATGTTAAAAAAAAAAAAGAGGAAGGAAGAGGAAAGCCCTAACAGCTCCTCTCTCTTTGCTTGCCTAAGAAGAGGGAACTTTTCTCCCTCTCTCCCCCCTCTTTGCCGGGGGGAAGGGGGAGAAGGGGGGGATCCATTGCAGTCTTCGTTACATGGATGACCGACGCCAGACATAGCAGGGGGGGGGGAGGAAGCCGGCACCTGTTAATCCGTGCTGAAAGAAAGAGGAGCTCTTGCGATTCATCTTTCTGTTGTTAAGGCTCTGTTGTACTAGACGCTGTTTTGGAGGGGGGGGGGGAAGGAGGGTTCCCCCCCCTTCCCTCCGGTGTTTTCTTTTGGCCCACGGAAAAACAATGGCCCTGCAATGCTTCTTCTCCCTTTCCCACCCCCCGCGCCGAAGAAAAAGGAGAGAGACGCTGCCACAAACTCCAGGGTTATCACGCGACGAGGGGAGAAAAAGGGAAAGGAGAAAAAGGTACGAATCATTACGTTTCTCCAGGGGAAAAGTGTTTACAAAAAAAAGGGGGGGGAGGGGGCCAATCGTTCCTTTGTTTCCAGACAAGAGGGTCTTACTTTCTGGTCGGAAGAGAGGGAGAGGGGGGAGAAAAAGAGGGGGGGAGGAGGGGAAAGCAGCGTCAACGCTCGCTAGTTTTCCTCGCAGGGAAAGTGCCGGGGTGATACTGGCGGCCCGAAAAGGGGGGAGGTCCGCCGGCATTTCTTTCAAATCTAATTCTATCAAAATAGCCATATCTACGCGACCGAGCGGGTAAATGGGGAAGAAGGGGGAAGAAGGGAAAAAAGACGAGGTGTCACATTAGCTCCCTAAATTTCATTGGGGGGGGTTTCCTCCCCGAGGGTTGAGTGGCCGGGGGGTCTGGAAGAAGGAGGGGAGGGAATTCCAGGACTATCCTTCCTGCTCAAAGTATGGGGGGGAAAGGAGAGAAGGGAGAGCCGTACGGCTTACCTTAATTCATTGGGAAAAATCTTGCCTCTGAAAGGCAGGGGGGGGGGGGGGGGAAAGAGAATGAAAGGGAGGTTGGTGTCCTCCTGCGGGCAAAGGTCGCAGCCGGCGTGAGGGATGGGAAAAGGAGAGGCCGTTTACTTTAACGCCCTTTCCTCGTGCCGGGGGAAAGGAAGACGAGAAAAAAAGAAGGGTGGGGGTAGAAAGAGAGAGAATATCAACTTCTCCACATCGTAGTGGACAACTTCACGGACAGGGTTTAAAAGGGAGGAGGGCAGGACGCCTCTTTCACCCAGGGACGCCTTTGCGAAATGTGGGGGGCTTCTACACCCCCTCCGGGGGTCATCTCCGGAAAGGGAGGGGGAGAAGAGAGGAGAGCCCACTCCTGCCTTTCATAGACGCTTTTTGGAGAGGAAAAGGGCAGTCCCGTTGCGAACCTTCCCTCTATCCAACGCTGGCCAGGGAGAGAAGAGGGGTAAGAAGGAGTCCGGATCCCTCATAATGTATCTACCCTGGCGGAGGAAAAAGAAAAAAATCGTTTCCACCTTCTCCTTCCTTTCTTCTCTAATGTTAAAAATAGGAAGGGGAAAAAAGAAAGTCGACTTTCATCTGTCACTTCTATCAAGAAGGGAAAGGAGAGATAGGGGGGGGGGTGATACGACTCTCTCTTTCCTGCTTCCTTATTATTATGTGGAAGGGGGAGAAGAGGGAAAAAAGGAAAAGAAGGAAGGCCGTAACACCGCGCGCTCTGACTCCTTAATTCCAAACAACGATAGTCTTGCAGGAGGGAAAAGGGGAAAGAAAAAAAGAAAAAGGGGGAAAAGAGGGGGTCTGGAACAAAGGAACGATTTTCCCTCTGCCCCTCGTGAAGGAGGCGAGATGTCGTCCCTGAAGGGAGGCTTCTTAGAAACTGGTCGCACTCGTCGCGTGCTCAACCTGGAGGGGGAAAGGGAGGGGCGGCTGGGTTTTCCCTTAATGGCCGCTGCCGTGACAGGCCGCTCGGCCTCACTGGAAGGAGGGATTTTTTCCCACAGAGGGGGGGGGGGGATAAGAGGGAAAAAAGAAAGAGAAGCGCAAGAGACCGAGGGCGAGAAGACTCACTCCTACTCTTTAAAGAAAGGTGACCGGTGCCCGGATGAAAAGAAAAGGGAAGAGGGAGGGATTATCCCCTGTACCGGGGGCAGACCTTCAATGTATCAAATATGATAGGGGGGAGGGGAGAAGAAGGCAATCGGGTCTCTCGTTTCTTCCACGTGGGCTATTCTCCTTCTCACACGCTAGAGGAAGGAGGAGGGATGGGGAGAGGGGGAGGGAAAAAGTTTGCTTCGGGGTTATTAAATTTACTTCTTCACGGGTAAAAGACTCAATTGCTTCCGCGAACGCCGGAAAAAAGGAAGGGAGGGAAAGGAAAAAAAAGGGAGCAGGAACAATCGCTAAACTGTGAAGCTTTTTACTCCTTATTTCATAGGGAAAGAAGGAGTGTGTTACGCCGGGGCGAATCGTGCTCACCCACCCCAGCATCTGCCGGGCAAAAAAAGAAAGGAGGGAGAAAAAAAAAGAGGGAGAAAAACGAGGGAATACGGGGAACGTCGGTGCTCTCCAACCAAGGATTAGATCGGGGTCCGCGGATTGAGGAAGAAAAAAGAAAAAGGAAGGAAGAAAGAGGAGGAAACGTACTCCATTTGCGCTTCCGAAAGGTGGGGATCTCGAAAAAAAAAAAAAAGGGAGGGACGCCATTGGGAGTCCCGTTTCCTCTGTCTCTGCTATTGTCTTGATTGTCGAGGGAAAAAGAAAAAAGGGGGGAGAAGGCGAAATCCGCTTTACACGCTCTAATTCCTTTGGCTGGCGAGAAAAGAGGGAAGGGGAAGGGGGAAAGGGGAGGAAATCATTGCGCCATCTCTCCCGATCCTTTACTTTTTCTGACCGGCACGGAGGGGAAGGAGCCCTTCTTGACACCCACCTACTGCGGCCAGAGGCAAGAAAAGGGAAAGGGGAATGGGTCGGAGAATGTTGGTTTTCAGGTCATGGTTCCTCCTTTTCCTTTCCTGTAAAAAAGGCGGAAGGGCATGGGCCGCGTTTCCGGCCCCCTTGAGTCTGGAAGAGGGGGGAAAGAAGAAAAAAGAAAAAGGAAAAAAAACGGGTGGGGCAGTGAACACTCCCTATCGGAGCGTGTTGCTGCCCTGTCGCTCGCACTGGTAACGTGGAGAAAGAAGAGAAAAGGAGGAGGGGATCCATTGCAGGTCTGCGGTACATTTTATTACTCCTTCCCCTAGCGCAGACCTATCTCGTGTCATATCTGTTGCCAGGGAGGAGAAGGGAAGGGGGAAAGAGAGGGAAAGAGGGAGAGCCGTGGCGAGTCCTCGGCTTTTTGTCAAATCTCGGGTTTACTAGCGCGGGAAAAGGGGGGGGGGGGGGAAAAAAAAAGGAAAGATGTTTGCGTGTTCCGCACTTTCGCAGGGGGAAGACGCCTGTCCAGGCAGGGAAAGAGAGAAAGGGGGAAAAAAAAAAAGAGGAGAAACGCTTTGTCTGGCGCTTCTACTCTTCCACACTCCGGTTGACACCGCGACGAGTGCAAAAAAAAGGGGGGAGGAAAGGAGAGGAGAGGGGAAGAAGGGGTTACAGGTCCCGACATCTCTCCTCTCTAACCTATTTTCTGAAAAGGAGGGCCAATCTTTCCTTTGTTTCCAGACCAAAGGAGGGGGAGGAAAGGAGGGGAAAGAGGGGAAAGAAAGGGGGGTCTCCTTCCATACCCTATAATCCTATTTCACCATGCTTCAAGCGCGCGGGCAGAGTGAAGGAGAGGGAAAGAAAAGGGGGAAGCCGCCCCTTCATTACTTCCTTCATTTCTGCCCCCAAAGAGATAGTAGAAGAAAAAAAAGGAAAGAAAGAGGAAGAGGGAGGAAAGTTTCTCGTCTCCCCCGCTGTCCGAAGAGAAAAGGAAGGGGCATTTCCTTTTCAAGAGGGTCTTATTTGCCCCGGCCTGCCGAAAGGGGGAAAGGGGGGAAAGACTCCCCAGTAGGGGTTAACCATCTTCTCTGACGAAATCTTGGATCGACAGGAGAAGGAAAGGGAGGAGGGGACAAAAACGTCCTCTTCCATCAGGGGGCGCCGCTCGTGAGCAGAGGGGAAAGGGGAGGGGAAGGGGGGAAGGGGGGGGGGGGGGGGGGGAAAGGAGAAAGAGGGCAAATTTCTCAACCGCTGCGTTCTGGATGAAAGGGGGAGGAGGTGTCTGTAAACCCTTTCATGAAGGGGGGGGCCAGATTTTTTCTTCCTTCTATCGAAAAGAAGACGGAGTAGGTGTAAATATATCTAGGCAACTTCAGCCCATCTGGGAGGGGGAGAAGGGAGAAAGGCCGCACCTCTTTCAGAAAAAGAGAGGTGTCGACCTTTGCCTGGAAGAAGGGGAGAAAGAGAAAAGGAGGACGCGCCCACGCCTTCCCTTTCAAGAGATTTTTGTCACACTGCCTTCGGTAAGAAGGAAGGGGAGAAGGGGGGGACACAGAAGGGAGAGGGTATCTCGCCTGGATTCCTCCACTCCTTCTCTCGGGAACTGTCTCGCCGTGGCACTCAACCCCGGGGAAAAAGAAAGGAAGGAGAAGAGGGGGAAGCGACACAGCGACTGCATCTTCACTTCTAGGACGGCTGTCAACCATGTACCCGCTTCCGGTCGCGGAGGAGGGGGGGGGAATGAGGGGGCCGGCTTCCCCCTTTTCTTCTCCCGTATCGACCGGGAAGGGGAAAAGAGGAGAAAAAATCGCGCTCTCTTTACTCCGTAGGCCATAGGAAGCAACAGATAGGTTCTTGAAGAAGGGGGGAGACTCCGGCGCTCGCCATATCCCTCTCGAAAACAGAAAGTAAGAACCATCGTTGGTCTGGAAACAAAGGAACGATTGGCCCGAGGAGGAGGGGGGGGGACGCGCTTCTATATGGAGGAAAGAGGGGGAAAAAGAAGAAAAGTCGTAACTTTCTTCGATTCTCGCGGGGAGAAGAAACCTCTCGCTTTTGCTCCAAAAGGCGTTTGGCAGCGTAGAGCGCAAAAAAAGAGGGGGAAGAAGGGGGCCCTTTCGCCTTTCGCGTTTCTTTACATCCTCGATACCGGGAAAGAAGAGGGGGGGGGGAAAAATCTCTTCCAAACCTCCAAACCTCTTTATTTACCAGAAAAGAGAGAGGGAAAGGAAAGAGGTCGAGAATACTCACTCCTACTCTTTTTAAAGGTGCTTTCCCTTCTTCATCCCACGATATTCAAAAGGAGAGAGGGGAATGAAAAGGGGGGGAAAAAAATTGAGCCATCTCCTGGCCCTTCTTTCTCTGACACTATTCTACTTCCGGCATCGGGTCTCGCGGAGAAAAGGAAGGGAAAAAGAGGAGGGGGAGTGTTCCTGCCCCACCCGTTTTTCCTTGTAGAAAAGACATTGCCTGTCCAAGCAAAGGGGGGAGGAGGTGGGAGGAAAGCGAACAGCCTTCCCATTCCGCGTCCGCAGGGGAAGGGAAGAGGAAAGAAAAAAGATAGACCAATCCTCTTACAACTCGTTAATGACTCCTTATGGCTAGGAAAGGAGGAGGGGGGGGGTAAAAAAAAAAGGAAGGGAAAAAAGAAGGGAAGGGGGAACAAAAAGACCCGGAGGAACTTTTAGAAGTCTCAATGATCACCCTTGCTCTTAGGCACGTTTGGATCTGGGAGGGAAGAAGAGGGGAAAAGGAGGGAGGAAGGGAAAGGGCAACCCCGCAGAATTTCTTCCACCTCTAATACCATCGAAATTCAAGACATCGCCGAGAATGCAAGGGAAAAAGGAAGGGAAGAGGCAAAAAACAACACGGATTATTCCTTCAATATCTATCTCCAAAAAGGTTCTGTCTTCCGCTAATGGAGTCCCGTTTCCTCGCATTTAAGAGGGGAGAGGAGGGGAGGGGGGGGGCAATACGGCGAAATCCGCTGTACTCCAAAGAAATTCCTTGCGGTGGGAGAGAAACGAGGGAGAGAAAAGACAAGGGAAGAAGAGTCAAGGCGTGATTCCTTTCGCCTGGGCCGTCCTCCTTGACTTTTTCTGAACGTAAAAGGGGGAGGGGGGGGGGGGAAAAAAGGAGAGAGGCCCGCGATGCCATCATGCTTCAACCTCTCCCTAGTGTTACGCTGATTTTGTTCGAGCATGTTTGGTTTTTCCAGGAAGGGGGAAGGAAAAGGGGAGGGAAGGCATGGGCCGGCGTTCGCGCCGCCTTTCTCTTTCATAAAAGCCTTACCTTTCTACCCCGATCACAGTGAGTGTGACAGGCAAAGGGAAGAAAAAAAGAAAAAAAGAAAAAGAAGGGAAAAGGGGGGGAAGGAGGGAGAAGCACTGGAACATTGTTTCTCCCGCTATAAAAGGCCGAGAGTCGCATCTTACCAGACGCAGGGACAGGAGAGGGACGAAAGAGGGAGAAGGGAGGAAAACAGGAAAACAGAAACGCCGTGTCATATCTTTTTTCTTACGAGGGCACCGTTCACGTGCGAAACGATTCCGGCGTGAGGAAGGAGAGAAAAAGGAGGGGAGGTTTTTGGGAACGGCTCTTTTTACTCTACGCAGGTTGGCTTTTACTGCCTCGCTTGGGAAAAAAGGGAAAGAGGGGGGGGGGGGGAAAAGAAAAGGAAGCAGCGGCAGGCTCACTTTCCACACACCCGCCATATATCTTGAAAGTCTTGGTCTGCGCTTATAAAGAGAAAAGAAAGGGGGGGGGAAAAAAGGGAAAGGAGCTCAGCCTACCTTTCAGGAAGATCATTACTTGTCTCCAGGGAGAAAGTGGGAAGGAAGGGGGGAAGGGAGGAGGTCCTTTGTTTCCCCAGACCAAAAGGGTCTTACTTTCTGTCGTAATAGAGTGCTCGTGGCGCAAGGGGAAGAAAAGGGGGGAGAAAAAAAAGCGGAGTGTTACGCGCTTGTCTTTCCTGTTTATCCTGGACGCCCGCCAAAGGGGGGAAAGGCTTCCTCCGGCATTTCTAAAAGAGATAGTCTATCACACCCATATCGACGAGGGAAAGGGGGAGGAAAAAAGGGGGGGAGAAAGTTCTCTTCTTTCCTCCGGAACAGGCCGTGTCACATTAGCGAGAAGAAAGGGGGGGAGGGAGAGACGCCGCATTGCTATCTCAGAAGGTGCGACTCCAGTATAGATACCCGCTCCAGTATGGTGAACAAAGAGGAAGGGGGAAGAAGGAAGGGAGTAACGAAGGCAAGTGTTACAAAAATCTTCCCTAGGCAAAGGCAGTATTTTTCGCGCTCGTGACAAAGGGGGAAAGAGGGAAAAAGGGGGGGGGGGTCGCCGGAGGCCATTTCAAATTTTCGCAACCGCTTTCTGGATGGAAAGAAAGGGGAGGGTAACCCTTTCCTTTCCTTTTTTCCACTATCCAGATGGGGAGGAAGGGAAAAGGGGGGGGAAAAGAGACAACTTCATCACGCTTGACAACTTCACGGACAGGGGGAGGGGAGGGAAGAACATCTTTCATCCATAAGGGTTCTAACCTTGAAATGGGGGGGGGAATAAAGGGGCATCGCCGACCCGCCGCCCTCTTCACTCTTTCGAAGAAGGCTCTCCCACCCTGCAGGGAGAGGGAAAGGAAGGAAGAGCGCAGGTAATCCAACTCTTTCCATTCAGAAACCGATTGTTAGAAAAAGGAAGGGGAAAGAAAAAGGAGAATAGAACTGGCTGCGTCCTTGTCACTCAGAAATCGGTGAACGTCATGAAAGGAAGGAAGGCCGTTCCTGGGGGACATCATCGAACGGCAGAGGGAGGCGAAGAAAAAGGGAAAGATTCGGTCGCGTCTATAGGTTTGTTCTTCTCCTAATCCTCTTTTTCCTAACTGCCGGAGAGGAAGGAGAAAAAAAATGGGCTTCTTCCTCCCGGTATCACCGAAAAGGCAAGACCAATTCGCTTAAAACTCGCGCGCGCTTTGACGAAGGGAAGGAAGGGAAAAAGGGGAGATAATCTCTCGCATCTCTTCCGACAGAAATTAAGACCACGGTGTTCTGGCACAAGTAACGATTGGCCAACGGGAAGAAGGGGGGGCCCTGTAACAATAGACCTGTATACCCGTCATTATTCGGAAAAAAGGGGGGGAGAAAGAAAAAAAAAGAAGGGAGAAACCATCGTCCGCTTCTCACCCTTAGGGCAGCGTAGAATCTCAGACCGCAAGAAGGAAAGGAAAGGAAGGGAAGATGCCGGGACATTCCTCTCTCACTTTAACTTGGTCAACTCAACACATTATGAAGGGGGTGGGAAAAAAAAAAGAAGAAAGGGATTTCCCAACCGCCCGTTACTCTCACTCTATGCCGAGGGCTAGAATTACTCACGCCTACCTCGTTTAAGCAGCGGATGAACGGTGCCCGGCGTCAGCCAAATATGCCCGGAGCTAGGAGGAGAGGGGGAGGGAAAAAAAAAGAGGGAAAAGAAAGACTCCACCTGTCCCTGCTTTCGTACCTATTCTACTCTCCTTCCATCAGGGATCGCTGTCTCCACGTTCCAGTGCGAGGCGACAGGGGAAGAAATAAGAAGGGGAACCCCCCGTTTTTTTTCTGGCTTTTCGGACATGCCCTGTCACCTCACTTGTGGGAGGAGAAAAAAAGGGGAGAAGAGGAACGCCGGCCCATTGCCCTTTCCTCTTTGGGGGGGGACCCTGAACGGGCCAAGGATGAACAGAAAGAGGGGATCCGCGTACAACTCGTTAGGGTTGACTCCTGATGGCATAGGGAAGAGAGAAAAAAAAAAAAAGAAGGGAAAGGGTACAGAAAAAGTCCTCGGTAGACGGCGCGATGGCGCAATGATCAAGCATGGAAAAAGAGGAGGGAGAAGGGAGGGAGGAAGAAGGAAAAACGCTAGGAATTAGAGCGTTGGTCCCTGTCTTTCGCCTTATGCCTCACCGCAGAAGTTTGCAAAGAGGAAGGGGAAGAGAAAAAAAAGAAAAGGGGAGAAAAAGGGGGGGGGGGGGGGGAGAGATCAACACAACAACGGAGGAGTATTCAAATCTATCACGGAAACCTCAACAGTTCTGCCGCTCAATTGGAGTCAAGGTGAAGAAAGGGAGAGGAGGAAAAGAGGGAGGGGGGGCCATACGCGAAATCCGCTGTACCCCTTCTAATTCGGGGACGTTGCGATCACCCGACGTGTTCTAACAGGAGGAAAGAGGGGGGGAAGGAAAGAAAGAAAAGGAAGAAGGGGAAGTTTTCTGACCTTCACGTATTGGGGGTGGTGTGAGCACGATTCTCCGCGCGGGACAAGAAAGGAAGAGGATAAAAGAATAGTTTACGCGGATTGTTCGAGCATTTTTTTTTTTCCAGAGGGCATCCTTGCCGTTCCAGGTAACGGCACAGAGAAGGGCATGGCCGGCTTTCGCTGCCGCCCTTGCTCCTGTCATCGTGCCTCCTGACCTGGGCAGAAAAAAAAAGGAAAAAAAAAAAAAGGGGGTGGGGCCGGAACAAGCCCGCCTCGTCCGCTATAGGTGTGCGGCCGGCGCGCGCACGGGAAAGGGGAGAGGGGGGAAAGAGGGGAAAGAGAAACAGCAGGGACAGGAGAGTTCTCATCTTTTCTCCTTTGCAAGGGCGATGCGGTACGGGGAAAGAAGGAAAGAGAGGGGGGGGAAAAGGAAGGGAAAAAGGGAAACGGTGCCTGAAACGATTCGGCGTGTTCCTTAGAAAAGAGCCTCTCTTGCGAGTCATCGGGCGGGGGGGGAAAGGGGGGAGGAAAAGGCGTGGGAAAAAAAATTCCTAATTTTTTTTGAGGGCCCCTTTCAGTGGGCCGAGAGGAAGGGAAAGGGGAAGGCGCCTACTCTTGGACGGCTTGGTCCCTGGCGCTTCTACGAGAAAAAAAAGGGGAAGGAAACGTCTCTCCGCTAAATTTGGAAAATATGACGTTTCTCCAGGTCCGCAATTGTTAACAGGGGAAAGGGGGGGGGGAGGGGGGAAAGCGTGTTCCTTTTTTGGAGAAGACCACCTATGTTCTTACTTTCTGTCGGAAGAGAGGGCGAGGGGGGAGGAAAGAAAAGGAGGAAAAGGCAGGCGTCAAGCGGCGCTCTATTTTTACGCGCAGAGGCCGGGGTGATACGGGCCCGCCCAGTTGGGCCGCCGCAACTGCAAGGAAGAAGGAAAGGGAAAGAAAGAGAAAGAGAGGGAAAAGGTTCCAGCCGGCGTGATCTGCTGTTAATCTTTCCCTTGAAAAGGTCCGCCTGAAACGCCGGCCGGTGTAAAAGAAAAGGAAGAGAAAAGGGAGGGGGGAAACGGCCGCCTCCATTCTATCTCATTCGGGAAGACTCAGGAGATATACCCGCTCCAGTATGGTGAACAAGAGGAGAGAAGGGAAGAAAAGGAGGAAAGGGTGACGTCTTAACGGAAGTCAGTGTGAAAAAAAAAGAGAAGAAAAGGGGGGAAAGGAGGGGGGAGCGGCCGGGTCTTCTATTCCTTCTTTGTGTCTCCTTATTCAGTGCAAAGGGAGAAAAAAGGGAAGAAGAAGGGACTGTTAAAACACCCTTTCCGTAGTGTCCACGATCCATATTGGCGACGTTGCTATCGAGAGAAAAAAAAAGAGGGGGAAGAAGAGGGGGTACCAGTACACGGCCTCTTCTTCCCTCAAGCGTTCATCCAGAACGCCGGTTCGACCTTTGAATGGGAAGAAGGAGAAGAAAAAAAGAAAAGAAAGAAAACGCATCCTTGCGAGGACCGTCTTTTTTTCCGACTTCCGGTAAGCCGTCCGGCGCGCCGTCGAGAAAAAAGATGGAAAAGGAAAAGGGAAAAAAAAAGAAAAAGCCTGCGATCGACCTTTCTTCTTCCTTTTCACTCAAGAGGAAAACGTCCTGCCCATTTCTGCGCTATGTTGACACAAAAGAGAGGGAAGGAGGAGAGCAAGCATCTGGCAACCATGGTACGCTCTTCTTTCCTCTTCGGGGTGATCGAACTCTCTCTTTGCGAACGGACGGGGAGGAAGAAAGGGAAAAAAAGAGAAAGGGAGGAGGAAAAAGCGGCGCGCGCTTGACGCCTTATTCCATATTACCCACAGAAGGGGGCTTGCCGGCGCCCGTTCCTCCTCCTGCGCGCCAAGACAATAGAGGAAAAAAAGGAGAAGGGGAAAGAAGAAAAATCGTTCGCGCGTCTATATTTCTTCCCTGGGGAGGACCTGTGACCCCTTCATATTCGTAACTTTCGGAGGAAAAAAGAAAGGGGGGGCGTCGCGGTTCTCACCAGGGGCGTGTGTCAGCGTAGAAGCGCAAGGACAAAGAAGGAAAGAAGGAACAGCCTTGGCCTCTTGAACGGACATGCCGCTCGCCTAAGGGGGGAACACACAGCTCACCGTAACTCCAAAACCGCGTCTAGTAGGAAAGAAAGAAAGAAGAAGAGAAGAAGGGGCGAAAGGACTCACGCCTACTCTTTCATCACGTTGGGGGACCCGGCTTTCATCAACATATAGCCCGGCGCTCGGTTGAGAGTAGGGGGGGGGAAAGAAAGGGAGGAGGAAAAGAAGAAAAGGGGAGGAGGAAAAGAGGTACAAGATGCCGATCTCTTCAATGCGCTCTCTTCTCCACGTTCGCAGTGGAGAGAGAAGGGGGGAAAAAGAGAAGAAGAAAAAAAGTGTTTTTTCGTTTCTTTCTACATTTCGGAACCCACTTTTGCTTCGGGGGTAGAAAGGTAAGGAGGCACTTGAAAGACTAAAGGGGAGGAAGAGAAGAAAAGGGGGAGGGAAAGAAGGAAAACCAACATGTCTAACAATCCTCTTACACTCGGGCGGTTTACGCCTGAATGCAAGGGAGCAGTAGGGGTGAGAGAAAAAAAAGAAGGGAGCGGTCAGAAAAATTCCCTGCTTAAAAGGCCGCTATGTCGCAATTGATCACGCCTTGACAGAGTAGGAAAGGAAAGAGGGGAAGAGGGACAAAAGGAATAGAGCGGGGTTCCCTCTTCTTTCTCCTAAAAAGAGAAGAAAAAGAAAGAGGAAGGAGAAATGCCGATGAAACGGACTCCCGCATTTATCTTCATTAAACAGGTGGGATCTCTCGCAAAAAAACAAAGGAAAGGAGGGAGGGGGGGGGGGGAAAAAAAAGGAGGGGAAAAGAAAAAAAAAGGGGAAGAGAAAGTGCTCTCGCGATTGTCTTTATTTTCGATGCCTTCGAGTGGCAATGAACTTCTGCGGTGGGCATACGGCGAAATCCGCTGGAAAAAAAAAGAGAGGGGGAAAGGAAAGGGGGGTGACCTCAATATCCACCTTTTCCTAATAGTCAATTCGGAATTGCGCCATCGCGCCGTTCCTAAGGGAAAGGGGAAGAAGGGGGGGCAAACCCGGGGGGATTCGCCCGGCTTTCCCCCCAGATGCTTCCTATGCCATCAGGAGTAAAAAGAAAGGGGGAAGGGGAAGGGGTTTTTAATCCTTGCCCGTTCAGGGTAACTGTCACATCTTAATGGAGGGGGGCCGTGCTTTCGCGGCCGCCCTTGAGTCGTCAAGTAGGGCAGAAGGAAAGAAAAAGGGGGAAGGGGGGGAACATCCCTAAGAGGAAGCTAGCTTTTGCTGGGACAGAGGAAAAGAAAAGCGAGACCCGATTTCCTTATCTTGATCGTTTACCGTAGACATCAGGTACAGGAGAGGGCTCATATTTTGCCAGAAGGGGGAAGGGAGGGGAGAAAAAGGAAGGGGAAGGGAGGGGCCATGAAGCCGGGCACCGTTCACCTTTCTTACACTCATTCGAAAGGGCCTTCTCTCCCTCTGCTCCTTGCGAGTCATCGAGGGTGGGAAAGGGGAAAGGAAAGGAAGCATGGGGGAAAAAAATGCATCATTTGTTTTGGGCGTTTGCCCACGTTTCCAGTGAGGCCGAGCGGACCGGGCACGAAAGGAAAAAAAGAGGAGGGAAAACGGCTTGTCTGTTGCCTTCTCCTCTTCAACGCCAGTGTACACGCGAACGAGTGCGACCAGGGGGGGAGAAAAAGAAGGAAAGGAAAAAATTGTTGCTTCCTACAATCTCGCCGCGCGACAGGAGGGGAAAGAAGGGGAAGGGGGGGAGGAGGGAGGAGAAAGAGATAGGACTCCACTTGTCTGCTTCATTATTATACCTTTTTTTGCAGGAGAAAAGATAGGGAAAGAGAAAGAAGGGGGGAGGAAAGGGGTCTTTGCCGGGGTGATACGTTCTTCCCTCCCATTTTTGGAGTCCCCTTCATTCCACAGGAAGGGAGGAGGCCCTTTTTCCATCCTTCTTTATCGGTGACTCTTGCCCTTTCTGCCTGGAGGGAGAAGGGGGGAAGAAAAGGGGCCATGGAACTTTTTTCCCCCCGGGGGGGCTGAGTGCCCCGGCGCCGCCAGGGAGAGGAGAAAAATGGGGGAGAAAGCTTCAGTTATGGTTTCCCCCCGCTTCTCTACAACGCGTTGATCGACCGGCGCGCCGGCGGCTTACAGGGGGAAAAGGGGATAAGGGGGGAAGGAGAGGAGCATCTTTCCCCTCGTCTGCGGACCAAGGGAAAAGGGAGGGGAAAGGGAAAAGGTCGCACCTTTTTCTTGGGAGACCGATGTGCGGCCGGCCGAGGAAGGGAAGGGGGGAACAGATCCAGAATGTGGCTGACGGT
>Ga0179593_1236385_pt1 | contig 13980 bp, 13 predicted proteins | sample CZODoug2_1_08_16_FD_185931 | JGI IMG/M metagenome (GOLD analysis project Ga0179593, IMG submission 185931) | Vadose zone soil fungal communities from Angelo Coast Range Reserve, California, USA - CZODoug2_1_08_16fungal (PacBio error correction) | ecosystem: Environmental > Terrestrial > Soil >...
ATAATGGAAGAGTTTACAGGGGAGGGGAAAGGGGGAGGAGATCTGCCATCGATCTTCTGTCTGTTTCGGTCGCAACGCTCTCGTACTTAGCTGAAGAAAGGATCTAGCAAGAAGAAGGTGGGCAGACAAAGACTGTGTGATTGGCACGGGTCCGGGAGAATCCCGACTGCTAGTATCACAGAAACAGGACAGGAAAATGAAAATAGTAAATATCGGAGAGCTTAATCGGTGCCGCTTTGCTGTGTGACGGATCAGTGGAAAGGTACAGGAAACCGCCAAAACGGCCCTAGCCGTCCCCGCGTGACCAGGGGGGCGCGGCCTGTGGAATTTATCTCGGGGGAAAGAAAGAAAGTGGAAGAGAAAAAAGGTAGACAAAAGGGACCGTGCTGTCAGTTCCGCCTCTTCCATCGTCCAAATTATGTAGGAGAGGGGGAGGGATAGGTGAAGCTGCCGAAGACTTATATCGCAAAAGCTGTCCGTGGCCCGGATGCTTGAAAGGTACGATGAAGAAGTCACAACGGCGGGAGCCCTCTCTTTTTGGGTTGGCGGGCGACTACTTCGATAGAGAGAAGTAGCACAACACGGGTGTGAGGCAGCACATACGCCCGGGCGGGCGGCCGAAGCCAACTAGGATAGAGAGCAGGTATGTGGTGATCAAGTGAGCCTACTTCACCCGCCCGACGGAACAGGGTTCGCTCCGCCCTTAGACTTCATGAGGAAGAAAAAAAAGGAAATCCGCCGCAGCAAGCCTCATCGAACTTAAAGCAGATTAGAAAAGGAAGAGGAGATGCATGCAAGAATCTGATTCACGTTCTGAGTAACGCACGTCACTCGCTGAGAGCCGGAATCAATGACGGAGATAGGGAACCGTGCCGCCGCCTGCACCTATCACGCTCAGATGCATCTTACCATTACAATTAAGGAAGCGGAAGGGGGTCAAATAAAGAGAGCAGGTCCCGTTTTGAAGACAATAATTAGTAATGTAGAAAAAGAAAGTGACCCCACGTGTTGGGCTGTCAACATTCGCGTTGAGATAGTAGTGAATCACAGTGGAAAAGACATGAAAAATGAGGGAAAGCAGACAAGGAAGAATCGAAAGGATTTGTCAGGGGGCTCAGCCGCGTCTTTCAAAAGAGGAAAGGAAAGGATGCGCAGTCGGGGGGGAGGGGAGAAAAAGCCACTTGCTCTTCCATCGCGGAGACTTTTTAAAAAAAGAGCCCCAGGTCGAGAGTAAGGAGGGGGAAAAGAAAGGGTCACCTTTCGACTGACTACCTCACCAAAATGGAACGGAAAAACATTCACAACGTGTGACTCGGTCCACCGCGCTGTATTTTTATGCCCTTCAGAGGTGAAAAATCATTAATTGGGGTAAGAAGGAACTGAATACGGAGCGAGAGTGGTTGAAGAGAAGCCTCAGTTCGCCTACCAGGGCGTAGCTGGGGGGTGGAGCAGAGACCGGCAGGAGATGGACTCTTGCGCAACGAAAACCTTCTACCCAAAGCGCGGGGGGGGTGAAAGGAAAAACAAGCGAAAGCGGTCAAAGTCCGTTGAGATGTGAAAACCATAGACGTTGGTTCCTCATTTCTTCTTCACGGAGGGTGGGGGTTCTTCTAGAGGGTCTCAAGCCACCACGACCTAGGCTTGCAGACCAGAAGCCATGAGACGCACGTAAAAAAAAGCTGGGAATTAGCGTTTCCCAGGTGGAGGGCCACCTCTATTCCGGGGCGAAGGGGAGGCAGAACAAACTGACTTAGGCAACTCTTCGACAAACCTAGGCAGAAAACAGACGAACCACCATCAGAGTCACTGGGGAACATCAAAACCGTCGGAGAAAGGGGGAGGCAACGCCATCCGCCAAGTAAGACAAGTGCCGTCTTCGTCTGCACAGGGTCGAGAGACAGGGAAGAGGAAAAGAGGGCAGAAACGAAATCGACCTTGGGCCTGGAAAAGCGGATAGGAGGGGCAGGGGGAAAACGTGAAGTTGATGGTCGCCGGAATAGCTGCACACACCTTCATACTTCTTACACGCGCAACACTCAGGGGGGACAAAAAAAATAAGGAGAAAAGAGAGAGAGACGGGGAGGGTCCGGACAGGGACAGGTGTCCATGATGGACTTACAGGAAGACGAGCATCGACAAAGGGGGCAAAGATTCCACAAGATGTCTTTCAGCTGAAAAAAAAAAGGGAAAGAGGGAATCAACAACGACAGTACTACGGTAGCTTCAGGGTTAAGAAAGAGGGAACCAGAGAAAGGGGTGCCTCGGGGGGGGGGGAACTCGGTGGATAGGCTTGTCAGAGAGTCGACTGCGCGGGCAAAAGTGAGAATGGTGCAAAGATCAGGAAAAGGAAAAGGCACCAGGCCGACTGTAAGCAAACAATCAGAACCTTCAAACCTTCCAAAAACAATACAAGGGAAGGAATGAAATGTCTCGGCGTCAGGAAGTTTAGCAAGGTGACAATGAGGGGGAAAGGAAACAGCACGGGATCAATCTGCGGAGGAGCGACCGAGACGGCTTTCACCGGCGAAAAAGACTTATGTCTCCACGGGGGGGAACGCATGTAAAGGGAAAACACACGGTCTGTTTGTGCGTCGGACCATCGGGTGACAAAGAAAAAGGAGATTGGGAAAAACCACCAGCCGGCGGCTTTGTTCGGGGGGAACAGAGTTGAGGGAAATAAATGCCAGGAGTAGCTATCCGTCATCCAGCAGACAGGTCTTCCGTCATTTTGGGCAGCAAGGGATCAAGGAGGGGGGGAGTGTGTGGAGGCTGGCGCTCGGGGGCGGGACCGAACCGTTTTGAAAAATATGCAAAAATCGAGAATGGGTGGGAGGGGGGAAGCTCGCCCATGGGAACAGTGTTGCGCACACAGGGGGCGACGTTAGTGGGGGGAGAAAAGGGCATTACGGCACAACACGTCCGTGCACGATCTTTTGATTGGGAAAAGGACAGGGGGAGGAAGGGGAAAAGGCAGAAACCACATGCAAAGAAGTAACGTGCTGGAGGGGGCGAAGAAAAAAAGGGGGTGTGTCCCCTCCAGCACCTTTCTCTTCCTCGTTCAAATCGGTATTTAAACATGAGAAAATGGTTGAATTATTGTAAGGAAAGGGGTCGGGGGACAAATAGAGACCGAAAATACCGCACTATAGCGAAAACACCGTAAGCGACTGGGGGCAAAGTCGCCGGAAAGTCGGGGGGGGGGGCACGGGGCGTCTATGAGGCACTTCATCCAGGGAAACTTTCTGTTATGGGGAACCGGGGGGGGTGAAAAAAAGGGGCAAGGAAGGGGGGCCTGGGCGGAGATGCAGAAAAAGCCTGCTTGGTCGGAGCTTTGGGGACTGACCAGGGGGGGGGGCAACAGACGTGGACTATAAGGAGTAAGCTCTCCGACACAGTCCCATGAGACTAATGAAAAGGGAAAACGGAGAAAAAGGAGGGTGGCGGGTGCGACAAGTCCGCTTGAATTGCACAGGGGGGGCCAGCAAGCGCCACCTGTGGTAATAATTTGGCCTGGGGGTGACGCCGGCCTGTTTTCAAGAAAGTGGGCGTAAGGGGGGTCGTAAATGAACAGGGGAGGGGACACGATGGGGGAAGTTAAAGCCGGGGGGGCTTCATCTGCGGGTCACTACGACTTCTCTCTCTAAAGAAAGAAACACTGTGGAAGAGGTTGGGATGCTGAGTCGTGACCCGCAGGACGTCCGGGAAGGAAGCGGGCAAAGACTGTGTCCGAGAAGCACGGGTGAAACGCCACCGTATTCTAAGGAAAAAATCAAGGAAAACGAAAAGGAACATGGTGAGGGCCCAGACCCGAATTCAAATGGCGCGCAGCAACGAAAAAAACAAACTGACTTTTCGCAGTCCGAAAGTATGAGAGAGTTGGGGGGGGTACTGTCACTCAACTAGACCTTTAAAAGCATTGCCTAAAGAAGGAAAAAAAAGAAGAAAGGAAAGAAGAAAAGGGGAGAGCGACCACGACGGGTTCACGTCCGAATAAGCAGGGAAAAAACGCAACGACAGGACAATAACAGGCGATAAGGGGGGACCAACCGCTGCCAACGCACTGCGACTTTTTTGATTTTCCGTGCGAGAAAACTCTACAACAGAGGAAAGGGGGGGGGGGGGGAAAGCCGGGGTAGGGGAGGAGTTCGGCGGCGAACTATTGCAGTGTAGAAATGAACTTCCAACTTCATGCCGGTTCATACAGGGGTCAAAGAGGACGGGAAAGGGTGAGTGTTAGACGGACAACCAGTGCTTTTGAGGCCGTACTGAAAGAGGGGATGCACCGGACTTGATGGGTAAGTCATCTGGACTCACCCGGACCCCGCGTCTCTCATGCTCAAACAACAGAGATGGCAACTGCCGGTGGGCAGTAATGTAAAAAACAGCAAGCGTCAAAAAAATAAAAGCGTCGCACTGTTCATCAACACGAACGGCGGTGCAACTTTTCCGACAGTGTAACACGAAAAAAATCGAAAAAGAGAATCACAGGGGGAATGAAGACAGGGGCATTCAACACTGGGTCAGAGGATCTTTTGCTGAAAAAACTGGAGAAGGGAGAGGGATGCGAGGAGGACATGTAAAAAGGGCGCCAGACAAGTGTCCTGAACACCTTCTACGGGGGGAGGGAGAGGGGAGAAAAGGAAGGTTGAAGTACTGCACGATTGGCCGCACAAAAAAAAAGTTTCAAGTTTCAGGGGGAGGCAAGAAGAGACCGGGAAAAAGGGTACGCGGGAAGCATGTTCAACTCGAATTCCTTTCAGGTATCAGCAAGAAAGGAATCACGACCGGCCGCTCGCTCTAGGAAATAAAGAGGTCTTGTAAAGAAAAACCTGGAGACGGCTGGGGGAAGGGCGGGGGGCTGGTTTTTCTTCCGACTAACCGTTTTGGCTGGAAGCAATGAGGGAGGAGGGGAAACAGCACTTAAGGTCTCTGCCACGCCGAATCACAAGGGGGGTACACCTGGTAAGAAACTGTCCCAGGCAGTCGTCTACCATGAAGCGCAGTGAACGGGGGGGCAGTTTCTGATGCAACACTAGGCCGAGGGGAATCGGAAGAACTGTTGGCAGGGACTTTAGAACGAAAAATCAGTGAGTCCTGGGGACGCAAAGGGAAGGAGGAGAAACAAGGCCAAGGAAGGCCCAGGCTATGTGCCCCTCTTCGGGGAGCGTGTCGCAGGAAAGAAAAGGGAAGAGTAGGGGCGGGACGAAAAAGAAACTAGGACCTAGATGGGCCGGCACCGGCGCGGTCCCAGGCCAAAAGGGAGGAAAAGTAAGAGGGCTAGGTGAAAAGTACCGGCGGGATCTTTTCGCGGACGCAAACGAGAACGGGGAGGAACTGGATACAAGCGCAAAGAGGAAGGGAGGAACGTGCAGACCAGAGAAACGACGACTCTGAGTGGAGTCTTTTGGGCTCCATTTCTTGCGACGGGGAGATCAAAAGAAAACAAAAAGGAATGAATGCGACAAAAAGGGGTCCCAGAGGGGGACAACAGAGCGCGGGGATGGTGGCAAGGCGCAGGGGAGAGGTAGAAAATGCCTAAAAGGCGAAGAGGCTGGTCGCAGAAAAAAAGCGACTAAAGATTAACCCGTATGTCGTTTGAAGGAAACGGGACGATGTACAGGAAGGAAGGGAGCAGAGGGGAGCGGAAGTCGCCAGCGAAAAAAACGGGGCAGACGAAGTTCCCGACGATCAGGGGGATGCGAAAGAGGGCACGGGCTTGGGTGAAAGGAAAGGAAAGAGAGGGTTCCCGGGGAAAAAAGAGAAAAAAAAAAAGTACCTGATTAAACGGTTAGGTCTCAAATACAAGGGGTAAAAAAGAACGTGCTTTGGTCGACTTAAAACGGGGGAAAAGAAGTTAAGGAAAACAAAGTCCGCGACAACCAAAAAGAGGCAGTCAGATCCATTTGCGAGTCCCATTCTCTGATGCGGACGAATGCGGAAGAAAAAAGACAAGTAAGTCCAGAATGCATAGCGTGCAAGGCCGAAAAGAGGGGGGGCACAAGACTGGATACGTGCGATGTGGGAGAAAGAGTGAGCGCTGATGCGTGGGAAAAAAGGGTGAGGGGCTCACTGTGCGTCCATACGAACTCCAAGCTCATCGTTGCCCTCCTGGGCAGAAAAGGGGCATTAAGAGAGTCACACAGGAATTTCTAGCGAGAGCCCCCCAAGGCCAGGCGTCTTTGAAAATGGAAAAAAAAAAAAGAGGAACGGAGAAAAAAGGCAGATGTCTCGATCGAATGCCAGAGACCGGCTCTCAGACAAGGGTAGTGCAAACGCCATCTATTGCGGTCAACTAGGAGAGGACGCGGAGGGGAAGTCTACATGAAAAAGGGGACTATTCGAGTTGTCGATCGTGCTTCGGATTCGCTCTGAGAGGACAAGAAGCGATAATAAAAAGAGAGATAGATAGGGCAAGCAAGCTCCATTAATCAAAACCAGAGCAACAAAACCAAAAAAAAGGGAACGGAGGCCGACAACAAGGGGAGTCTTCTTCCTATAAATTCACGATATCTCTAATAAAAAGAGAAAAGGAGAAAGAAGCACCAACCAGAGCCAGGGCACAGAAGCAAACGGGGGAAAAAAGGGGACCGGTCCCTCATCCCTTTCCAAACACTCTGCCTGAATCAGAGAGAAGAGGAACACAAAAGAAAGATTAGACAATGGTTGAAGCTTTCGCTTGCTGAAAAGAGGGGCCAGCACTTTGGGACGGAGCATCGGACGTAAGAGAGGATCTTCTCGAGCTGTCTTCCAAAAAGAGAAGAAACGAAACCAAGGGTGGGGGACCAATAAGCAGGGCGTTTCGTCATTGATCAGCAAAAAAATCATCTGATCACGATCAAAAAAAAAAAAACGCGGCAACAAAAATCAAATTACAAGATATGGAATCAGGACGGACCAGGTCGTTCCTAAAAGGTCGGTCTTCAGCAGGAAGTCGCACCCGTAAAACAATCAAAAACGCCTGTCTCCAACAGCCGCAGAAGGAAAAAAACGGCAGCATCGCGATCAACAAGTCGTGCGTTTTCCGACTCCCCTCATCCCTATCGAGATTCATCTCACATCACCTTGAAACGACCAAAGAGAAGGAATCAAAACAAAAAAAAGAGGAGGAGGGGGACATCGAGAGTAGGGCAGCTTTTTTGTTCACTGGGTCGTGGAAATGGGTCCTGCACTATCTGCACCTAAATCGATCGGAAAGGGAGGGCGGAGAGCTAATCTAAGACTTGATCTCTATTTCCTTGCCTTTGGTTGCCTGGCCCGGCCGAATGGGAGAGGGTTGAGGGGCAAGAATCGAGGGAGCGGTGATCTCCAGGAACAAAAAGGGTACTCCTCTCCCTGGGTCTGAAAGGGGGGAAATAAGAAAGGGGCGGGGGTGGAACCAGACGGTGCTTGTGGATACGTTCTTTATCCTGAACACTGGGCCGAGGAACAACAAACTAACAAGAAAAAAAAAAGGTCTACTCGGTGGGACAAAAAGAGGAGAGGGGATGCTATAAACAAACCGACAGAATGTAAAAAAAAAAGATAAAGGGGGTACAAAACTTCGTCTGGCAGTTGGCCTCCTACAGGTACAAGCTAAATAAGAGTCAATGAGAAGGTGCCAAATGCACGTAGGGGAGCTTGCCGACAAAATAGAGAATAGAGGCCAAGGGAACAGGAGGATAACCTTTAAGGCCTGTTCCTTATCCTTTCCTGCATTGCGCGAAACTGCTCGGAGTGGGGCGGCGGCGAGTGGACAGATAGAGTATCGGCGATAACTTCCTTTAGCTCAAGAAAGAAGGACCTGGCAGGAAAGCAACGTGCAAGCTCATGGCAGTCATCTATTTTGGGGGTCCAATTGCGCCAACAAAAACGGGGAGGGAGAACGCAGACGCATTAATCCGAGAGTGGTCCGGCGCGGACGAAAAAGGCAGAACGCCCCACGCATCGAGACGTAAAAACCTTCAAAAAAAAAATCCAAGAAAAGAGAAATAGGCGGCCATGTGAACCGGATTACAGCACCAGACTGCTCCTTAGCAAGAAGAAAATGGGGAGGATCATCAGAAGAAGCCTGTAAAGGAAACCGAGGGGAAGGGTAGCGCTGAAACGGAAGGAACAGCAGGATAGCGAAAACGTACAGTTTTTTGCCGAGCGTGCGTAGAAGATCCTTGGTGAAGAAGGTAGGGAAGGAGAGGCATACGGCCAACGGAGGGAAAACCCGCTAACGGTCGATCTTCGGTAACTGCGAAGTACATATATAAATTCAAAAGGAAAGGACGAAAAGAAATCAGCCACGAGGGGGGTTGTGCCTTGGTCTACCATAACAGGCTGGACTTGACTCTCCCTGGAAGAGGGAAGGGAGGAAAAGGGGGGGGGAAAGGAGAGGCCCTGACTAGAACTTGTTAAATCGCAAAGGGGAGCAGAATCCGGCGGGGCTAAATTCAATTTCCCCGAAGAGGAGAACAAAAATTTCACTACGCGCTACCTTCACCATTGCAATTAGGGCTGTCACCAGCTGTAGGGGGGAAAAAAAAAAGGCGAGCCAAAATGGTGCTCAGCGGAAAGGAAAAAAGAGCGTAGATGGGGTGATTATGGAACCGAGGTCCAAAAAAAGATCTTCAGACCATATCGGTAGCATTCGGCTAAAGCTTCTAAACGAACAATACGAAAAGCGACTGTGATAACCAGAAGGAACTGAAAGGAGTCGCAGAAAAAAGGGGGGGGGGGGGATGGAACTCAAAGGACTTTGTATACTTCTCATGCGTCCGCTTTTTGTTGCTGAACTACTCATTATGAAGAAAGAACAGAGGACGCGGGGAAACAAAGAGAGAATCAGGAACAGAAGAGGCTGTGGAACTTGAGGGGACTGTTATGGAAAAAGGGTGTAGCCGAGATAGATAACTACCTCCTCTTCTAAGAAATGGAGAAAAATAGGGGCATGATAGCAGCGTGAAAGTGTGTGAAGAATGTGCCCAAAGCCGACGGTCGAATAAAACGGAAATCTAAACTGAATCTGAATCAAAAAGAAACTCGGGAAACAATATGTGCTTATGAAAATATCGTCTAGTAAGAGCCCTATCTCCAGCGATCCAAATTGGGGGAAAGGTGGAAAAGGCGTGGCAAAATAAAGCAATTGGCCATGTTGAGGTCGACAGAACGGGTTCATCATGCGACATAACGCGAAAACAAGGAAGAAGTAAGGACGGATAAAAGGAAAAAGGAAGCTCTGTACCACATTAAAGACCGGGGAAAGGATAGAAAAACGGGCAAATAAAAAGGAGGGCAGCCGCCCACAAAACATAAGAACCTTCCCTTACACATTGCGCGTCGTTTTCCATAAGACGAACAAAGAATAAGGGGAACGGGGAGGATCTTTCGAAGCCTCACTGAAAGAGGAAAAAATTGGGAAACAAACCGAACAGGGAGGCAAAAAAGAAAGGTAGAAGAAAGTCAAGAACATCGTTCTTTGGAAAGGAGGGAGGATAAGAAGGAGAAAGAGAAAGGGTGATGCACGTCTATTCTTCTCTGCAAGAGACCAGCTATGAAATGAGAATACAGAAAAAAAATGAAAGAGGATAGGCCCTCCGAGAGGATGGACCTTAACCGGTTGACCTTTTTTGTCTGCAAACAGAGGTCAGGAAGAAATGAAAGAGCAAAAAAAAAAGAAGAAATTGGAGGCCTTTAAATTCGGCCCGAAACATCCCTTGCTGACAAGCTCAGCAAACTCAAACCCAATGTTTGGGGAAACATATCAGAATACCAAAGGTTGACATTGCGTGTAAAAGCCGCCTTTTAATTCGAGGGATCGAAATCAAAGGGGCTGCGTGTGAACAAGACATCATAAAGGTTTTGATTAAAAGTCCACTCTACATTGGGAGGACTGAAGGATGACGGAGGCTTCCGAGTATTGGAGTATTGGAAAGAAAAAAAGGAGGGGTAGGGGAAGAGGACCATGACAGTGAATCAAACCTAAACTGAAGAGGGGGTTCCTTCCGAGCAAACCCTTTTTTAGAAAATCAACCAGGATCATAGGAGCGTATTTAACAGGCCATGAAACGTTTGAAGGAGGTGGGTAGAAAGGGGGGGGGGAAAGCAAAGAGAACGAAATAACCTGACTGGGCTAAAGAACCCATCTCAGACTGGGGGAAGCGAAGGGAAACAAAAAAAAAGGGACAGGTATGGGACGGGGGCAAAAAAAATTTAGAGTTATCGTTATTGGCAGACTGGTTTGGCCGGCAGGGAGGGGGACAGGCCAGAAAAAAACGAAGCAAAACCGGGAGGAGACTTTTCTGAAATTTTTGGCCACTATATGAGGGGATGGAGTTACAGAGAGAGAGAAAAAGCACCCACAAAGGGGATCTGGGAATTCGAAACGATATTTTGGGTGACTTTATCTCTCGCAATTGGGACTGGGGGGGGGCAAAAAAAAGGTTAGTGGTGGAATGAAGCCATAGTTTAGTCGACAAATCACTGTGCATTCACAGTGAGAAAACGCGAGGCTCTGTCACGGGTCAAACGCAAATCCCTTGGATCTCTCTCAACCACAACTTATGTTATTAAAGAAGAGACGGGAGGGAGAAAGAACGCAGAAGACGGCAGCGGTGCAATACAAAGGGTCACACGTATAAGTACGCATCGCGATAAAAACAAAAACACTGCCGCAGGGAACGAAAGAGGGTTCTATAACTTCAATGAGTAGCTCAACGCCACAAAATCTCACGTCTCCTTCCAAAAAAGGGGGAATGGGAGGTACATCGCTGAGAGGTACGAAGACGCAAACGATCCTATGCAACAGGGAAGCACAAAAGCAGAGAGAAAAGCCAGAAGAAGATCCCAAGACAAACCTGACAACTACGTAAACATCAAGAAATTCGGAGTTCATTCCCAGACGCCACGGCGCTGGGGGGCGGAAATGCGCGAGGCTAAGAGTAGGAAGGGGGGTCGAACACCAAAAGAGTTATTCGTCTTCAGGCCCAACAGGCGAAAGGGGAAGGAAAAGTCATTAATGTTAGAGGGAAGATAGTGCGTGAGAGAACAACAACGTGGGGTGCTAAGGTGCCATCAGTGGGGTCGTTGGTTCATTTAACATAAAGCATCAAAAGAGAAGGGCGCGTCCGTACCCACGGCCGTGTGTGGCCAGATGTAACACGGGGCAGATCATCCAAACAAAACTGAGAGGACGCTGGTGGGGCCCAAGAACCACGTTCTCACAAGTGGGGGAGAGGGGTGTAGTATAACAAAAGGTACGAAAAAAAGACATAATTTCACACAAGGGAGGAAAACACAAATCAGGCCAACAGGGGTATACTCGGATCTGTGGACATCCAGCCAACGTGACATGCAGCCATTATATGACTATGTACCAGGTACTTAAAGGGGGCGAAACAAAGTAAACGGACAGCCAGGAGGGGCGTGGGGCGTGGCACACTAATTGATCAGGGAGGGAAGGCACCACAGTGGACCGAAAAATAAGAAATCGGTCAGGGATGCAACTATCGATACCGTGAGCACACAACAATGATTCACGCTGCTCTGTAGAGGAAAAATGGTAATACGAGGGTCAAGAAAAACAGGAAGAAAACTCTTGCATAAAAAAAAGCCGCGTGACTTTAAACGCCCAGGGGCGTGGGAAGCAAGGAAGGAGATTGCGTGGGACCTGAATGCGGCAACAGCACTGGGTGGAGGTCATGCGAATAAAGCGCGTTCTGAGTGACCGGACAGAGGGAGAAAAGGAAGGACAGGTAAGCCCAGTGTAAACCTTAAAAATGTATATGTGTCAATTTGAGAAAAAAAAAAAAAGGGAAAGATAGTGGCAGTGTAAGCAGACGGCTTGGGGCCGCAGTGCCGAATGAATTCAGGTCGACGAACAAGGAAAAGGAAGGACGCCGGAAGCCAGAAAAAGAGACAGTGATCCCTAAGGGTCCGAACTTGGAGAGAGGGTAAGCCAGGAAAGGTGCGGGACGTCAAGGATGGGGGGAACGAGATATTGAGGTGAGAAAGCACGCAAAAGATGGTCTAAGGACCACGGAATCCTCATGCCAGGATACGAGCAAAGGGGGAGCTGTGACACAGGAACCAAAGTATGGAGGGGAATAGGATAATCGCGCCCATGGGAGGCCTATGACTTATTCGAGCGGGATATCGCCAAGAAGGAAGGGGGGGTGGGGAGGGGGCCAGGGAGGAGAAAAAAAGGTACAGAAAAGTCTTCTAGGGATCAACGGAAGGGCTCAGGGAAGAAAGAATTTAGCAGGCGTGAAAAAGAGAGAAGGGGTGGAAGTCTCCGTGGGTGCTGTCTGAGGCGTGGGAATCAAGACTGAGGTCCGACGCCCCAACCGACTACAAAACCCGCGAAGATTGCGCATCACACAAAAGCAGCTAAGAAGACAGGGACAGGAGTTAAAAACGAGCAAAAGGGAAAGAAGGCAATCTGAAAGGGAACACTTCCCGCTAGTTCTATTGGGGGCGGGTTGCTACCAGCAAGCCATAACAGTCAGATGTGAAGTCCAAAAGGGTAGACCAAACGGCTGGATGAGATACGTGAGTCTCCAATCATGCAGGGGAAGAAAGAGATCAGGTGAAGAGCAAATGAAGAACGATGTGAGTACAATCAAGCTACATTAAGTCGACATCTGACCGGGGCATGGTGTCAGTGAAGGGCCGTGAGAAAGCGAAACCAAGGAAGTGGGTACTGCTACAAGAGAGTGGGCGAAACAAGAAGATGAACGCACACGGGGAGTAAAACTGGCGTAAGGCGACTTGCTGTAGATACACAACCGCAACAAACTGCTCAGTACAGGCCGCAGAGATGGGAGGGCAGAACATAAAAATTCATAAGGAGATTCTTCACGATGCGCGCAAAGTAAAAAAAAGTAAGACACCAGGTGAAGGGAAAACAAAAGATCTCATACGATTAAGACCAGCCTGTCATACAAGGAGATCCAGAGTCCAAGGGGGAAGAAAGAAGGAAGCAGCTCGTGGCAACGAACCGGATATCGCGCGGCGGAGTAAGCTCAGCTGTCACTGTGAATTGGAAAACTCTCAGAGTCGCCAGTTTGCAGGCTAGGGAAGATCAGCACGAAAGAGAACGGGACAAGGGGAGACGATCCGGCATGCATAAAGAAGGGAGGTTAAGAGTACTCATACCCAGGGAGAAAAAATCAGGGACTCAGAGGTTAGTGAGACGGGAAAACGTCCTGGTCCCATCAGGTTAAAATTAGGACTTCTCTTATTGAGAGAGGATGGAGGGCTAAAGTCAGAAGCATAACATAGGTTAGGGGGCTACAGCAGCCGAGGGGGCAGTAGCCATGCTAAAAAAGGTTTACGGAAGGGGGGCCCTTCGACGATCTAGCATGCTATCGCGTTATCGAAGACATTCGGTCTGTCTTCCGACACGGAGACGAAGGGACGATTATCAGAAGTACTCTCCACGCCAACCGAACCACGAACAATCAGGGCAGAGAAGGAAGAGAAAAGGTATAGGGTCTAATTCCATTCCAGCGACAAGCGAATATATACCATTATCTACCTCGAGTCAAAGATGGAACGTTCCGCGAAAATTGGAATCTGACTCTTCGGCCACTGAAACACATCTTTGAGTAAACGGTAGAGGAAGGAGGTTAAAATAGCTCCCTAGTCAAGCGATCACTGAATTAAAGGCTCGCAAAAGACAAGATTTGGACTAGGGGGGCAGGGGGAGAGGACGGCCAGAGTAAGAGGGAACAAAAAAACACACCAAAGCGGAAACCTACAAATCAGATTCGATAGGAAATATGTCAGGGGAAAGAGAAAGGTCCATGGGAATACAGGGGAATCCATATCATCGGAGAAATTGAAACGCCACAAACCGGGAGACAAAAAAAGAGGAAGGGTAAGAAGGCAAGGAACCTAATAGACGGGGGGCGTGTCTCCATGCACCATAAGAAGATAGCAACAGAAATCTTCATCACCTTGAACAGGGAAGGAAGGTAAATGGAAAAAGAAAAGCCCCCAGAAACATCAGCCCAT
>Ga0179593_1264713_pt1 | contig 13980 bp, 27 predicted proteins | sample CZODoug2_1_08_16_FD_185931 | JGI IMG/M metagenome (GOLD analysis project Ga0179593, IMG submission 185931) | Vadose zone soil fungal communities from Angelo Coast Range Reserve, California, USA - CZODoug2_1_08_16fungal (PacBio error correction) | ecosystem: Environmental > Terrestrial > Soil >...
AAACAGGGGAATTCCCAAAATCGGATATTGGGAAAAATACTAAAGGACATTGGGGGGCAAAGATGGGGCAAAAAAAGTTCCTTGTGACAAAGGAGGAAACGAAGGGGGCCCCGGGATCCAAGCGGTTGGTGGCGTGGGGAGAAGGGGGGGAAAACATCAAGGTCTAAAAGGCAAGGGCCCCCCGGGGGTTGGTAACGGTCACTGGGAAAAATAAGATAGACATGGGCGGTGTAAAGGACGTAAAAAGCGTATGCCGCGATTCAAGGGGGTGAAGGCAAAGGGGGGGGTGAAAAAGGGGGGAGAAAAATGTGTGGGGCATAGGGGTGGGTGGCCGCCAAGAAGTCTAGATTGGGGGATTAAGGGCAAAAACAAGCGGGAGGGGGAAAAGTGGGTGGGAAAATCGGGGGGGTTCCCATTTTTAATGGGGGGGGGGTAGAAGAGTTTGTCACCTGGTGTGACGAAGGGTTTCGGAAGGTAAGGTCCCTAATGACCGGAGCACCACGGGTGGGTGAAGGGTTTGAAGGTAGTACAGGCGGAGTTGATCGGGAAAAGGGGGGGGAGGTCTATGAATAGGTCCTGTTTAGCGGGGGAGAGGGAAGTCTTCCAGAAGAGTGAAAAAAGACGGCACTTAAAGAAGGGGGATGGGAAGGGGGACGGTAGCAGGGAAACCCGCGGGGACGAACGACTGAGGAGGATGTGGACAAGAGCCGAGTCGAGCCTCATTTGACAAAGGGGGGGGACGGGGCTTTGTTTAAAGCACAAAGTGGGGCGGAGGGTGTTCGAAATTGGAAGTGTAGGGGTGGCAACCGCGTAATCCTATAAGAGAAACTACAGGGAAAGGGAAGGTCTACAAATCGAGGACCACCAGAACCGCCATCAGAATCAAATGGTGCGAGGGTGGCAAAAAATGGAGCCGAAAAAAAAAAAGAAAGTCCAGAAGGTCATGCATTTTAATCCGAGGGGGAAAAAAAAAAAAAAGAGACCGGAGGAGGTCCGGCAAAAGGCGTTGGGGGGTGTCATGAAAACCCAGGGCACAGAGAGCCGCCGGAAAAAGATGAGAAGTGAATGAAGGGGGTAAGGCCATAGGGGGGGAAGGAGAAGGAACTTTAAAAAAAACGGGGAGGGGGCGTTATCGCGGGAAAGGGAATGGGAAATAGGTTTGTGAAAAAACAAAAAAGCGCCTATATGAATTAATCCCGAACATGGCAGGGGTAACCCTTATCATCACGGGAGGCAGTGGGGTCTGGCGGCGCCAAGCGTTCGGAAGGCACCAAAAGAGGAGGGATAAAAGCATGGTTTCGCGATTGGACCCGGCACCATCGTTTTACAAAACGGAGGGGGAGGAGGCATTGGGGGTCGGGGGGTGGGGGGTGGGGGTAGGAGGTGATGGAGGAGAGTAGACACGTTATAGTGTAAAAAAGGGGTTGGGAGGGAAGAACAAATCGGAAAAGGGGAGGGGAATGCCATTGGTGCCCATGGAAAGGTATGCTAAAAAAAAACGGACGTAAAAGGGGGAAAGAAGAATGAGTGGTGTACAAGGCCGACGGGGTAAAGGAGAGAGGGAAGGAAAAAAGGGAAAAAATGAGTGGTGGGGGGCTGAGAAAATTTAAGTCAAACACGTTTGGGGGCGCCCGGGGGGAAAATGTAAAGAGGGGGGGGGGTCGGCGATTTTTCCTTGCCGGGTAATGGAAGGGACAAGAAGAGGGGGCAGAAATAGGCTAAAGAGGGAGGATGAGCCGGGAAAGAAAAAAAAAAAGACCGAATTTTTCATAAGGCTTGGCCTCGGATCCGCGGAAAAAAACAAAAGGGAACAAGGTAGGTAAAGGAGAAAGGAGGAAAATAAGAAGAAGGAGAGTACAACTGACGTGAGGGGTGAAGAAACGGAGGGGAGACGTATAAGAAAGAGAAGACCGATAAGCCCGAACCCCCCGAAGGGGGGGTGAATTCCCATTGGGTCGGGGGAAAAGAGATGGTGTCTGCCAAAAGGGGAAAGAAAAAAAAAAGATCAAGCATGTTGGCGGGCAATGGTGGGACGAAGGGAAAGGGTTTTAGAACGCCAATGGGGTGACAATGGTCCATGGCCGAAGGGGAATGTTACCAATAGGGGGAAACAGCCTGTCCGCAGTTGAGGAAAAAAACATAAAACCCTATAATACCCAACCACAACAAAGTGACCAGGCCTACCGAAAAAAGATGGGGGGGGGGGATACGAAAAAGGGATGGTTGGAGTTCCTCTCGAGAAAGGGGGAGGGACTGCGCGCCAGAAAAACTACAACAAGATCCTGGAAAGAAAAAAAAAAAACGCATGAAAGAAAGGCTACAATGAAAGTTAAATTTCCCGATAAAACGATTTACGGAGGGAAAGGGAAAAGAAAAGGGACAGGGTTCCTTCAAGCACAGGTGCGCCAATTCAGCGGTCCTAATTGGGGACATTGTGGGGAGAAGGCACGGTTGGTCCAGTTCAGGAATGAAATGGACCATAAGACAGAGGGGGCTTATTGCAAGAAAGGGGGAGACTTTTGTGTTTTCAATGGAAAAGATGCATGAGGAGCAGCCATCGCTTTAGGAAGGGCGGAAGGCTTGGGGAGAGGGATTGACAGAGGTTTGCAAAAGAGAGACTTGAACAAAATGTAGAAAAGAAGTCAAAAATTGAAACCGGCGGGGAGACGAAGCAGGAAACAAAAGGGAGCAGCAGCACGGGCAAAGGAAGCAGGGGCCAAAGGGCAAGTGTTGGGAGCACCTTTTTTTTCAGAGGAAGGAAGGGGCCGGGAGAAGGAATTAAATAGGTAAACATGGGAGGAAGAACAAAAAGGACAAGAAAAAAGAAACGCTGAACTTCTTAAAATTACAACAACCAGCCAAAAGGAAAGGGGGCGAACCAGTGACAAAGCCGAAATAAAACGGAGGACCACCGGTGGAGGGGGGTGAAAGGGCGGGGGGGGGGGGGGTTTTTTACGGAATCCAAGGACGCACCAATATAGACACTGGTTGCGTCAAAGCTAGCAGAGGGGAAAGGGGCAAAAGTCAAGCAGACGCGCACCCACAGCCTGGGAAACTGATTCGGGGTTCAAAAAGAGGGGGAAAAGGGCAAACTGGCCCAGCTAACCGGAGGGAGGGGGAACCCGCTCGAATAAAAGCGTGGATGGTGTCCCAAACCAAAACGAACTGACGGGGGGAAAAAAACCCAAAAAGGTGTTCGATTCCAGAAGCACGTGGGAAACAATTGAAAAGGAGAGATATTGAAGCCCCTGCCCTAGGACCAGGGGGGAGGGAAAGAGGAGCACAACAACTGGGGGTCGGCGGGGCCACTTTCGACAGGGGAACTTTAACTGCCGTAACTGTTCGAAGTACGGGCACCGGAAAGAGGAGAAGAGAGCGCTTGGTTGGGAGGGGCTGACCTCGCTGGAAAAGAGTATGTTTTTGCAGGTCGGGCTACGAATTGGTGGCCCGGGGGAATGGCCAAATGGCCGCGGGGATCCCTGACGCGGGAAAAAGCAGGCTCCCCTAGAAGGGCCGGAAAAAGATATGGTGGATGTTGAGACCTGGGAGAAAAACCGGAAAGCGGGTTACTGGGAAGTTCAAAGAGTAGGCTGTAAAAAATGGGAGGGAGGAAGAAAAGGGTTGAGAAACATTATACCCGGGAACAGACCCCTAAACGGTTGCAATCAGAGGGCGGTAGGAGAAAAAAAGTTGGGGGGGGAGGGCAAGTCAGGAAAAATGCATCTTTAGGTGTTGGGGGCGAAAAGGGGGGGGAAAGGGGAAAAAGGACGTGGACATCCCGCCCCAACACGGGAAGGGGCGGGGACGGCAACAACGTGAAGACTTTAAGAACATGTTGGCAAGCCGGCCCTGATGCCGAAAAAAGAAGAAGGGGTTTGGTGGCAAAGGGGTAGGTAAAACCCGGAGTACTGAGGGGGACAAGAAAAAATCGAGCTACCGGACCAATGGTTTCGAGAAAGTGCATTCTTGGTCAAAACTTAGGGGAAAAGGGGGCAGGTTACCTGGAGCAAATGAGGCGTGCAAGTAAGGTGGGGGGGGGGGGTACTCCAAGGAAAAGAAAAGAAAAAACGCAACGTTAAAAATCAGGGGAGGGATCTTGTCGGGCAGATCTATCAAACTGGGGAAGGCCCGTACGGCGTAAGCGCGCGAATAAAAAAGGATAAAACGGGTTGGTTTGACATATTCTGGTGGTGGGGAAAAAAGGGAAAAATAGAACCATCTCGGTGAGAGAATGGGGGGGGGATTCGCCCGGGAAAACAGTGCTCTGAATGAAGGAATGGGGATAACGAAGGGCATGTGGGACGGTCCTTGGAGATTGCTTTGATATCTATGAGCAGGAGGAAGAAGTCGCATCGAAATTTTTCCGGAAGAGAGTGGCTGGGGCGCATAAAGACATGGGCCCAAAAAGGGACAGGGGATGTTTTAAAATTATCAAGTGGGAAGGGGGGGGAGGAGGTAAAGGGGGCTGTAAAAAGTTTAATCTTGGGCAGGGGAGCAGCAAAATAAAATGTAAAAAAAAAATTTAGGGTGATTTTGGGGCTAATTGAAGTGAGCTGTGGGTTAAGGAAGAAGGTGGGAGAAAAGGGACATAGCAACCAGGGAGATCCAAACGTCGGAAACTGTTTTGTTTCAAAGAGCAAAGGGGGTTAGAATAGTAAAAAACAACCAAAACACTCGAACTGGTTGTAAAGTTGAGTACGAAAGGGAGGGGAAAAAGAAATACCTCCTAAACTTCGAGGAAGATTGGGGGAAGAATGGAAATCCAAGCTAGGGGTGAAAACAGGGGGGCGGGGTTAAAATCCCAATTTTTGGGAGAAAAAAAAAGGAAGAGAAAGAAAGAAATTCAACCAAACCACATTGACGCAGCCTTAGTCGAAAAGAAGGGTTCAAGGGCATCTATTTTTTTATGCGGGCATGAATAAAAAAAAAACAAAACCTCGATGGAAAAATGCTGGGGAACGGTAATTGGGCTATAGGCACGTCGGGAATCGTCAGCCCATCCTTTATTTTGAAGGGGGGGGGGAAATACACCGGAATCAGGCAAGAACCGGGGTAAAATACAATTGAAGGGCCAGAAGTTTTGGGGGGGGCCCATTGCGCATCCGGGGGGAACGGTATCAAGTATCGGCTCGAAACAATGTACTGCGGGAGCTGTGGACCGCAATTGGGGGGTTGGAAATGAAAAGATTAGGAGGGGAGAAATTCTGACACAAAAGGGGAAAGGAGGAACAGGGAAAGATCGTGTCAAACGGAGGGGACTGGACAAAAAAAGTCTCGCCGGGAAAACACCAAAAATGGACAAGAAAAAAAGGGGTACAAAAAACCCGGGGACCCTGGGACGGTTGGGGGGTTCTTGTGGTAACTCGAGGAACTAGCGAGGGCACGCCTTGAAAAACGTGATCGGAATTCGCATGATTCGCCAGACACTTGCCGTACTAAGTCCAGAAGGGGGGTGACAGAGGGGGCAGGAACCGGCAATTGAGGGAAGAAGGGGGAACTTGGGGGCTCTGTTTGGGGGTCCAAATGTGAGAACGTACCGGTGGGTTCCGCCACCGAAAATGGTATCCTCCAAAAACCGCAAAGGAGACCAGACCCAAACAAACCGAGGGGCCACCGGGGGCCCAAGGGAAAGGGCTTTTCGAATAAATGGATGAAGGTGGATTTTGAATTTTCAAACTCCCATCGGGACCCCTTGTATGGACGAAGCAGGGGGTTCCAGGAAAAATGGGGGGATAGGAGACTTTGGGGGGGGGATGGGCCAACGGAAGGGCCAAAGCCAAAAGGTTTTCTGACATTGGAGTGGGTACAAGACGAGCCGAGGGGAGGGGGGGGTTTTCTCACGTTATACTCCTCGAAACAACAAAAAAAAAGGGGGATGAGGATGAAGGAAAATAAAGGAGACCAAAGAGAGGATAAAAATGAAAAGGGGGGGGGAAAAATGGCCAGGGACGGCCAGGACACGGCCCGAAGAACAAAAAAGAGCTCTCGGAAAAGGAGAAATGCACGGCAAAGGGGGAACTGTCCGGGGGCCATTTCCAGCAAGCTAAGAAATTGGGTCCCACGACCCGAAACATTTCAGTTTGGTAGGAGAATGGGCCACGGTGGCTGGGGGGGTGGGGAACGGGAAGGGGTGGGGGGGGGAGGACTGAAAGGGGATAGGGACCCGGGGGTAAGGAGTTCCGAGAAGTCGTGGCGAGGCACCGCCAGGGGAACCCCACTCGCTCCCCAGGGGGGGGGACTTCCGCTGGGGGGGGGGGGTACTCATCAGAAGGAATGCTACGAAGAATGGTGTAACGGATAATGCGGAGCGGGAAAAAACCCTAGAAAAAGAAAGCACTGGATCAAACACATTCCTGATAAAAAAATAACAAAGACCGGGCGTGGTTGGAAAACCATACGTTGCAGGTTGGGTTTGAGGGGGACCCAGCGGGGAAGCCGGTTGGGGGGGGGTCCAGCGGGGAGGAAGGTGAACGGCCCGGAGAGCTTTCCTGTTAAAAAATGAGAACACAGAAAGGTGATCGGGAAAAAGGAGCAATAAAAAAGTCAGAAAGAGGAACACACGTACAAAGAGGAGGGGGCAACGAGTCGGGGTGACTACCCGAACGAGGGAGGCCGGTTGGGACCAATTATGATGCCACAAGTAAGGTTGGATTGGTTTTTTACAGGGGCCAAAACGGGAGGTGGCGGTAACCAACTAAATAAAAGAAGGAGAAAACGAGCATAGGAGAAATATAGCCCCCAAGATAACCAAGAGACATTGGGGGACCCGCCTGGGAACATTTAATTATAATAAACTAAAAAACAGAACATGAGTGGGGAAACTTCATCCAGAGAATGGGTGAGGTTCATGACTCAGGTTGTTTGGTTTTTTGAGAACAAAAGGTTTTTCACCGCAAATGGGGGGGGGGGAATACTTTATCAGGGAAGGGGGGTGGATTTGAAGACACAACAAAGAGTAGGGGAGCCGGGTCGAAACGGCCTGGGGGTTCGGCAGGAATACATAAGTGAAAAAATGTTCTAGGAGTGGGGGGGTGTATTAAGGGGTAGACGGACAAAAAAAAGGGCCTCAAGATCCTAACACTGGATACTCAACAAACTTTCCCGCACAAGGAGCAAAGCAATCCATCTCGCAACGCAAACATAACAAAGCGGAATCGAAGTGGTTCAAATGGACTGACAAAGAAAAAAAAACCAGTAAAACACCAACAGACTGTGACTTTTTCAAAAAGAACAAAGGGGTTTGCCTTTGTACCCCAAAGCCAAAGCCAAAAACAAACCCTTCCCCAAGTGGAGGGCAAAGAGAAAAGTAGTTTTCTTGGGGGAACAAACAGACAGTGAGACGCCAGCAGAGGGGGCCAAAGCACCAAAGCAGGAAAGAAGGGGAGAGGGGCGCCCGATGAAAAAAGATAAAGGGGGAAGAATGTGGAAAACCAAAATGAATCCAGTAGTACCAGTCAGCAGCATGAAAAGCAAGAACCCCCAGCACACCCCAATAGATGTGATGTTTGTGCCTTGAAAAAAGTTTTGGGCAACAAAAAAAGAATAGGGACAAAAACTAGTTTTTATATGACGGGATTTAGCGGGAGATGGTTCACCTAGGAGTACCCACCACCCCCGCAAGAGTCTCATACCGGTTTAATCGAGATGAAAAAAAAAAACGGAAAGAGAGAAAAAACTTCGGAAAAACCGGCGGGGGGATGGCGTTAGGGGAGGAAAAAAAAAAAAGCACAACAGGGGTCCCAAGAAAGACGACAGCGCCAAGGGCATCAGTGAAACCACGTGATCTAAAGGGGAAGAAGCCGAGGAAGAGGGGCCTATTTGCAGGGAGAGCGTCGGGAGTGGAAATCAAGTGGGAAGCCGGGTAGGCGACAGACCTTTTCCCCAAAAAATGTGTCCTCAACCAAAAAAAAAATGATCGATAAGGAGCCCAGCCTGTGAAAACTCAGGGTCAAACAAAGGGATCATGGGCGCACCAGCCCATCAGTTTCAAGCAAAGAATAGGCCTGAGAAGCGACAAAACCAACACAAAAGGAACCAGGTCCCAAGCTTGACGATCGTGGCCACGCACTGGAATCGTGTCCAAAGGCAAGACGAGGGTACGTGGCAGGTTCCTGGGGGGGAGAAACCAACGAAACCAAAACTCAGGCGCCACTTTCATTGGGGGGTGTGGGAAACTACTGGGGTGGAACGCAGCCCTTGATACGATCGCGCTGGGCAAACTGCTGGGGGCAGACGGAAAAAAACGACAATATCCTGTGTCCGGGAGGTTTTTTAAAGGAATCGTACGCCCGGGGGGGGAAGGCGTAGTGATCCGGCATTGGGTTGGTTCAGAACAAAAGGGGACCATCTTCGACCGAATGAAAAGAGAGGGAAGCATCAGAGGAAGACAAAAAACGCCTGGAAACTGTGACTAAAAGGGGGGGGGGGCCAGAGGGGGGGAGCCCCCGTGTCAGGAAAGACCCGGAAGGGAAAGGGGAAGAAGGGGGGGAGAGGGGACCGCTGGGACCGCTGACAACTGTGGTCTAGAGTCACAAAACTCAAACGTTGGGACACTGCAGGGATTCCATATATGCAAAAAAAGAGTTGCAAAAAGGGTTCCAACCTGGGTCGAATCGACACAAAGGGGGCGTAAACGGGGGTTGAAGAGTGTTGCGACGTTGAAAAAAAAAAGGGCAAAAAATGAGCGATCGGGAAACCAAAGTCGGCCGGAGTTGCAAGTCCCTATGCACCCTCAGAAAAAGAAAGCAGAAGAAAAAAATCGGTTAGGAGAGGGAGGGGGGGACATTTTTTCAACTTGGGAATAAGCGTAAGTTTCAGAAAAAAAGCTCAGGTGGCTAAGAATTCCAAAAAAAAACCAACATGATTCAAACATCAGGAAACTTTAAATCAGAGGTACAGATGTTTGTTAGTATTTTCCGGCGTTGGGACTGCTGAATTCAGACCCTGAGCATGTACACACTGCAAGAATGGGGTATGAAAGGGGAAAGGGAAAAAAGGGGACGGGTCATTCGTACGTTGGACTACCAGGTCCAAAAACGAATGGGACATGTTTATAGGGGTATCAAAGCTTTTCCGACGGAGGGGAAAGGAAAAGGGCCTTAAAAAAAATGCAAATGCCATGGCGGGGGGGCGAAGCAGTGGGACCTCGTCATCTTGAGAGGGGTTTTGAACGTGGGAAGGGGTCCTATCCGGCAGGGTCAAAGGGGTTGGGGAAAGGCGTTTGTTATACAGTAGGGGGGGCTGGGACCAGGGGGGAAATCAAATAGAAAAAAAGAAGACCACGAAAGTTGGGGGGAAAGGAAGAACCCAAAACATCAATAATGGTGGTTTGGTGAAAAAAAAAGCGGCAGGGAAGGAGGTACCAAAGCAAAAAAAAAGTAAATTTTCTGAGCACTGAACGGAAGATCAAGGTACGCAAAAGGGGAGCCATACCGGGGCGAGAGGCTCAATTACTGAAATACTGGAAAGGAGGGGGAATACTACAGACGGTTAGAGGGCATTGGCTTTGATCGGAGGAATCTTCAGTCCAAAAAAAAAATCCGGGCTGGGGAAGAATCGGAGTTGGGAGTTCGGGGGAAGACGAGAAAAACTACACGGTCGGAAAAAGAAGTGAAAGAAAGCAATTTGGTTGGCTGGACCGATTTTAAAATAGGGGGGAAAAAAAAAACTCAGGAGTGCTGCATGTGTGGGCTGTGTGGGGGTTAAGGGGGGGGGATGGGGGGGGGGGGCGGGGGGACCTAAAAAAACGGGATGGTTGCTATTAAAAATAATGCATTCCCAGGAAAGTGGTTGCAGAAAAAAAGGTTTCCCAGGGGGCGGTAAAAAAGTGGAAAAACTTTTGGTCGGCTAAACGGTTGTCGGGTGAAAATCATTGGCAAGGAAGAACGGGTTGTGTTGGGGAAGTGGTTGGGTCCCGCAAATGGAAAGTCGGGGTTACAGCAGGATCAGGGCCTGTCTTTGAACTGGAGGACGATCGCGGGGAAGAACAATGAAGGGCCACCGGCCAGCTCCCATGGGGGTGACCTATAGGGGGCTATGGGAGGGTGGGGGGGGAGTGGGTGGGACTTTTTGATCTCCAGGGGGGGAAACTCAACTGAATACGAGAAAAACAGGAAGGAAGAAAGGAATAATAGAATATATGGTCAATGTCTATGGAACAAGATTGGCGGTTTATAGCCTTTGGCCAAAAAAAGAAAAAAAAAAAGAACTCTAAAAAAAAGGGGAGGGAATCCCATTCAAGGGGTAAGAGAAAAAAACAAAGAAGTCCCCCCATTTGAGGTTAAAACTTGGTAGGAAGGGGGAAACCGGAAAAACGTGTCATTGAGTCAGAGGGGGACAGAAGGGGGGATTTTCTGCAATTGGAGAGGGGGGGGCAGGAAAGAGAGGGATTACACCTAGAACCGAGACCCCCGAAACCTAGACACCAAAAAGAAAAGATGCAGAGAATAAAGAGAACAGATGGTGGAAAGTCAGAAAAAAATGAGTTGTTGCTCCGGGAAGGGGACGGAGGCGCACAAAAATCCAAAAAACGAGATCCCAGGAGGGGAGAGGGAAAGGAAGAAGCGTCCTAAAAGTACAAGGAAGATAAAGAGGCGAGGTCCCGGCAAAGTGAACCAAGGAAAAGCACATGGTCGCAACAAAAACGGCAGGGGCCCTAAAAAGGGAAACTGCCAATTGTTTGCACATATGTCCGGGTTAAAGGGGAGAAAAAAAAGAGTCATAAAAAAAAGCAGCGGACTATGCGCAACTATGGAAAAAAAGTTGGGGGGGGGGCAAAACCAGGATGATGATGCGTTTTGGGGGCGTGCTCTTAGAAGCGGGGGAAAGAAGATGCTGGGAAGGACGCGTTGGCAAAAAAAACTAAAGAACTTTCCCTGGGAAAAGAAGAAAAACGCCCCCTAAAAAACAAGGGGGTTTGGAAACTGCAGGGGGGGGGGGGGGCTGAACGAGGGAACAACAGAAAAAAGCGCTCCGGAAAGGGGAGGAAATAGCCAGGCCATAGTGCCCAGGCCCTTGGGGGGGGGAAGAAAAAGGTCCTTTTTTATATCTGGTAACGGAAGCCGGTAAGGGGGGAAAAGAACAGGCCTCTTCCAGTAGACCAAACGTACACAGAAGAAAAAAAAATGGTAATTGCCAATGAGCAAAGTCAAAAAAACCACCGCAGGAATTATAAGTGTCCGATGAAAGCAAAGGGGGGGGAAAGGCCGAAAAGAGACCCATGTGGGATGGCAGAAAAAATGTGGGGTTTGGGGGTGAAGGAAAGAACGACCAAATATAGCGGTTTTCGGAAAAATTCCGGGGCTATGGCAATTTTTTTTGGGGGTGGGGACCCGTCACATTTCACTCCAAACAAAGAAGGTTGCGGCTGCCTTGGTGTCCGATGGCCAATAGGGGATGAGAAGGCACCAAAGCAAACCTTCGCCGCCGAGAGAACAGCATGGGGAAAATGGTTCCCACCGGGAACGGGCCGTGTACCACCACCGTCACAAGAGCAGGGTGTGGGAAAAAACCTACACTGACAAAAAAAAAAGAGATGCAAAGACCATCACCGTGAGAGCTAAAACCAGACGCTGTGGGGGCCACACGCGGGAACTGGGTGAGGGAATCGGAACGCAACTTGTACGGTGTCCAGAAGGTACGGGCAAACCTTTCAAAATAGGGGGAATCAGACTGGGGGGAGTTAGCCGACCATCGCTGATAGAATCACAGTTTCAGGGCAGGGAAAACGAATTGGTACCAGGGGGAAAAGGGAAAAGGCCCGGATTTAAAAAACAGTCTGGACCAACGCGAACGTGCAGGGGAAAGGGGGATACGGGGTTCGAAGGGGGGGGAAATAAAAAAGCAAGTTACCATCAAAGAAGTATGGTCTGTAACAAAGAGGAAATTATTTCAAAAAAAAAAATGAAGGCGATAACTGTGTTCCCCTAGGAACACGGGAAAACGGGGAAACTAGAGCCAGTTGGGACATCTAATCATCGGGCACAAGAATTGGGTCCGTTTCAGCTGAAAATGCCGATTGTTTGAATTGGGAGAGACATGCCCTCTGGACCAAATCCGCACGAAGGGGCGGGAGAAAATTAAACCAAAACGCTAAATTTACACATGATTTGGCATAAAAAAGAAAAAGAAAGGGCAAGGAAAAGAGAGACCTTTTTTTCAAAGGGGGAGACAAAGGGGGGGGAATCAGGTGACCTAACCGCCTTACTAAGAACGGGTCAGAGACCCTTTCCTTGCGGAGAGGGGCTTCCTAGAACCAGTTCTTTTACGGATGAACCACTGGGGGAGGGACTGGGCCGGCTTCAGGGGGGCCTACCAGGAAAAGAAACCGGACATAAAACCGCGGTAAACGAGTCAAAAGATGATAACAACCTACCCATTTATGGGGACGGGACGGAGAAGCGCCGCTAAAGTCAAGGTAAAAACTTTTAGGGGGGTGGGTCAACAGAGGACGGGGGGGGTTTTTTGTGGGAAAGGTAAGACGAAAAAACATATCGGAGAGTGCGGGTAGCCTGGTGGCGATTGGGTAAAAGGATGGAAACCAGAAGTGGCTGAGAATGTAAAATTTGGGGGAGGGAACTTGGGATCATGCAACTGGATAAGCTGATAGAAGGGTCCATCGCCAACGGAGAATGGGGGCTCGGATCTGGATGAAACTAAAAAGCTCGAGCCAGAAGGAAAGGGGTAGTGGGGTGAGCTGGACAAAACGGTTTTTAATGGGGGGGGGGGGCGGCCAGGGGCGGGGAATGAAAAGGCGGGAAAAGGAAAGACAAAAAACATAGATGGAAAAAGGCGATTGGTGGAGATTTATTGGAGGCTGGTGAAGCCGGGGGGAGGTGCTGCAGGACTCTGGGGCAGGAGGGGGCCAGAACAAAACCGGGGAAAAATTCAGCGGGGGGCTGGTCCAAGGAAATAAGATAAAAAAACGCCTAGAAAAAAAGGGGGAAGTTGTGACTGGCCCTCAAGAAGGACGACTGAGAAAAAGATTGAAGTTAGAAAATCAAAAAAAAAAATCACGAAAAGGAAAGAAAAACAGAATTGGGGGGTCCCAATACCATGGGGTGGGGTGTGTGGAGAACAAAAAAAAAAAAGAAGGAAAGGGGGAAAAAACGAAAAAGTCTCTCCTTAAGGGCCTTGATCGCCGGTGGGGGACACTCACCTAGGGAGGGTTAGGATCTACCTTGGGCCAGGCGGTGACAGAGGTAATGCTTAGGAAAAGAATCAACGACGCCTTCTCCCGGTATTTGTAAGTTGGGGATCGACGCAACTACAAGGGGAAAAAAAATTACAATGGAAGCATCATCAAAGCGGGGCAAGGAAAAATGAAAAGCGAATGGGGACACCCGGCCTACAAGGAGGAAAGGGGGACCGGGATTGTCAAAGACCTCTGGGGGTTTAAAAAGGGGACCCGGCTGCCACAATGATAAATGCTGCCCACCAAAATTGGAAGGAATGAACAAGGGAGCTGCGTAAACGGCGCCTCCTCTGGGCGGGGGGGGGGCATCAAACACAGTCAAGATTGGGACAAAAAGCAAGGGGGAAATGTTGTGCTTGTAAAGGTATATATAAAGGGGAGCCTGGGCGGTATCGGGGGGAAGAAATTGAAAGCTGCCGACCTTATCCTTTTCGTCTAGGGGACAAAGGGGTGCAGGGGGAAAATGCAACAAGTTAGGGACCTATGGTGTGGACCGCATTTGAAGGAAGCCGTTCCAGATGAAAGGTGTCTCCCATGGAAAGCCCCCCCAGGCCAACGGGGCCTCCCCCGAATGACCACCGGGAACAAATATGAGGGGGGTGAGGGAGAAAAAAAAAAGTGCTGTAGCAGTGCATATGTTTTTTAACGCGGAGGGGGAAAAAACTGGGTTTTAAACTCGATCTAGTCAGGGGGGGGCAGGAAAAGGCCAACCGCGGACCTTCGGGGAAAACACAATTTCAGTTCAGGGAATCCATGGCGGAATAGCGGCGGGGGGGGGGATATTCACG
>Ga0179593_1321786_pt1 | contig 13980 bp, 11 predicted proteins | sample CZODoug2_1_08_16_FD_185931 | JGI IMG/M metagenome (GOLD analysis project Ga0179593, IMG submission 185931) | Vadose zone soil fungal communities from Angelo Coast Range Reserve, California, USA - CZODoug2_1_08_16fungal (PacBio error correction) | ecosystem: Environmental > Terrestrial > Soil >...
CTGGAAACCAAAATCACGCCGCGGTGGGGACGGCTGTAACTGGTTAAAGCCGGGAGGGCAGGGGGGGGTCAAAAAGGGCGGCACACCGCCTGGTAGTCGGGCTAAAGGGGGAATCGAAGTCTCAACCATCCTGGTCCTGTCTTAGGGGGAGAGAAACAAGACCTTGAAGGTCTGTCGCAGTGTCACCTAGGAAAGTGAGAAAGAGCACCAGGTCAGCCCTTGGCCCGAGAAGAAATCATCAGGAGAGGGGCTCAAAAAAAGCGGAGCAGCGCCACCGTTGGGCGGTTTCACGTGGAAAAAAAACTCTTAAAATGAACTTTTTCTTCCGATAAGGGAAGGGGACACAAATCTTCTTCGGTACGCTTTCTTGGGGCAACCTTCGTGTCTCCACCTGCCTTCAGTGTGTCAAAAAAACGAAGGAAAGAAAAGTCCTGGGCCGGGGTCTTAAAAAAAGAGAAGTAAGAAAAAAGGCAAGAGAACGTGTCGAGAGCAGTTCCTTTACCGCCTTCTTTGGTAAACTAAGAAGAGATTCAAAGCGGAGGGAGGTAAGCCTGGCAAGTGGGGGAACCGGAAGGATCACCTATGCTTCAACGCCTCCTTCAGTACCGGAGGGGCACACTTGCGTCCCGCCCAAGACAGGAGGGAAAGCCCCGCGCACGGACGTATCTCACTTTCTTACGGCTGAGGTGCCATTTCTGCGCAGACCACTGAAAAGGGGGGGGGGGAATCATCCCGCCTACGGGGAATTAGTAGTACCGTGGAACGGCGGTGGGGAGGACCGGAACTCAAACTGAAGCGGATATAGGCAAAATGAGGGCAAATAAGATTGGACGTCCCCCCCACCCCCCCCTATTGGGACAAGACAGCTCCAACACGTGCCGATCTTGACGAGGGTGACGGAGGACCATGTTCTGGGACATGAAGGGGGGGGGGAAAATAAGAAACTTCGGCACGACGGAGGGGTATGGGAAAATTTACACTGAACCCGACGGAGCCCACTGTCCTTTAGAATGAGGAGAACATTTCTGGAAGAAGAACTCTCTTGGCCGTCGTCTCCTGAGAAGAGAGGCGCGCTGAAAAACGCGGGAGAAAAGGGGGGGACCTTCCGCGGAAGCGTTACCTGTGAGACCTTTATCGGGAAAACTCTACCCATAAGGAAACCTAACACATTGTCTTAAGGGAGGATGAGAGGCCTTGAGTGGGGGAGAACACCTGCTACACTAATAACAAAGGCCGGGCAGCTTAGCGCCAGCTGGGGAAAAGGGAAGGAGAGACTGCTTTTGCACGACAAAGGGTGAGCCAATGTCATGCCCTCAAAGGACCGGAGGCTTGGTTAAAGCAAAGGTTATAGAGTATCCGCCCTAAAAGGAAGCGGAAAAAGATGCACCAAGTCGTTTTCATCGTTCGAGTAAAGAGGCCTCCTTCTTTCCTGCATCGGGAAGGGCGCCCCCGAAACGGTCCCGCAAAAGGGGGGGAAGTCCCAAATCGTGGCAAACCGGGAGGGAGTGGTGAAAAGGCTGGAGGGAACCGGAAGGAAAGCTTCCTCCCTACTAAAAGAGGGCAAAAAAAAAACAGGGAGCCCTGTCAAAAGGTGGACAACACATGGGGTTATTTTTCATCAGGATAACGGAAAGGGAGAAGCACTGTCCGATTAAGGAGAAAGAAGAAATCTCATACTACCGATGGGCGGCGCGCAAGTCCTACCCAGCCTGGGGGAGGGGGGGAACCCTAATCATTTGAAAGAGGACTAAGGTCAGCCCCTCACTGTCCGGAGACATCGTCCTAGTCTTCTACCGGAGTAGAAAGGGACTGGGAGCGAGGAGGATGGGGTCCGGATGATATACCGACGAAAACCTTGACCACCGCTTGCAAGAGGGGAAGAGGGATCTGAAAGCTTTCCACAGTCGAGGGGAAAGGATGGCTGTATTTATGAGGAAATCAGAGAAAAAAAGTGATGAAAATATATATCCCAGAGAAAAAAAGCAATTGGAAGGAGGAGGGGAACTCTGATCAGCCGTGCACCATTGTGTCCTGACGGGGGAAGAGGCTTCCTGTTAGTGCATCCACGAGAATAATCGATAGAAAAGCAGCGGACTCTACGTCGATGGTTCTCAGAGTGAGGGAAGGCTGATTAATACGGGATGAGTCTGGGGGTAAAAAGATTAGTTTCGTGCCATTTGATCCGACAGATGGGGGCGAGGGGGAAGTGCGATGTCGGTTCTAGTCCTCTTCGCGAGCTCTAACAGTTAAGAATTATGCAAGACTCCGAAAAAACGAAGCAATTTTTAACTCAACCGGTGAGCAGCTCCCGCTTGGGGGGAAAGTGGCAGGATCCGCGGGGTTACCTGGGGGGGAAAGAAGGGAACGCCCAGCCTTGGCAAATGACAGGGGGGCCAGGCAAGTCTGCGTGGTACGTGTAGGAAAAAAAAGGATATGCCCTGCAAGGAAAGAAGAGATCAAAGAATCATATGGAAATGGGAAGAAAGGACTATATACACAGGAGGGGGGCTCAACTCTCTCGGGAATTCTTGAAACGAGCTACAAGGTGTAAATTGGCTAAACAGGGGAAAAAGAGGTGCATGAAGCCTTAACAAGGGGAACGAGCTCTGCACATGAACGGCACGGGGTAGATTGAGGAGGGGCAGGTGGCGCCAAAGGAGAAAGGGAAATTGGGAGAAAACGCATCAACTGGGAAAAAGGGAAGGATGCCGGGTCTTTTGCTATGGCAAGAGGGAATCCGTGTGCCCTGGAAATGGGTACAAAGGCTGCCTGGGGCTTAAAGGCCAGCATAGGCTTTCAGAAAGGAGGAAAGTTTCCTCTTCGGATGGCGAGGAAGAAAAAAGCTATCACGACTGAGAAAACAACGAAGAATCACCAGCATAACTTCGTGTGGAAAATTTACGGGAGAAAGGGCCCATCCTATACGTGTGCCGAAGGGTATAAAAGGGTTCGTGGGTCCGCCCCGGCGGAGACGAACCATTCCAACCAGCAGGAAAAGAGGGCACGGCGCGGGGAGGGAAAGTCATTTTGGAAAAATGGGAAAAAGAAGAGCTCGCCTCTTTGACGGGGGGGGGGATTAACTGGGAAGAAGCCTCAAACCTGTCCCTTTCCGCGAGGAAAAGTTTCCAGTCCGCAGGATGAATCCCATGACCAGGGGGAAGGTCTTTCCTGTATTTCTCCAGGAAAGTAACACCACAGCGTATATATCGAAGAGAGGGTAAGGGATAGAGAGAACACCCACTTCTGACCCCATCATAGAACCGGACCGTGGAACTCGCCTAGAGCAGTCAAGGGGGAAAAAGGACACTCCGAAGAGCACTCGTACTCTTGGGAAATCTGATCAAAAGGATGGAATTCGCAAACGGAACAGGCCCCGTGGGGCCTCAACCAGAAGACAGCCGTTTTGTTTATTACGCCGAAGGGTGTCCTTCAAAAAAGACAGAAAGAGAAAGGGGTATATAAAGAAGTGTGTTTCTTTAAAGGCAAGGGGAAAGCGAAACAGGGGAAAGGCGCCACAAGTTCTAAAGAGCAGCTGTCTCGCATAGCAAGGAAGGAAAAAAAAAAGAAGCAAAAAAAATTTGGGTGGACAAAACCGAAGCCCATCCCCACGGGCCTTGATGGGGAGGGAAGAGCAAGAAACCGGAGGTCCAGGGAAGGGACGTAACCGCTACCATTTAAAGCTTCAGTAAACCAAATAAACTCTGTGAAGGAAATAAAGGTAGTGCGGACGGGAAGGGCAAAAACCGCAGAGGTGCTTAGTAACGGTCAGACCCGACCCTTTAAGTCAAACTCCTGCAAAAAGGGGGGTGCCCTTGTAAACCTGTTCATCCCTTTCTCCTTAACTGGAGCAGGAGAAAATCTGGGGCGACATGGAGTGTAAAGGAGGAAGGTCGAAACAAACAATCACCTTATGTTTGAATATGAAGGGGGGAGAGGGGGTTGACAACCTAACATGTCCAGGGAGGGGGGTCTAGGAGTTGAAAAACGGGGGGTTATTCGTTCACACAGAGGAAAGAAAAAGTCATGTGGGGAGTAGGTCGGAAAGTTTCCTGATTCCTTACTAGACCGGGGAAGAAAAAGAGGGAAACTTCACTGCCCTACCCTACCTTGAGGAGTCTCATGGAAAAAAAGCCCTTTATTACTCGAGAGGGAAAAGGAAAGCTCCAGGGCACCTTTACTCTCGCTTCAGAATAGACAAAGAAAAACGCCACCGTGTCTGGGTTAGGTTGAAAAAAGAGGGGTAGTGCAGGCTCTACTGGGTCGCCTCTAAAGACGGCAAGCGTTCTCGAATGGTCCTGTCCTACTGGAACTTCGGGGGTAGAAAAGGGAGAATTTTCACAACACACTTAACTACCAAAAGGAAAGGGTATAAGGGGGGCTTACGGAAAAAATTAAAAAAAGAAGGAGGCGCTTGTCAAGCGAAAAGGGAAAGGTACAAAGAATGTCAGGTATTTTAAAGGAGGGGGGGACGAGGCTACGCGTAGTTGCGGAAAGCCAGTGTGTTTTCACAAGCAGCAGAAGCGGAAGGGAAGGTTACCTCCGGCCGTCCGGAGAGATGTACAGAGGGAAAAGAAGGGCGGCAACTCGACACCTCTATGACCAAGCCTCGAAGGGGAGTACACGTAGGGGAGGCTGGGGTGACAAGGTCTAAATAACGGTACGAAATGGAAAAGGGGGGGGGGGGTTCGACATCAACTCAGCCGGCAAAAACGTACGGCTTAAAATTGCCCCCTTCAGGGTTCGTACCTGTTAACTCCCCAAGAGAGGAAGGTTCCTCGTCGTGTCACCTCAAAATGGACATGAGAAAAGGGGGGCACGAAGGAAAGTGGACTATTTTTGAGTGCTTTTTAAGATGGGGGGGTCAAAAGGAGAAGTTTGGAGACCCCCGACTGACAGGGGGGATAATTACGGGGAACGGAGGAGATGGGGGAAGGAGCGTAAAAATATCCCGAAGAAAGAGACAACTTACTGTTCGGAATTTAGTCACTTTGGGGAGACGGGCGGGGAAAACCGATCTTGTGCTTGCTCGAGTCGAACGACAGGCAATGGGGGGAGCTCTTAAAGACTGCTGGCTCCCTCTTGAAGTGGGTGAAGAATGCTGCAATATCTGTTAAAAGTGTCGAACGGATCCGGACGGCAGTCCTCTACACAACAAAGCCGGAGAAACCTCACGTGCTTCCTCTCTAGTAAGGGCTGGTCAAGGGCCCAGAATCAGAAAATAGAAACGGAAAAAAGGAGGGAAGCCGTTAGCTACCCCATGGAAAAGGGGGCGGAAACAACTCGTTTTGGGTCCCGAAGCACAGGGGGGAGGAACAAGACAAAACAGAAGAAAGACGGTCTTTGCAACGAGTGTGAATACGGGAAAAGCAGCAGAACCGTGGTATATCTTAATAGGAAACCGAGGGGAGAGTGAAAAGAGTGAAAAATACGTCCTTCTGCACTTCTGTTCCTGAAAAAACGAGGATAAGAGAATCACCCTACACTTCCAACAAGGGAAGGGCCCAAAGGGAAGAAAAATGAATGCACCCTTCTTCTTGGGGGAGGATGAGAGAAAAAATGGGGTGAAGGACGCCACCAGCTTCCAACACCACTCGTACGGGTTATCCCTGCCCCACGGGTTAGTAAACGGGTGGGGGGGGGAAAAGTTAATCATTAGAACTGAAAAACGGGGTTAGAGCAGAAAAAAGAGATGCCGGAGAAAGGAAAATAAAAAGTCAGTTCAGCGAAAAGTGGTCGGGGCATCAAAACTTCCACGAACCGGGTCTTGTTAAAAACACATGTCAGCTGACTCAAGCCTCCCCTAAATCACAGGGAGTCAAATAAAGAAACGTCTCAGGGGAAGGGTTGGAGAGAAGAGGGAGAAGGGCTTAAAGTCACTCTGGCCCTCCCTTACCCCGGCCAGAGGAATTTCAGGGGGTCGGAACGAGGGCCAACGAGGAGCATGTGCGGGGGGGGAGGAGGAATACGCTATGATCTAAGAAAAAGTCAAAACAACAACTTAAGGAAGGGAGATAGAAAGGGAAAGAAACTCCACCACCCCAGCACGTGAGAGAGTACTGTAAGAAAAAACGCAAAAAAAGTGGCCAGCTTGGCCGGGGTCAGGGAGGCCTATATTATCATCCAATGCAGAAAGAAGAGGGAAGAGACAAAGCGAAAGGGAGACCGCGCGGCGATGGGCTGTTCTCGTGGAGGGTGTCTGGTGAGGAAAGAGGAGTGAGTAAACCTACATTCACAGAAAAGGGAGGAGAATACCAAGGTCGCTTTCGATGTCATGGAGGAAAAACTCTGTGGAATCGAAGAAAATGGCGTGGGAGAAGATTCAAACTCAGGTAGCAAACGTGTTAACATGTTACCTTTCAGCGGCCTTATAAGGAGAAAGATGGGACACTCTTTGTACTGATCCTTACAGGGTTCTGAAACGACGAAAAAAATCTAATTTTCCTGCACTCTTCGGTAAGGAGCCTTAGGGAAGGGGGGTAAAAAGGGAGGGGAGTCGGTTTTAATATTGCCTAGGTCAAAGAAGAAAGGATAAACACAACGAGAATGACCACATGTGCAAAGGGAAGGAAGGAATATAAGACCGGATGCGGGATCCTAGAAGAGGAAAGGGGAGGTGGCACCAGCCGCTTCATAAGGGGGATTTTGATAGACCCTGGGGGAGGAGGGAAAAAAAACAAGGTGCTGACCACTCGATAAAGGGGAAAGGGAAAAAGATGGAAAGGAAAAGTTATTCTTACTCATGGGTCTCAAACAGAAAAGCGAGAATAAGACACGTTCGGGGTTCGGATCAGTGCTGTGGGTAGGGGGAAGAAGTACCTTCTGACCGGTAACGCTGCCGGGGGAAAAAGGGAACAGCAGTGAGCCAGAGGGTTCTTTCATCTAGGGCCGATAATGCTACGAGAAAGAGAAGCATAGAAAGGGGGACAGAAAAGAAAGACAACAACATAAGAGGCCTGCCATTCACTTGGGGCGAATAGCGGAAGTTCAAATCCTCGACGGGAAAAGGGGATCACCGTTCGGAAGGGGGGTGGGAAAACACGGAACCCCGGGAAGCAAAAAACTATGCCCATGTTCTCTGCGGTAAGGGGAAGAAAGGGGGTGGGATGAGAAAAACCGCAAATAGGAAGATAGGACGAAGGACCGGGTGTCGGGACCCTTTAACTGAGACAACAAGCCTGGTTCCCGTTCCTAGGACGGAAAAGGGGCCACTTCGTTAGGGGAAAGGTATAAAAAGACCCCTTTGCCCAGGATCGATTGATAAAGTACTACTCCTCCAAGAAGGGATATAAAAGGGAGTTGCAAAAAGCGTCTTGCTAGAAGCTCCAGTACCATCATGGACGAAGGAGAAGGTAAGTAGACTCTGGCCGATATCAAAGGAAAAGATCCCAAAGGGACAAAAGGGACATCTTTCATCGATCCCATGAAGGAAGAAAGGAAGAAGATGTTAGCATGCCCAGTTTCCGTCTTTAGAACAGAGGGAAGACGTTCTGTTTATTACTTCGATTGTTGAATAAAACAGGACAGGACTACAGGGGAAGTGCGTACCCTTTGGGTGGGGAAAAGGAAGAGAAGAGAGGTTTCAAGCACGTGCCGGGGGCATAAACTTCTTGGCGAAGCGGCAAGCTTTGGCCTCATATGAAGGGATCGAGAAAACAAGACATAAGCACGACCCTCGTTTTGCAAGACAGGTCACCCCGCCAAAGGGGAAGGAAAATTCTGAACGATCAAAAGCCCTATTTAAAGCAAGGGGAGGAACACCCGGTACATTTGAAGGAGCGGAAAAGAAAATAAAAAATGTACCCTTCTACGGGGGCCAGACCAGAGGAGAGGGGAGAGAAGCCAAGAAAAGGATTAAAGGACTACTTCCCAGTTCAAGAACGGAAGAGAGGAAAAAGCAGAAGGGGTTGGGCCCACTGGGGAACGCAAAGATACAGGACGTGGAACATAGCGCCATCAACCCTGGAAAAAAAAAAAGGGAGGGGAAAGACGGACTCTCAGAAACAACAAAAAACGGATATTAAAAGAAGAGAGTAGGGACAACTCAAAGGTCCGCTGGGCGGGGCGATATGTTGAAAAGGTCGCTGGGCCGTGTTTTACCAAGTTCGGAAAAGCACAGAATGGAGGAGGGGAGGGGACAAATTGACACGTGAAGGATGTCACTAACCTTTTACCTTCTGGAAAGAACGGCCCGCCCATGACATTTAAGGGATGAAGCATCTTTGAACCTGGGGACAGAGAAAGTTCTACACACCGTTTTCCAGAAGAAATGGAATAGGGTCTTCTGATAAAAAATCGTACATCGAAAAGGGGGGGGAGGGGAGGGCAAAAACTCTTTCATGGCCAGTAGAGAGAAAAAGGTCCTAATGATCTCCCATCTGAGCGGGATCTAAACAATTTTCTGGCCTACGAAAACGAGGGCCAGCAACAGGTGAAAGACTTGTTCAAATGACAACACGAAGAGGGACTACCAGTCCTCCTTCTTTCCGGTCAAAAAGAGAGAAAGAGTAAGCAAAAAACCCAGGCCCGGCTGCGGGGGGTCAGTGGTCACCGAGATTATTTAAAAGTGTCAGTGGCGGGGTGACGACCGGGGGAGGCGCACAGCTTCGTTTCTTAAAGACGTTGCCGGGGTCCACAGGAAAAGGGAGAGGGCCGAGTCTTGAGAAGGCCGCAGGGCAGGACGTGGATGGTGAAGACATTGTCTGTAATCTCCAAACGCAGGAGACAAACAAGCGCTAATATCAGCTGCTGGAGCTGAGGGCCAGGGTCAAAAGAAACCTTAACGTGTCGGGTTGGGATCAGAAAAAGTACACCTCGGCCGCTTGACCCGTGTCCGCTTAGTGGGGGAAGGATTAACGTCCACAACGGGAAACGAGAGGAGGGAAAGGGAGTCGTCCAAAAAGGAGAATTTACAGTCTCAGGGGGGGAAAGACGAGCAAAGGGGGGCCGAGCTGGCCGGAGTTTGTCAGGGGGACGGGAAAGCTGGAAACAGAGGGAATTTGAATCAACTCTGGCCTCGAAGAAAATGGGAAAGAAGAAAGAGGGACGTCGCTACAAAGGAAGGGGAAGGGAGAAAAATTGGCTAAGGGGAGGTGACCTCGATTTAGGGAACTATCAAAACGGATCAATTCGCTCGAGAGACCGAGGTCTAAAGATGGAAGGGAGAGACCGATCGGGGACCTGTTCCCAGAAGGGAGGAAAGCAAAAATAGATAAAAAGGAGAATACTGAAAATCGAGGGTCTCGGAGCTGAGACTTCAGTTCTTTCCTGGTGTAAAAAACCATGGCAGTCCTCCCCTTAAGGAAATCGGGGAGAAAAAGGGAACCAGGCAGTCCAAAACCAAACCAGTAGGGGGGGGCACGATCCCCTGGGTACCAGGCAAACGCACAAGAATGCTGGGCAAACTCATTACAGACGAGGAAAAGTTCCACTTTTATAAGCGATAGTCACAAGAAGGGGAAATGACGGGGGGAAGAAAAGAGAATCAAGGGACTAAGGTGGGGGACAGCCGGACTGCACTTGAAATCCAGGACAAACCAAGACACTTACCCAAAGCCGGGGGAAGGACACCGTCGGGAAATGAAAATCGGAGTGGGGGGAAGAGGCCTGGGAATCCTTATCTGACCCAAAGAGTTCAAAAACTCTGTCAGCCGGAAAAGCATCCGGGTTAGCCCGTAAACTTTGGGAAAGGGGGGTGAATATGGGTTGCAGCATTTGACTTAAAAACGCAGGCATGATGGGAACAGCGAACGGAACAAATCGCATCAGCAGGCCAAAGTGTACGGCGAGAAACGGCACTAACAAGGGGGGAACTCCAACATCATTTCAGCTGACGAAACTCGAGAACAGGAGGAGCCGATAAGCGGAAGCGGCTCCTCAAACCGGCTGTGAACTTCCTATGGTAGTAACGGAGAAAAAAGATCTTCAAGGGAAAATCCGGCCCGAGGTCCACAAAGGGGAGTCGTGAGAGAAGAGGTGCAGCACGCAAGAACAGGGGCTGGGTGGCTTATGGTCTTCTTATAACATGGGAAAAACACACAAGAAAGGAAGAAAGGATAGAGATAGCCTCGAAATCCGCAAAACAGGTCGAGAGGCCGGTAAAAGGCTCTCATCTTCCAAGAAATGGTGGGGTGGTCCGGGGGACTGAGGAAGGATGATCATCCCTGCCTCCTCCTCTTCCAGGAAGACACAAACTTGCACTCTCAGAAAAGAAGGAGGGAGAGAAAGGGTTCTGGGATTCGTAGGGCAGTACATTATGAAGGGGTAGAAATACCTGATGGTACTTCCTTTCAGCACGAAACAGAGGGGCAGATGTCGATGGGTCGTGCGCGGCCTCGAGTCTCAGCATACAGCGTGAGGTAGAAGCTTCAACTCATCACACGTACTAAAGGGACAGGGCTCAACCGGATTCGAGACTCCTCTGTTTAAGAAAAGGGGGCAAGGAAAAAGGGGACGGAATCCATAAAAGGACCACTCCTCCGGCCTCTGAAAGAGGCCAGAACACGATACCTGGAAGTCGTTGTGAGAAGGGATAAGTGCCTCTGCTCATCAGAAGAACTAAAGGAAAAGAGAAATAAAAAAATGACCGGGGGTCAGGGACTCCTAGAAAAAACGGAGAAGAGAGAGAGGGCGGGACAAATCCATTCTGATGAGCAGGTTGGGACTACACAGGGATTTTCCCAAAAGCGTTGGTAGGGGAAAGAATAAAAGCAGCAAACGCTCCTCGGTCCATTCGTCAAGAAGTAGGAGAAGGAAGGGGGAGAGAAAGCGCAGGGCAGCATCCGGAAGCAATCTTTTTGAATGATTGGAACGCTTTGGATTTGAATCCGGGGCAGGAAAAAAGGGATAAAAGGGGAAGTAAAGGGCCCTTTGAAAGGGGGAAGAGGGAGCCAGCGGGGAGGTAACTCGACCGTGACAGGAAGGAAAGGAAGGGTCCTCCTGCCATCTAAGGTCAAACTAGAAGGGTCAAGAAGAGAAGAAAACGGAGAAGAAGGTACTATGTTGACTGACAAGTTCCAAGCAGGTACCGGAGGTGGGGAAAAAATAAAATTGGCTCGGGTTTCCACGTAAAAGACAAGGGGGGAAAAACCTGCCAGTCGGCAACTTGACTGAGGGAAAAAAGGAGACTTTTGGTATGGAAACGGAAGCTCGCCGATTGACCTGTCTGGGAAAGGAAAAGAAAAAACCCTGTCCAACGTCCGACTGGCAGAACAGGGCGGAGAAGAGGGATGATCAACCGCCAAAACAGGGAGTGGGCTAAGTATTGCTCAAAGAAGAGCACGACTACAGCGGTAGGAATACTCAGGATCGTTTGAAGGAGGAGGGGTCTAGGCCCTCCCTTCGGGGACCATCAGGAAGGAAAGGATTCCGAGACTCGGCAGGAGAGGGGACAGGGGGGAGAGAAAACCTGCCAAGTAGTCAAAAAATCCGCTCAAGTACAGACTATTCAACATTCTTTATCCTCAAGAGAGAGGGAAAGAAAAGACTCGGTACCAAGCAGGACAGGGGGGAAAAGGGGTGATTTTGTCTAAGACCCCCAGCATCTGGAAGTGAGGTAAGGGATTGAACCGGTTTGGGCGGGGAAAAGGACAAATGTCACCGGCCTTCGGGACGGCACTGGGGTTAAGAAAGGGGAAATAGCCGTCTTTTAAAGAGGAATCGGGTGTCACTATAATCTCCCCTGAAACAACGGAGGGTGGGGGGGTTTCCAACAGACAATACAACGGGTTGTCTTCTTTACGTGATGATAGAGCATTCCAGTCCTTCGGAGGAAAACGGGGAAGGGACATACAGCTCCCTAGGGGGTACAACACACATTTCTTTTCTTGAAGAGCCTGAAACCAGAGAGGACAGGATTCTTATGACTCCTTCAAAAGTTAAAAGGCGACCAAAAAGCGACCAGTCCGGGGGGGGAATGGAAGGTGGAAAAGTAATACCTTCTAATGAACATATCTCCAGCCGAGGAGACCTGTGGGCGGTGTCCCGGATCTCGCTCATAGGAGAAGAGTAGGAAGGGGGGGGGGAGAGCTGGATGACAGTTCGCAGTCGTGGAAGAATAGTACTGATAGGGATGCCTTTTGGGTTGGACCGAAGAGAAAAAAGGCCTTTTAAAAGAGACGCGTTGGCTGGGGAAACTTTCACGGTAAAAGGAAGAGCCGGTTCCTTCTGTAACTCGCTGAAAAGGGAACACTACCTTGAGTCGGCTCAAGTCAAAGCAGGGAAGGAATCGATAAATCGCACCGGGGAACGGAAAGAGGAAAGGTCATGCTATAGGCCAACTGATAAGCTCCCGGTGAGGAGTGGACAAAAAAACGGAGGGGCGGTCTTCTTTTCTGAAAAAGCCAAAAATGATCAAAAAAAGCCCATCTGCGCAGGGATCCTGGAAGGGGGGAGAAAGACAGAAACCGGGGTGTCGAAAATGTCCGGGATGAAAGGGAAAACAGAGTGGGGACGACTAAGAGAACTGTGGCTTGGCGGGGAGGAAGGAAAAGAGAGAGGGGAATCACCGGGGACCTCCTGCTTGTAAATGAAAACCTGAACTGGGAACCGGGGCTGGGGGGTGCTTATGTTTCAAGCGAGAAAGAAAGTGGCGTCTGTGGCGGAAAAAAGTAAATAAAATGATCTAGGCCGATTTCTTAAGAACCTGCCGAACGGCCTGGAACCTGCTGGTCAGCCGTCGGCAACTCAAAGCAAAGAAAACAAACTCGCTCGGCTTATCTAACTCTGGAGGCGATGAAAGAGAAAGAACGCAAAGCCACGGGGGCGGGGGGGATAAATACCCGAAGGGGAAATCTGCCGAAAAGAAACAAGGGAGGTGGCGTGCAAAGACCACCAGGAAGACTAAGTAAAATAAAGCAGGCCCCTCAAAAATGTACTTCTCTTTGTTCAAGAAAGAAAAAGAAAAAAGTGGAAAGAGGGCAAAAAAAAGGATTTGGGTCTTCCCTTGAGAAAAAAAAAAGGGAAAGGGGATCACTTCGGGACAGACTCTGATGGGGAAAAAGAAAGAAAAAAAACGTCAACCATCGGAAGGGAGGAGGGAAACAAATACGTGCTTCAAATGAAGATGCGGGTATCTTCGTGAACCTCATGCAGCAATAGGGATCTAAAAAAGGGATAGTCGCGCTGAAAACCGCTGTCTCCAAGGGGAAGGGAAAGAGGAGCGGGCGTTGAGGGAAAAGGGAAGCGGAGGGGACAAGCGGCAGACAGACCGGAGCCGAACCGCAATTGCAGGACGGCGATGATCTTCCCGGGCTGCAACGGGTCAAAATGAAAAGGCAAAGACTCCCCCCGTTCCTGGAAACAGGAGGAAACCGATGGAAAAGAGGAACAACAAACCTGTCGGGGGTGTGAGAAAGAAACCGTAGAAATCCCTCTCCTCTACTATGATGGGTCACCGGTTACATCTCGAGCAGAGAGGAGACACCGATACTTTGTATATCGAGGTAAAAATCGTGGACATAGTTATTCCAAGCTTTAGCAGAAAGGGAATGAAAACTGGGAGAAATCATCGTTCCTAAATCACCTACAAGTCCCTTCCTAAAAGAAAGGGGCTGTCAACCCGCGTGCAGGCCAGAGTCTTTTTGGCGGAGGAAAAAAGAATGAAGAAGCAGGAAACCCATTCGTGCTCCGAGAATGAGTTGAAGCCCAACCCAAATGGTAGGACACGTTTGTTTATGATTGTTTGACAGCAGTAAGATCAAGGACGGACGCCTGTCCGCGAACTACATCGCATCGCATCAGAAAAGCTGGGCGAGAGGAAGGGGAAAGGGGGGTTTTCCGCCACAGGTAGCTGAAGAAAAAAACGCCAAGCACATCCCTAAAACCATCACACGCGAGGAAAAAAAAACGCTGTTAGAACGCGATGAAGAGGAAGAGGCTCATCTCGAGCCCCCGGACCAGCCAAGAATGGACAACCTGGTGCATCGGAAAAGAAAAAAAAATATGCGGGAAAGTGCTGGGGGGGGCGGCGTTTGGAAACAGGGT
>Ga0179593_1498280_pt1 | contig 13980 bp, 28 predicted proteins | sample CZODoug2_1_08_16_FD_185931 | JGI IMG/M metagenome (GOLD analysis project Ga0179593, IMG submission 185931) | Vadose zone soil fungal communities from Angelo Coast Range Reserve, California, USA - CZODoug2_1_08_16fungal (PacBio error correction) | ecosystem: Environmental > Terrestrial > Soil >...
AACCAGCGTCAAGCAAAAACGACAAACCACAATGAGATCGCGGCCCGAAAAAATGGGATACGAAGGAAAAAAAGGCCATTTCTCAGAGCACTCAGTGAAAGGGGATGTGTGCAGCCATTTGCCGCTCATTACCGCCATCGGTCTCAGCTTTTTGCATTAATCGAATCGAACGCGCACTCAGGGGGAAAGAATTCGCCCAGCCTGAGTTGGTTGGGAAAAAAATGAAAGGGGGCAAGAAAACGAAAAATCGCTCACGTTCCCAAAGGTCCTTCAGCGGATCCCACGCCAAACCGCAAAAGAATCTCAACGTAAAGAAGAAAAAATAAGACGCCTTTGACTCTAACAGGACATCATCAACGGAGAGAGCAGGGCGACTGTGAAAAAGCGGGGGGGCGTTCCATCGGCTCATCCACCCGGGAAAAAGTGCAATCTGGGCGATCGGCAGACGGACAAGGGAATCCCGACAATGTTCCGTGCCACCAAACACATCTTCCCTTTCGCCTGAGAAAAAAGACTGGATGGAAAGTTATTTGGGAATTCACTGCCGCCCTAAGCAGTCACGAGCCTTCCGGGAGTGGAAGAAGGCGCCAAAATCTGCACAATAAGCCCGTAGCGGCGGGAAGACCATGTCCCAGTCTGCCGGGGGAGGATCTCGGCAATCTCGCAAGTCGGAAAGAAAAAAAAGGAGTCCGGGGAATCAAGAATCACCAAGAAGCAAGCGAACAGAGGCCGTTGTACGAGGTGGGTCACGAAACGTTGGGGGGCAAAAGTGAAAAAAAAACCTGCGTACATCCACGATGGCTTTACTGAGTCATCTCTGGCACCAAAATCACACATGTTAAATGCGCCAAGAAGAAGTGCATGAAGGAAAACTTGTCCAGTCCGCGCCTGCGCCAAAGGGCTGCCCGCGAAAGGAAAGAAGAGCTTAAACCGCCCAGCCAGCTTCGCTCCCTGTTTGACAGGGGGAACCGGCGGCATGTACCGAGAGTACGAAGAGGCCCGGATCCGACCGAAAAAAGAGGCGGGCAAAAAAGGATCGTCCCAAGTCATCCTTGGAGGGAGGGAGATGTCGCCCGGTACCAAGGCAGTCCTATAATCTCTCAAAAGCAAGGGGGGAAGCAAGAACCAACCAGACACGTGCCCTCATAATTGAATAACTGCGCGCACCCTACTGCAAAAAATTTTAGATCAAAAGTAAACAAGCCAGGCCATGTCCTCGCACACAAAATAGGGGTGCGGTGAGTCAGCAAACCAAAACCGGCAGAGGAGATAGATCGATCAACGTAGTCCAGGAGGAACGTGCAACAACTTTGTGCATTGACAGAAGAAGAGAAAAAGGAATGGGGGTTGTTTTGTGTTGTGAAGTGCGCCTCTATAAAGACCTTCATAGAGAAAGGGACGTAAGACTGGTATCGTCCGTCAGGGGACCGCGACTGGGACTTATATGGCGGAAAAAACGAAGAAAAATGACCTAATGAAAGGATGCCAACCATACGAGGTCGATCACAGGAGGGGTGGGATGGGGTCGGGAAAATCTCGACTTGGAAGAGCAGTAGGTAAAACAGGACTCTGGGGGACGTCTTTCGGGGGGGATAATTTGGCAACCAAACGGGTACCGGAAAGAAAGACTGAAGGGAAGGATCTCTTCTAGGAATAATGGGATCCCAAAGGTGGGGGGACTTGGACCTTCAAACAAAAAAGCGATTGTCCGGGGTGGTCGGATTATTTCGTGGTTCTGCTGACTTTCGGAGAAGCTGGAAAAAAAGGTACAATCAGCGGAAAGGTAAAGCGTCTGTAGCAGGTGTTGTCAGGCTCTAGGAAAAAAACAAAAGCAATAGACGGCCCATCAGTGGAGGAGGACACACGATGAAGTTCATCAACGGCATTTGGGTGCCGGTCGGCATTAAAAGGGAGTGAGAGAGAGGGATTTTTTCAGCCACCAGTTTAAGAAAAAAAGGGGCCAGAAAGAGCTAGACATAGATGCTTGCCCGCTGAAGGTCCAGCGAACTAAAAAAGCAGAGGAGGAAGGCCGAAAAGGTCGCAGATCACAACCGGGATTCAGCAAGGGAAGTAGGGAAATAGAAAAACCACCTGATCTCGTCCAACACACACCGGATATTATAAGAGGAGGGAAGAGGACAGTGTGTGTAATGGTAGGCGTTACCTACTTACAGAGTTGGAGTAGTATGGCTGCGGAACCAGTGGGGAAAAGAGGGGCACTTGTTGCCGTAAATTAATCTACAGGAAAAAATTGGAAGAACTCTTGGGGATCCGTGATGACCAAAGTTCCGTAAACGGGGGGGGAAAAAGCAAACGGCAAATTCAAATTGGCTTCCGACCGAAAAACGGCCCCGTGAAGAGGACCGGAGCACGGGGGGTTCAAATAGAGAGTAACTTTTCCTGGCGAGGAAAGGGTACTGTAACACTTCGAGCCGTCACCCACGTAAGACAAACGGCTTAAAAAAATGGAAATCTATGGGAAAGACGGTGGGGAATACCTCAGAGGGGAACGTCAGAGGAACCAAAGAAGAATCAAAACAGTCGAGAAAGGAAAGTTTTTGGAACACAGCTCCCACTTTGGTTAATTACAAGGGGGGTCTTGGTAGGCACAAAGGAAAGAGAAGATTAAAAAAGGGTTTTCATTTATATGAAACGAAAAGAGGGGGGGGGAAAACTACAAACCCTGGGATTGGAGAAAGAATGATATGTAAATCTCACGAGTTGGGCGGCTAGATTAGGGAGGATTCCATTAAAGAAGATTTTGATGACATTTTAGTTATGCATTTTTTATGTTCGGGGAGGCGACATGCGCAAGGAAAATGTAGAAGTCTCCTGCTGCTCTCACATGGAGGGAAAAAGGGTCAGCAGGGGACCTTACGTCGACGAGGAAACCATATCATTTGTGAGCGGAAGGGAATCAAGAAAAGTGACGGCAGTATTAGAGACTATTCAAAAAAGGTTAACGAGGGGTTATCGTAGCTACTGTCAATGAAGGAAATAGGGAGCTCAAAAAAAGCGAGGTGATGTGGAAGGATCAGGCGAAGGGGCAGGTGTTTACTGACTGAGAAAGAGTTAGCGGGGGGGGGGGAGTGGCGGCTTCTATTGCTACTGAGGCTTCACGCGTGAAGGTGAAACGTGAAACTTTTCGAGAAAATTTAGAAGGAAGGACTTGACCGGCGAAAATCGAGCATCAGGCTAGGGGGAAGAATGTCTATTTCCTGGACCGGAATTTTACGGGTTTGGGTTTGTGGTTGGGGGGGGGAACTCAGGTCTGATTGAGGGGACAAAACGGTTACCCTTAATTGATGAACTGGAAAATGCCCCAGGAAAGAGGGGGATTCCGGGAAGCGGGGGAGAAGGCCGGGGCCAGGGGGCAGAAATTGAGTCAACGTCGAGGATGGAAGGGAAACGAACGAAGAATCAGGGGGAGACAGACTCAAAAGGTTTAAAGAGAGAAGCCATCGTGGGATGAAAGAATGGAGTAAAAAAAAGTGGGGTGGCAAGAAAAACGGAGACTGGGATGAAACGTCAGCTGATGGGGGGTGACGATCAGGACCTCGGGGGAAGCTGCGCTTGAAGAAAAGTACATGGGGTATCAGAATTAAAAGTTGATTACGGCTATGAAAGGAGGGGGAAACTCAGGGAAGGAAAACGTGACTAGACGTTCGGCATGACAGGCTCACGTGAAAGAAGGGAGGCTGCAATTGGGTGGGGTTGGTGACTGGACTGGGCTTTATTCAGGGGTAAACGGAGCCGATCGAACGGAAAAAGGAAGAGATGGTTTTGAAGGGGTCGGGGGAAAGGGAGACGCGGGGGGGAGTAAAGCAGCGAACCTCCTACTGCTAAACTAGTCTGGAGGATGAAAACGGTGACGGAAGAGTAAAAAAACTCGGGGGTCGGGAGCGGAGCGTGGAGACTTGAGGACGAGGTCAGTGTTGGGGGGAACATGTCTAATTTCAAAAAAACGAGCTGGAGAACAAGAGCGAGTGGTCGAGGAGGCGAGTTGGCAGAGACAAGCAGTTGAAGAATAACAGGGGGGCTAAAAAGAGCAAAAATGGAGGAAACAAACAGCAGAAGTTTGAAAATTGAAGGTTTTGGCCTCGTCCTCATTTTTTTGCGGGGAAGTGGGTTCAGTCAAAGGGGACTAGGAGGAGGGGAGCGACTGTGGAAGCGGGGGGAATCTAAGGCGAAACAAAAAGGGAGGGGAGGAAAGAAAGAAAAAAGGACACAGCAAGAGCGACCAGAATTGATCTAAAACCAGGAAAAGGAAAAAAATGAGATACTAAGCACACCGGAGAGTTCTCAAAAAAGGCTGGCCGAGGGCCTTGAGAGAACAATGTTTGGCAAGACGGGGGTGGTGAGGCAAAAAAAAAAGCGGGCCAGACAGGGGGCAAATCGCGAAAATGAACGAGAAGAGAAGCGTCCCGCCGACTGGCGTTGCACAGCTCGGGGGGGGAACAATTGGACCTTGTTGAAAGAAAAAACACAAGATCAAGGGGATCCACCTTCACTTCCTCGGAGAAACAAAAAAAAGAGAAAAACCATAAGCTCCGAAGAAGATAAACATATTTTCCTGCAGATCAGCAATCAATCGCGCTCTCAAGTTAGGGAGTGGGAGCGGACCAGAGGCGAAAGCCCCATGGAAAAATATCTGGAAAAGGAGAGCGCTTCCGTGACGGTCCCAACATGTAACTGAAAAAAAACATGAATGAAAGGGAGAAGAATCGCAGGGTCGGGGAAAGTGATTTCAACACGGGGCCGAAAGACTCGATCACGCATGGGGAATTAAGTGTAGGAAAAAACGCCCATAAGGAGAAGAATATCCATCAAGAAAAAGGAACAGGCCACTCTGAAAACATATGAGAGAATGAGAAAACATCGGGAAGAGATCTTACGTGAGAGGATCGTCACGAAAAAGAACGCCGCTTCATACCGATCCTTGTGAAGCATCAAGGGGAGAAATCCTGAGGAGAGACCAAGGGGAGGTGGAAGCTCTTCCATTCACGAACGGAGGAGAAAAAAACCACAGTTCCCCCCAGGAGGGGGAAACAGAGGGTGAGGAATACCCTGGATCCATCCTCTCCTGTCAAAAAAATTGCTTAAGGGGTAGTCGGGTACGAGGGAACCATAACACAGGAGAGAAAGTGGAATTTCCACTAGGGACGCGCATAAACTCCAGGTTGTAACGCGGACCTTCTTGAGGCTCCCAGGGAAGACCGAAAGTTAGAGGGAGAATATCAAAAGTCAGAAGATTTAGGGGTAGTGCTGAGGGAAAAAAAAAAACCAGCCATTACAGACCCTTCGGGCGCAGCGAAATATACTTGTGGGCAAAGGAAAAAGCCAGGGGAAGAAATTAGCCGATCAAAACACAAAAACTGCAAAAGAAAAACGCATCAAAAAAGGAGGAGGAGTCTTACCAGCCCTGAGGGGACCGATACTAGAAAAACTATGGGCTTGTTGAAGAATCTGAGACCCACCGTCAATTCACGAAGATAAACTACCAAAGGGAGGAAGATTCGGCCTAAAGGGGATGAGCTTGGGTAAATGCGACTCCCACGAGCAAAAAAGTACTTGGGTTTTCCAAGGCGCTAGCGAAAAAACTTAAAGAAAGGCCAACGCGATCACTGTTTCGGGAAAAGGGAAAGGCGAAGGCGCGAGTCGCACGGCAAGAAAAGAAAAATGCAGAAAAAAAGGGGGCAGCAACAAAGAGAGATTCCGTCAGGGGAGTAAAGAAAAAAAGGAGGGGTAAGTAAAAAGAGTGGGACGCTGGAAGCAGGGGCAAAGAAAAGGGCTCGGGTTCGAAAGGGAGGGGGGGGGAAGGCAACCACATTGGGGAAACGAATAGAGGGGCAGGGGAAAACCTCGCAGCAAAAATTGAATAAAAAGGGGGGGGGAAGAGGGTCCAAAACCATCTATGGGAGGAAAAGTGGGTGAAACTTGTCACTTTCGGTGGTAGCTGAAAAATGGAGCGCAAGGGAGAACAAAGGCGCAACAGCGGAACGTGAAAGAACGAGTAAGACATTTTTGGAAGAGGAAAGGGAAACAAAAAGACACATCTAATCTACTTCCACATGTTAACGTATCGTAAAAAAAAATTGAGGGAAGGCCATATTACACAACGGCAGGGGGGGGTTGGGTTCCGGGGGCATGGGGCAGTTCAAAAGGTGAATGAGGGGGCAAGAGACCAACCAGGAAACTGGATCAGGTGGTACTCAAAGGAAAACGAGAGTCTGAAAACTTAGGGGGGAACAGGGACCGCGAAGGGGGGCGAGAGCAGTAAGGCATATCAACACAATCATAAGAAAAACGGGAATTATCGGGGGGAAAAAAAGCTACCAAAATAAAAATGCTGAAGAGATCGACAAAACAAACAACTGGGAAAAGAGAGTGTGTTGTTATCAGTTACGACGACTCGCAGGGATCAAGGGAGGGGGGTTGGGTGAGAGGAGTGAACAGCTTACGGACACCTCGAAGACAGTGTGTCGCGGTAACACTTAGGGAAAAAAAAAATCGATTTTTATCCGTGATGAACAAACGGGACGCACAAAGAAAGTGGTGGAGGGGCAAATCAAACGCGCAGATTCAAAAGGTTTAAAAACCGCCGGAAAAAAAAAGTCCAGGGGAAAACCGACGAATAGGGGGGTAAAAACTCGCGACCTATGAAGCCGAAGGTCGCGTGGGGAAGTGACCACTTCAGCTGCGGAAAAAAGGAGCAATAAGCAGTAAGTGCAAGGGAAGCGGATTGCAGGGGGAAGGGGCAAAAGAGGGGGCAAATGAAAGGAAGAAAGCTCGAACAAAAAAAAAAGAAGAAGCATAACAAAGGAGAAAAGAAAGGAGGGGGTTACAAAACCCAAGGGGGAGGGACAAAATTCTCAGTTGGATTGAGCTTCTCCCTGAAAAAGAAAGAAGGTTACAAAAGGGGGTTGGCAAATTAAAAAAAGAAGCTAACCAAAGAAAACTGAGGTGGATACAACATTGCGGCAAGGGACAAGCAGGCAACGAGATGGAGACAAGCGAAAAAGGTCGTTTAAGGGGCTCCATGAGAAGGGATACCTTTTATCCCAAGAAAGGTGGGGGTGACTTTGCGGGCTCTCTCGGCAACATAGAAAGGAAGGCCTGAGGGAGAGAAACGTGGTATCGAGGGGGGCTATATGGAGGCGGCGGAAAAAAAAAAAAACGTTTTTTGTGTCAGGAAGCGGGGGAAAAGGGACGGAAGCGGCAGAAAGAAGGCCAGGGAGAAGGGGATGGGGATAAGAGGAATTCGACGTTCCAGCAAAAAGCAAAATCAAGGGAGGAACACGCATAGGGGGAGGGGGGGGGGAAAGATTATCCTGCTAACTTACGAAAAACGAAAAAAAAAGGGTGAAGTCGGGATTTAGTTCTAAGGCGGCAGAGAAGGGGAGGCACGGCGGGCGAGGTGAAAAAAAGGGGAGGTGGCCTGGAAACCTTGGGGCGAGGGGGGGCGGGGAGGAGGAAGCGAAAGATCTAAAAAGGGAAGACGACCTGGGAACAGGGGAAGGTGCTTCTACTCATTTCCGGTAGTTCTACTAGGGAAGGTGGAACACAAGGGAGGGGGGTATTCGCGGGAACGGAATGCCCAGAAAAAGGTGGGTGAGGGAAAGGAAGCCGCGAGAAGAAAACCCAATTTGGCGAATGCGCGAGGGAATCAAGGTGGGAATACGCACCGGTGAGAGGGGGAAAAAACTGGGGGCGGCAGAAGAAGAGGACTGTGAAAAAGATTAAATCACTTTATGAGACAAAGGGGAGGCAAAAAGTGGGGGGAGGACAAGCGTACAACGAAAGAAAAGAAAGGAGGCTATGTATTGAGGCAAAAAGGGGAACGAGGGAATAGGGATGACCGATCGAAGAAGTCTGCGCAATTGAATTCGAAAAGGGGAAATGGTTGACAAAGAGGAGAATCTTATTACGGGGGAGGAGGAGGGGGGAGCCCGGAAAAAAAAGAAAAAGCGGAAAAAGGCCGTCGCATTTCACTAACAATCACGTCAAGGAAAGAGGAAGGAGCAACCTAGAGAAGGTAGAGGAAGAGTGAAAAGAGAGAGGGGGAGAAAGTGGATAAGTGAGATATGCAGAGGTGGAAGGAGTGGGTGCGGAAAGTCAACGGCAGGGGGGGGGGAGAGATTCATAAGAGAGCTAGATCCAAAGAGGAATGGGGCAAGAGTCGATAGAGGTGGGGGGGGTGACAGGGGTGGTAGGTCGAGCGGGGGCCAGATGGGGGCAAGGTGACAGGTTGTGAAGTGGTGCAGGAGATGGGGTGGTGAAGGAGGGAGAAAGTATGGTAAAGAAAGGGATACAAGGAAGGGGTGGGGGGGTGAGGAGATCGGACTAGGGAGAGGGGGTGGCAGGGGAGTGTGGAATCAGAGGTCGAGGGGGAGCTGGGGGAGAGGAAGGAAAGAACAGAAAGAGAGGGATTTGATTGAGGGGAGGGGGCGGAGTCGGTAAAGGCAGAATGGGGGGGGTAGGTGAGATGAAGGGAAGGGGAAGAAAAGCGACGAGAAAAAAAGGGGGGGAAGAGGAAGAAAAACGGGGTGGGGGGGGAGATAGGGAAAGGGGGAGGGTGGAAGTGCGGAGTGGGGGGGGGGGAATGGGAGCAGGGGCTGCCAATGGAGAATTAATAGGGTGGAGGGTAGGGGGGGACGTAGGGATTAGTTTGAAAGTAAGGACGCTGAAGTCGGGGGGGGGAAGCGGAGAGGGAGCAGACGCTTGGGGGGCTGTTTAGGAGGCGAGTCGAGGAAGGGACGGGGGTCACAGGGAGGGGCGGGGAGATAGGAAAGGGGGGGGATGTAGGGATGAGAGAGAGAGAGGAAGGAGAAAAAGGAAGAGGGTAGTGAGTAAGGCGGGAAGGGAGGAAGGGGGGTGTTGCGGTAGGTGGGCGGAGTAGCGAGTGTCTGCGCGGAGGGGGTATGAAAAGTGAGTGGGGGGGGCAGGCAAGGAGGAAAGTGGCGGGAATACGGGAGGGGAAGGGGGAAGGGGGAGGGTAGGTGGAGAGAAGGGTAGGGGAGGAGGGGGGTGACAGAGGCAGAGGGGAGGAAGCGAGGGAGAGGAATGGGAGAACAGGGGGGGTTGAGCTCAGTTTTTTATGGCGACGGTCCAGATTTTGGAGGAAAAGGGGACGAATCCTATGGTCACAGTCTTTCAGAGAATGGTTGGGGTCCACGGGGGATGGTCGCGATGACTCATGAGAAAGATAAAAGCGAAGGAGGGGGAGTGACTGATGAAAAAGGAAAGGGAATCGGCTTTACGGAGCGAGGCCGAGGAAAAAAGGGGGCGTGATGAGTCAAGCTGAAGGGAAGGGGAATGTGAGAGAGTGAAGGGGGGGGAAAAAGGGAAATTTCAAAAAAAAGGGGAAAAAAAGTAAGCAGGGAAAAGCGGAGGATATTAATCGTCTCAGTGGGAAAAAAAGAGGACGTAAGGGTGTGGAAAATGCGCAAAAATGTATGCGCAAGAAAGAAGAAAGGTGGAAAAAAGAAATCATGGAAGGGGGGCGGGAAGGGGGGTGGGGGGCGGGGAAAAGGGTCGAAGAAAGCTATTTCTCTTGGAGTGTAAAGCGGAGAGGGAGAAGAAACAACAAAGATTATTACCAGAAAGAGAAGAAGACATCGACAACAGGGGGGGAAGAGAAGGGGGGGGACAAAAAACGGGAAGCGGGCAAAAAGTGGGGAATTTCACAAACCTTCCATTATGATCAAAAGACTTGAGAAACGTCCATTGCTGCAATCCTGCTCCGAGAAGGGCAACAAGCATCGGGCAAGTCCAAGACCATCAACTCGGCACGATTCATGCGTCTAGAGAGAAATCACGCATCGGAGTGTAGAAAAAGAATCGTTTTGAAAGTGAAACAAAGGGGGGGGAAACATCAAACCAATCACTATTTCTCCACGTACGGACTTCCCCTCCACCGGGAGAAACTCGCATAAGGAACTCCGGAAAATAGTATCACGCGGCCTATTTAAGAACTTGATGGAGTCCAAGCAATCCCGACTCGAGAGGTATCTGATGAATGAGATGGAAAGAGAGGAAAAAAAAAAAAAAGCAAACCAGGTGAAAATTCTCCAGTTAACTCCTTTGGAGTCGAAGGGGAAAAAGTAAAAAAACCGAGCCATTGGTCCGTCCCAAAAAAGATCAATTGCGCAGGCAGAAGAAAAAAGTATTTGGAAAAGGTAAAGGGAATTCACTGCCAACTCGTCTTTGAAGAGTTGAAGGAAAGGTGGGAAAGCTAAAAGAGCCGAACAGAAAGTAAGGGAAAGAAAATGGGTAAAATGTGAAGATGCTCGGAAAGGGACGCTTCTCTCTTGGAAGGAGAAAAGGCCGGGACTCAGTCTAATAAAGAAAAAACAGTAAGCCCCGCTGAGAAAACAATAGTTGGGGGGGTGTGGTTGGGGAGAACTTTAAAGCACTTTTGGGGGGGAGGAAAGTGAGTCTCATCAAATATGGGAGCTCTTCAGGAGAGGGAGGAGGAGGAAAAAACAAAAAGGTGGTCGACAGGAATTGTCCACAAAAGGAAAGGTTCTCAGTTACAAAGGAAGAAAGGACTCGCAGGGGATAAAAGGGGAACCTAGAGAAGCGCTTAAAAAAAGGGCACAGCCACAAGCTGCAGCAAACTTGGGAATTGAAGGAAGGGGGGAAGAAAAATCCAGGGGGGGGGAAACGGAAAGAGGAGAAAAATAGCAACCTCGTCAAAAAATTCGCGGCAAACGGTCCCCTAGTCGGGCGGGAAGGATTTCAGAGGACGCGTACCCCCCCGCGCAGAAGGGAGAAACACGAAGCACAGAAAACGAAAAAGGGATAGCCCGTCCTTTCCGATAATTAGAACGCGCAACCCTCAACGCAAGCCAACACAAAAGTCCAAGCCTTCCATATCGCTAGGGAAAGGGAACCTTCGCAAGGACGAAGAACAAAAATAAATTGGTTCGCCAATCGCTCAGCCTTCATTAACCGTCTATCAAAAGAGAGGAGGGGAACAGGAGGGACCCCGTCTGGAATCGGAAAAAACCAAGCGGGAACACGGGGAAAGGAGATAAGTGCAACATGGAAGGGGGGGGGGGTTGGGAAGTCTGATCCACTAGAGAAGCCGTAAGCGGGGGAAAATGAGAATCAGTGGTTAGAGAAGGGGAAGCAAGACTGTGGGGGGGGGAGAAATGTGCAGGAGTCGCCTCCAGCCCCAAAAAGGAGACTAAATGTAGCAAAAAATAGAGCTTTCTTCAGAAGCCGCCGGAATGAGAGGTGTAGCTGGACGCAAATGAGAGGGGAGAGTGGCAGGATATCAATAAATAGAGGGCTGGGGGGGGGGGGGTTTCAGTGAGTTCTGGTGGGGGTAAAGGGGAAAAAACAGGGAAATACTCCGAGGGAGGGGAGCATATCATGGAAAAAAAGGGGTAATCCAAATTTTGGGAGCCTGTGGAAAAAAACCCAATGTAGTGTTAGGGAAAAGGATTTGAGGGGGGGTGCGCTGAAGTGCGCCGAGACAAAAGGCAAAAACTGAAAAGCGCAGGGGAAAAAAGGGGGAAAAGACAAAGTAGGAAAAGGGGTGGAAGGAGCTAATTTACATCAAAAAAATCGAAAAAAACAGCTCTGTAAAAAACACGTCCGGCAAGCTTCAAATTCCATGGGGGGGGGGAATCGGAAGTGGAAAAGTGGGGGAGAGATCAAGGGATTTGGGGAAAAAAACAAGTTGTCCTGGAGTCACAGGGGTCAGATACAACGAGAAGATTGGGGGACACGCTGAAAGGTCATCGACCGCAAGCGTCGATGTGAAGGAAAGGGAAAGGCAAAAAAATCAGAAGGACGCCAAGGAAGAACCTTGAGTAAACGAGAAACAATAAAAACGCTGAATAACTCAAACAAAAAAAAAGGGGGATTAAAAGAGGATCAAAACTTTTGGGTGGGAGTTAACGGGGGGGGGAATGCTCGCCGGGGGAGGCAGAAGGACGGTGCACTTCTCGTCAATGAAAAGAGAAGAAAATGGGTTTGGATGCGGACTCCTTCAACGTGTACATACAGGAGGAGGGCTCAAGGTAAAACACGTGAAAATCAGTAAAAGGGGTGGGAGAAATGAAGAGAGCTCATTCCAAGTGAACTGCAAGGAAGGGGAAAAAACAAACTGCCTAAAGGAAAAAGCGAAGAGGGGGGCAAAAGATAAGGATCCTGAGGGGCCGGCGAGGAGCGTGGTGGGAAGGTGTTACTCGGGGGCGCCGAAAAAAAGGAACCAGAAGCTTTAAATTAGCTGAGGTGCGGCCGTGGCTCCACACCCCTGAAAGGAATCAGAACCAAAGAAGCAGAAAACAAGGGGGAATAATAAAGGGTGGGGGAAAAGCTCCCCCCTTGGGGGGGAAAGGGAGAAGTTGGTATATGAGACCCTGCACAGGAGGAGGGTAAACAAAAGGTTGGTTGTACAAGTAATAAACAGAAAGAAAAAAGACGAGAAATGGGGATGTGGGAAAACTAACTCCGTGAAAGCGCACGAGAAAGGGGGGGAAAAAGGGAGAACCCTCTAGTCCGGGGTAGCTCCATAAGAACTGAAAGGTAAGGTGGGCTGACATTTGGGGAGGAGTGTGTATTGGCAATGCGGGCGTCATCTCCTGGAAAAAGTAGGCAGCTCTTCTCTAAAAGGGGTCGAGAGGGGGACCGCTGAATGGACGGGAAAGTGGGAGAAGGAGCAGAGGAAAAAAAACCAAGGGGGTTGGGGTAGCGGAGAGCGGAAGGAAAAAAGGGGGAAAAATGCTCGGTATCTATAGATTAAGGGAACGAGTCGAGAAGACTAGAGTTTACTTGCCCTTTCTAGGAGAAGGATGCGCACACCATAGGGTAAGGGGTGGCTAGATCAGGAAAAGGGGGAGGGGGAAGAGAGCAGGGTAAGGCGGGAAGATGCGGGGAGGAGCGGAGAAAGATTCAGGAAATCTTTGAGCTTGAAAGGAAATTAAGGTCTGCTGGAAAAAGAAACGGATACTTGAAAGGAGCGGGTAAGGAGAAACAACAGGGAAGACAAGAAAAGAGAATGGAAGATGGGGGGGATTCCTGTAATTTTAGGGGAGAACGCGGGGCGGGTAAAACGAAGAACGTCTTTTACCCCTTAAGGGGTTCAATGAACTGAAAAAATCAAAAAGGGAGGCTAAGGGTTTTGCACTGGGGAAGAAGAAAGGAAGAATGCCAGGGCAAGGGGAGAGAGCGGACGGTGGATGGGGGGGAGACGCAACCTGTTTTGTGACAATCATTTGGGTTGCAAGGAAGCTGTACATCGTATCGTCAACTCCATCTGGGTTAAGACATGGAGGGAAGAAAAAATTGTGGGAAAAAAATGAAGCGGGAAAAGGGCAGCTTTCAGCGGTGGGGAGGGGGGATTGAGAAAAGATAAAAGGTTACCTAGGAGCGATCGGAAAAGAGAAGAAGACATGGTGAACATAATGAAGGATTATTAATGCAGTGTTCAGAAGGAGGAAAAAGAAAAAGGGGGAGAAAGAAGCGAGTAAAGATAAGGAAATAATTCTATTCATAAGCAATTGAGGAGGGGGGAAAGGACTTACACCTTTTACTAACTATCGAAAGTCAGAGAAGGTGACCATTAGAAAGGAACCGAGGGACGCGAGGAAAAGAAAGAACATGGAGGGAAAAAGAGGGGATGAGATGCTGGAGAAGGGAAATCAGGATTGTCCTAGAGGGAAGGCAGGTGATCGAGGGGGCGGGCCGACTGTTTGGAACAGAGCTCGTGCAGGTTTATGACACAGGGAAGAAGGGGGGGACAAAAGAGCTGGGAGAAGAAGAGAGAGAGGCGTCATAGAAATCTTCTCTAGTTGAAAAAGACGGGACTGACGACGAGTTTCGTAAAAAGAGAGCTAAAAAGGGAGGAAAAAAATGGACGAGCAGAATTTGTAGGAATCAAGAAGGGGGGCCTTACGTAGAAAAGGGGTGGGAGGGCAGGGGGGGGAGGAAAAAATGTCTATTGAGGGCCGTCTGTGAATGAAGTGT
>Ga0179593_1514217_pt1 | contig 13980 bp, 24 predicted proteins | sample CZODoug2_1_08_16_FD_185931 | JGI IMG/M metagenome (GOLD analysis project Ga0179593, IMG submission 185931) | Vadose zone soil fungal communities from Angelo Coast Range Reserve, California, USA - CZODoug2_1_08_16fungal (PacBio error correction) | ecosystem: Environmental > Terrestrial > Soil >...
CATGAAACGCGGGGGGGGTAGGGGCCAAAAAACCTGCAACAAAACCCAAGAGGTGGTGCGACAGCGAGATGAAAAAAAAAAGGAAAACAGAAACCAAACCGGTGACTTTATGTTCAAAAACAAAAGGTGCCATTTCAGGGGTACTTAAAAGAAAGAAATCAAAAAAAAGCTAAGACGGTTAAAGCACAGCGGAAAAAAACATAACCTGGACGGGGGGAAACGAACAACGCAAAAACCACGTGTCACAAAAAAGACCCGATCAAGTGGGGGCGGTGTGGGACCCCAAAAGGGAAGGTACCAAGGGGGGGGGACGGGGTAAAAAAAACTGTAAAAGAGAAAAACACAAAACATCGCAAAAAAAGAGTGACCCAACCCGGTGGGGGGAAAGCACACGGGTAGGACAAACAACACAACGGGGGGAAAAACAACGCCAAAGGACTGCTCGACGTTGGGGGGCGGGGGGCGTGCCAAGTTGGGGGTCGGGGGGTATCGTGACCAAAGCACAAAAAGGTCGTGGCGACGATCGAGTGCGGAAAAACCCAGAAAATGAGCGAAACCAAGAAAAAAGGACCTCTGGGACCAGGGGGGAAAAACACCGGCAGCACGTCACAAAGAAAAACACCCACGAAAGAGAGGTGTGGGGGCAAATACACGTGGTTTGGAAAAAACCCAACTGAAAAAAAATCGAGGCACCCTCAAAAATTGGGGAAAACAAAAAAAAAAAAAGGGCAAAAAGCCTGGTAACGACCACGAAAAAAAGTCACCCCCGAGGCCGGGGGGGAAGTGTGTGAAAGGCAGCCCAGAACATGGGGCTGACCAAACCACGGCCAATATGAAAAAAAGGCAATTTTGAGGGCGGGACAAGCGGGGGTAAAAGGACCGGATGGTAAGGCAGGGGGTATAGAACCGTCAAAACGAGGGTCACTGAACACGTGAAACATCGCAAAAAGACAACAATTAAGGGGGGGTGGCAATTAAACCCAACCGGGACGAGGGATTTCCAACTAAAAAAAAAAGACACGCTGAACAGGGGGTTGCGGGAAAAACCTGAATTGGTAAAAGAAACCGTGGTGAACAAGTGACGAAGCTAAACCACAAACACAGAATCACCCCACAAAACTCATTGGGGGGGCAGCCTGAAACCCTCTTACAACAGAAACACGGAACACAGAACTTCCAATAACAACTCGGAAAAAACCACAGAGAAACATAACAATAGGGGGGGCAAGAACTTTTTCTCGGGGGGGGGTGGGAAAAGAATCGCGAAAAACCCCCTGACCGAAGCCTTGCACACAAACAAAAAAGGAACCAGGATTGGGGGGACCAAAGCCTCCGAACGAAAGCCAACACGCGTGGGAAATGGGCAGAAGTCCAACTGTCTGAAACTGTGGAATGTCCGGGGCAAAAAACGGAAAACCAAAAGCACACGTGCTCAACGGGTGCCAGCCAAAAAGCCCAAACCGGGAGAAAAAAACTGGTTGGCGTACGAAAAAGCAGGAAAGGGGGGGGGAAAACAAGACGCACCTTGGTCAAAGAAAAAACAAAACCCTACAAAGAAAAAAAAACAGGTTTGTGTAAAAAAACACATACAAACAAAAAAAAAAAAAAAAAGGACCAAACAACACGGACTCGACAACCACAAAACCGGACGCATTCACGCCAAAAAAGTGAAAAAGAAACACACCGGGCAGGGGAACAAAGGCACACAAAAGAGGAAAAAAAACGGGGGGGGCGGGGCATTTCCCACGGACGTGCAAAATTGCACGGCGGCCGAAAAAAAGGGGGGAAAGAAAGGCACGGCCGTGAGCAAGTGTGGGAACACGGCACTCCCCAAAGTCTGAAAAACCTAGTGCACGGGGGTCAACTCTATGGAAAAGGAGTAGAGGGGGGGGCCAACGGCAACAGAAGGAAAAAACTCGAGAAAGCAGCAGCACCTAAATCAAACGCCAAGTCAGAAAAAAAAAGTGTTTTGGCTAAAACGCCGGGGACTTTAAAACACCGGACGGGAAAAGTGAACGGGAAAGCACGGGGGGGGGGGACCATAAAAAAAAAACGTCACCGAACACAAGCAGAACCCCCGCCGGTCCACTGACCCGACCTTTAAAATCGCGCAAGGCGCGGCTAAAACACGGGGGGGGGGGGGGGTTGTTGGCAAACCGGGGGGGGGACACCACAGGGAAGTGGGGGTGACGTCCAAGCTGGGAAAAATGGGAGCGGGAAAACAATGCAACTCACAGCGACAGAAGAGGGCACACAACAACAGGAGGGAGGTACTTTCCCGTTGGTTGCGGGAACTGTCCCCAACCCAACGGTGAGCTGTAAAGAACTGACAAGGGGGGCGAGGAAAAAAAAGAATCTTCACTCAAAAAGAAGAAAACAAAGGACGGCAAAGTGAAAATGGGAAATGGGGGGGGCGTGTGCAAAACACCACATCCACCGTGTGAGAAAAAAGTCGACCACTCCCTTGGGGTGTCAACCAAATCTCATCGCAAAAACAAGATGCACAACAGCGCGGGCAAAAAAAGCCACCTCACTGTCTTGTTTTATAATGGAGGGAAAAACATAAGGGGTCACAGGGAAAAAAGAGGCGGGGGGGGGTGAACGCACACAAAAAACAAAAAAAAAAAGAAAGGCAACCTGGACCACTTTGTGACGAGGGGGCCTTAGGCAATATTGTTAAAAGAAGGGGGTGACAATGCATCCAAAGTACGCAAACGAAGAAAGGTGGTCGGCTGAAGTGCACCAAAAAAGTGTGGTGTACGGCCGGTTGTATAAACCGGGAAGGAGACGGAGAAATCCTCAGCGTAGGGATCGCTGAAGGTCACACATACAAAACAAAGAAACAAAGGGAAAGGGGGAAAAAACAAAAGGAGAAGATATCACTGGAAAAAAGTGCGGTCTGAAAACAAAGGGGGGCGACGAAAATAGGAAATATAAGGTCAAAAGGGGGGAACACGCGAGCCCAAAAAGGGCTAGTTAGGGGGTGGGGGGCCTGCCCAAAAGGGTCGGAAAACGTGGGACGGGACAAAACAGTTTGACCGTTCACAAAAAGGGCGGGCCATAGGACTAACAAGACTGGGACACCCTTTTTACGAAACGGAGTGGGGAACCAAGGAGGAAAGAAGAAAGCACCACAAGAAATCCAAACAAAACGCAGGAGGGTGTGGGAAAGGTGAGCAAACAAAAACAACAGGGGGGTGTGGGACAACTCACCGTTGTTTTGGAGGAGAAAGAGCTCAAACAGGGGAACAAGGGACCCCCGAAAAACGCACAACAGTAACAATGAAAAAGTCTCAAAAAGGCTGCAAAAAACACTCTCGTATCGGAAACAACGTTATATAGGCATCAAGCATGGGGGGGGGGAGGGGGGGCCACCTTAAAAACAAGAACAAAAATCCACGAAACCAGTCACCAAGGGGGGGGGAAATAGTCAAAGCGGGGAAAATGAGACAAACAATGACTTGAAACACACTAAAAAACCAACAGGCAAAACGTCCGGAAAACTACAACAAACGTGCAAACTTACCCCAGGAGCGCCCCCTGGAAGCAAAATCAAGACCAAAAAGACCCTCCGCATAGCTACAAAAAAAAAAAAGCCGGGGGCACAAAAAAAAAGGACAAACCGGTGGGGAAAAAAGAAACAAGGTGCAATGAAAAGAACGTGACAAAAATGACCGCTGGAAACGGGAAAAAAAGGGGGGGAGAAACACGTCACAAAAGGTGGGAAAAACAGACGCTCAAGAAGGAGAACCAAAAAGTCACCGAAAGAGGAGCCCGATCGGAACGGTCGCAGTGAACAACCAAAAAAACAGAACCACCCCGACAAGCAAAAAAGAAAACCTGCGGTGCAACGGGAGGGGAAAGTGGGGCAAAAAAAAAACACAAAAAAAAGGTTGAAAAAAATGTGAAAGAGGGCGTGGGGGCAGGGGGGTTAAATGAGGGCTCAAAAAAAAAAAAGTCCAAAAAATGAGGGAAGGTAAACGGGGTACCAGGGAGAAAAAAAAAGCACCCATCTCAAACGAAAAAGGGTGTGGGAGCGGATGTCACAGCCAAGTCAGGGGACGGGCAGGGGGGGGGGGGAGGGGAAGGGGTCAGAATTCTTGAATAAACACGAATCACTGGGGTGGAAAGAGGGGGGGGGGGGGTCGAACCTTTCTCAAGGGGGGGGAAAAAAAACATTGAGGGACAGGGGGCCTGGCAAAGTGAGAGGTGGGAAAAGCGGGGGGGGGAGGGGGGGGGACCAAGTGAGTAAAAATCGAGACGTAAGTCATCACACAGAGGCGCGGAATCGGGGAAAAAAAGGTTCACTCTAACCTGAGAAAAACTTTTTGTTGGACCCGTTGTCACGGAAAAGGGGGGGGGGATTGGACGAAGGAAAAAAAAAAACAGGGAACAAAAAGGGGGGCCCTTTGCAAAAACCGAACAGAGGCCGGGGGGAAAAAGAACACCTGCGGGGAAGAAAAAAAACAAAGGTAGTCTGCAGGGGAAGGGGGGAAACTGCAGTCCAAAAACCACAAAAACCAGGAAACGCGCGGACCAAAAAAGGCCAAACGGGGGGTTTCCCAAAATTCACAGGGTTATAAACTGGGTTGCCGGCCGGGGACAGGGAAGAAAAAAAAAAACAAATAAAGGGGGATTCCGACACCAGGGGGGGGTTTTGAAAAATCAAAAACCCCCCGGTCGGGGTATGAAAAACCAGGAAAAAAAAAGGGCCAAAGTGTAAGACCAACAATCGGAAACTACTAAGGAAGACCAAAAAAAAGGTGAAACCCGAAAACACCTTATGACGGACCACACTAAAAAAGTGTGTTTTAAAAAGTTGCACAGAAACTGAGTCTGGAGGGGGGGCAACTCAATCCAATTGGGAAGTTCTACACAGTGGGGGTGAGGGGACTTGAAAAAAAAAAGTGGACAAAAAAAAAACACACATGCGGAAAAAAAAAAGAAGTTGGGAAAACTGGCAATCACTTGGGGTTGACCAAATCGGGGGCACCAGGAAGGACACCACAAGAAATAAAAAAGAATAGAAGTGTACCAGGGAAAAAGGGCAAATTCTTTGGCTGACACACCACATAAACTGGGCAAGTGGGGGGGGGGTACACAAACACACAGCACCACCCCATTTCAAAGAGACTTCTGTGCGAAGGGGTTGAAAAAAGGGAGGGCAAAACTAAACAGAAAAAAGACACAACGGGGACCCAAGGGGTGTTCTTGGCGTTGGGGGGGGGGGGCCGGGGAATGAAAAAAAACAAAACTGGTAGGGAAGGGTCACCACCAAGGGTGGTTTGGGGGGGGTGTTAAAAGCTAAAAAAAAAAAAAAAAAACAAACATCTTCGGGGGTACAAAACGGGTACCTGAAACAAACCCACAAAAAAAAAGGGGGAAAAAAAACCTGAAAGTAAAAAAAGGGAAGTGCACTCAAACAATACGGGTACGGGAACTCGCCCGGGTTCCCTTGTGATCTCGGGAAACCTAACAGGGGGCCCCAGCAAGAAAAAAAGGTGCACTGAGGGGGGGTTTCTCTCAATGTGGTTTACGACTGTATGTCGTGTCCAAAAATCACACAGGGCCCCGCAAGAAAAAAAAAAACAAAGGGAAACCGAAAAAAAAAACGCAAAAAAAAAAAACAACCTGAGGGGGCGGAAGTGGGGAAAAAACAGAAATAGGGGTTACCGTAGCGGCCGGCGGCGACATCAAGGGGAAGTGCATAGGCGTCATAAAAAAAGGGGGGCTTTCACTCAAATAGGGGAAAAAAAAAAGGGAAAAAAAAAAAAAAAAAGGGAGCAAACGGGTGGGGTGAAAAGCGGGGGGGGTTGTGTTTTTTGGAAACCCGGGGGGGTTTCGGGTTGAAAAAAAAAAAAACGAAACCTGGGGGGGAAGGGAAAAAAATCAACAGCCAAAACAAACAGCACTCACACCAGGGCCAAAAGGGGGGAAAAGCTGGCCCCCAGCCTGACAAAGGTCCACGGGGGGGAAAAAATCGGGGAACTTGAGAAACGGCAATACCAAAAGAGTGTTGTGGGGGTAAACCAGCCCCCCGAAAAAAAAAATCACAGACTCAAACATGAGGGGAGGACGTGACTTATTGGGGGAAAAAAAACACAAAGAACACAAAAAAACGGTGTGGCAAATACTGGATCCCTCACTAACTGAAACCCAAAAGAACGTGAGGTCAAAAAAAAAGAAAACTAAACAAGACAAGGTCAACAAGCCACTGGGTGTGAGTGGGGTCATGGAAAGTACACCCCACAGGGGGGGAAACTTCGAAGGGACGGTGTGGTTGGACAAGAACGAAAAAACGGAAAAAAAAACGGGCCACAAAATGGAAACGGCACCCACGAAAAAAAAAAAAATCCTTCAAAAACGAAAAAAACACATGATGAAAGGAAGCGAGAAAAAAGGTAGTCCACACCCGCATGGACTTGGGTAAAAAATAATCCAAACCACCACAAAGGAAAGAACCGCAGCCCTGGAAAAAGGGTTTGACAAAAACCGGTCGAGGGAAACCGGGGTGTCTGTGGGGGGCAAAACGGGAGGCAGGGAGTACCAAAAACAAGTGGAGCCCCCAAAAACACGCAACAACTTAGCAAATAAAAAAAACAGGCGCGGAAAAGGTCCCGAGGGGGTGAACCGCAAGGGGAAAAAAAGAAAAATGGTTTTTACCGGAACGGAAGGCAAAACCAAACATGGCAACAACCGGGGCGAGATTCAGACACCACTAAGAAAGAACACAAACAACCACACCCCACGGGGGGCCGAAAAAGCATCACGAAGGGGGTTGGTTTTACAAGGGTCAAGGAAAAGTCCCAAAACAACACGGGGAGGAAAAAAAAAAAACTCAGCGAAATACAAAACAGCTTCCCCAACCACACCGGGGGTATCAGAACAGGAAAAAACCGAAGGGCAAAGGGAGGAAGTTTTGGGGGTCACCACACAAAAAGGACGGCACCCGGGACCAAAAAAAAACTTTTGAGGAACGGGGGTGGGACACAAAATGTGTGCATAAAGTACACGGGACCTCCCCACAAAAAAACGCAACCCGTGCTGCAAAAAGTAAAAAGGGGCGCCAACGAAAAAAAAAAAGGACACAAAGAAGGTTCCACGTGAGCATAAAAAACACAAAAAGGAGCACCTAAAAAAACAAGCCGTGGCAAACACAAAAAAGGGGAATCCCAACCGAAAACAAAAAAAGGGTCCTGGTCCGAAAACCCTGGGACGCAACGACCAACAAACAAACAAGCAGGCGAGGAAAGAAGAACGGGGGGGGAACGGAAACCTACCCAGGTTCTTTGAAAAAAGGGGGGCGAACATGCAACTGCGGTGTGGCCCGTACCGCGCAAACCGTACTGCACGCAAAACAAAGGGGGGGTGGTAAAAAAACAGGGAAAGCCGACACAAAAAAAAAAAAAGCTCAAGGGGGGGTAACAGTAGGAAAAGACTCAAACGCAACTAAAAAAAAAAAACAAAACAAAAAAAAGGGAAGGGGAAAGGAAAAGAAGAAAAAGGAAAAAATGCACACTGCTGGGGTCGCCGGACAGGGGAAAAATGTTACGGGGGTGGCCTAGCGGAAGGCAAACATTAGTGGGACGCAAAAGGCAGGGACGGGGGGGTGCAAAACGGGGCCACCGCAGAAACCAGTTACGCGACCGCAGTGAGGGAAAAAAAAAAAAAAAGTGGAGGTTCAAAAAAACACACCAAACACACAGACCAGACTCAAAAAAAAAAAAAAACGACTTTTAGTGGGCAGGCGGGCGTCCCCAAAAAAAGGGCGAAAGATGGGGACTGTCCCGTGTGTTGACACGGGGGGAAAAGGTGGGCAGGGGGTACAAGAGGACACACGGTTCTAGTCTTGAACAAACGTGGGGGGAAAAAAAAAAAAAACCGGGTCCAGATGCAAGGGGGGAACACTGCTGGCATTAAAAAAAACAAATTGGCACAAAAAAACAACTCACAAAAAGAAAAGGGGTCATACACACATGGGGCTATTCGGGGGGCAAAGGGGGTGGGGGGGGGGTAAACAAGGACTGGAAAAACGCAGACAGCCGGGGGGGAAAGGGGCAGAGGAAACGGCTGTGGGGGGGGGGGGTGGTGGGGGGGGACAACAACAAAGGGGTGGGAAAAACGATGGTTATTCAGAACGTTGGCGGGGGGGAAGTGGAAAATTGGGGGGGGGGACAACACGGAAATCACAAAAACAGAAAAGGTGGCCAAAAAAAAAAAAAACGGAAAAAAAACAAAAAACCCGGGGAAAAACCTCGGGAAAAAAAAGGACACACCTGGGGGTTTTTAAAAACCCTCAAAGTCAAGGGGGACACGGTGCCACCGCAAGGGAAAAGGACGAGCAAGGTGGGTCACACGCGTGGGGTAGGAACGGTGCCAACCAGGTTTAGAAAAACCAAACCTACGCAAACCCCCACCAGACAAAAAAAAAAAAAAGGGGCAAAAAAAACACATAACCCGTGGTTTAAAAAAGGTGACAGAGCTATTGTGGGGGGGCTGACTCCAAAAAAAAAAGGGAGACACGACGGAACCGGAGACCCAAAAAATCCACAAGAAAACCCGAACCAAGGGAGCAGGCAACCCAGACGGGAGGGGCACCCACTTTGGAGAAAAAGACCTAAAAAAAAATGGAAAAGGGGTGTCCGGGGGTTTGCAAAAAAAAAAAGAAAGGCTTATTGAGCAAAAAAAAAAAACACAACAAAGGAGGGCCGCAAAAGGAAAAATTTACAAAAAAAAAAGGGCAATCCTGACAGATGTGGAACTTGGGGGCTTGGGTCAAACAGGTGGAACACAGAAGGGGGGGGAAGGGCAAAGGAGGTCCAAAACAGAGGGGGAAAAGAGGAAAAAAAAAAAAGGCAAAGAAACTAAACCACCTTAAAATGTACACAAAACAACAGAAAGCGCCAAAACACAAGGAAAAGGAAAAAAAACATGTGGTGGGGGGGGTATTAAAGAAAAAAACGACCTGGGGGTTAGTTGGGAAAGAAAAAAAAAGGGTCAAATGCAAAAGACCTGGTCAACGGAAACAGAACATCGAAACCTGTGTGCCTGGAAAAAAAAAAAAAACGGGGGGGGCTTGAGGGGGACAGGAAAAACGGGACGTAAAGAAAACGAAAAAAAAAAAAAAGGGGGAAAAACGACAGGGGGTGTAAAGGGGTGTGAACCTCTGTTGACCACTGAACAAAAAAAAAACCTTTTCCAACGTAAAAAAGCGAGAAACGGAAAGGGCAAAACAAAAAATGGGGTCACAAAAGCGGAAAAAAAAAAAAAGCAGCCGCAACGGGCAGGGGCAAGAAAAAAACCTCCTATATGGCCGGGGAAAAAAGTCCAATTAAAAGGTTTGCCCTCAGGGTGGTTGTCCAAAAACAGGGCACCAACCTACTCCGGAACAGGGCAAGAACCCGCCGCCAGAAGCAAAACAACCACGGGTGGGGTGTGCAAAAAAAAGGGGACATGTTGTGGGAAAAAAAAAGGGGCCTCAAAGTTCCCAACCATCCGCCCGTGAAGTACGAGAGTTGGGGCGCGGGGGACGTTTGTGAGAAGACTCGACAAAAAAAAAGCGTGCCGGGCAGAACGATAAAAGCACGTCTACAGAAGAGGTAAAAAAAAAAACCAACACCCACAAAGAAAAAACTGAAACACAACAGGTTTGCAAACAACGAAAAAAAAAAACCACGGTGCAAAAAAAAGTGAACACCAACAGCCGATGGCGGTGAGGGGACGAAAGCCTTTTTCAAAAAACCAAAAAAACGCATGGGGCCAAAAAAAAAAACCCAGTAAGGGACGGGCCCGGGGGAGGGGGCACCTGAAAAAGATGGGGGGGGACGAACCAATTAAACCACACACCGCCAAAAGGGTCAAAATCAAAAACAATCAGGGCACTAAAAAGATTTGGGGGGAAAAAAGGGGCGCACCTTAAAACAAAAAAATCAAATACAAAAAGGGGACCCAAAAAAAACTCTGTGGAAACACAAGCTTTAATAATAAGTCAACTACGAATGGGGAAAGTAAAAACATACAAAAAGGAAGGCAACGGGGGGGGGAAAGAGGGTTTCAAAAAAAAAAAAAAAACACAAACAACGCAGAGGGGATTTATCAGGAAAAACACGGGGGGGAACCCACGGCCACCTAAAAGTGTCGAAAAAAAACGAGGACAAAAAAAACCCCTGAAAAAAAGGGGTCACCCTAAACAACCAACAAAGCAAAGAAAAACTCACCAAAAAAAAAAGACCGAGGCAAAAGATTGGTTTTGAAAAACCGGGGCAAGTGAAAAAAAGAGTTCGGGGGAAAAAAAAAACCCACAAACCAGACCGTGGCAAAGCACTGGTAAACAGCCAGACGGCCTCCGGGAGGGCACTAAAAGGGGGGGGGGGCCGAACTGCTAAAAAAAAACACACAAACAAAATAGGGGAAAGGTCGAAAGGACACCAGCGCACCAGCACCTCACCGCGTGGTTTAACATGAGAAAAAAAAACAACAGACGGTCGCCTTGTCCCAAAAACCACCGAATACAGAAAAAAAAAAAACAATGCTCAAGGGCACAAAAGGGCAAACCCCTGTAAAAAAACAAGCCTGGCCGGCACCCGCACTTTGGGGGGGAACCTTAAAACGGGGGGAACCAAAAAACAAAAAAGGGGCATGACATACACCGCGATCCACAAAAAAAAACCCAGCGCTTTCCACAAAAATCCCATGGTGAAAATGAGAAGTCGGAAGAAAAACCACAAGAAAAAAGGGAAAAGGAAAAAAAAGAAACCCCATTCAAAAACAAAAAACGCATGTACGTCCTAAGCCGAAAACACCGAAAAAAGGAAAAAACACAGGGAGGGGGGTGGGCCACGAGCAACATGCACAAAAACACTAAAACGGTGACTAGCCACGCGACCACTGTATGTCTTCTATGCCCAGAAAAGGGGGGCGGGGGGGGGGGAAAAAAAACGGAAAAAGGAAAAAGGGGGCCCGGTCAGGGGAAAAGAAACACGTCGCGCAAAACAGAGGGAAAAGACGGGTGGTTTAAAAAAAAAAAAAAAAAGTACAGGACCAGGCGAAAACGTAAGAAAAAGCCCAAACTGGGGAAAAAACCCGGAAAAAAAAAAGGTTGGAGCCGACACAAAACACGAAAAAAAGAGGGCCATGACCCTTCCCAAAGAAAGAGGGTTATGTACATAAATCAAAAAAAAGGGAGGATGTTCCTGTCAACAAAAAAGCGGCAAAAACATACGGCCTTTGGTTGGAAAAAAAAGTCACGTATGTCGAACAAAAAAACGAAGTGAAGAGTGGAAAAATCAAGGCTGGGGGCCACGGGGCTGGGAAAAAACCGTTGGGGGGAGGTCACACAGGACTCACAGTAGGGAAACACTCACGGAAAAAGGGGTTGGACCAACAACGTGTCACGGAGGGGGGGGGGGGGGGGGGGGACGGGCAAAAACCTCACCTCGCAAGAGGGCACACAGACGGGAGAACACTCGGAGTAAAAGACAACAAAAAAAAAATCACAAAAGAAAAAACAAACCCCCGTGTTGCAAAAGGGGGAGGGTAAAAAGGGGGTGTTGGTTGGAATTGTGTACCACGAAAAAAAACAACGGTGGGACGTGCGACACAAAAACTCTTTTCCATCATCAAAAGGCTGCAGGGCCAGGGGAAAAAGAAAAAAGCAACTCAACGGGGTTTGGGGGGGAAAAACAATGGGCGGTCAGAGTTCCCCGGGCGCCAGACAAAAGGGGCGGGATTGAAAGGGGGAGAGGGGGCAAGAACCAATCAAAACATCCAGCAAAAAAAACGGGGAAGAAAAAACTGTGCCATGGTGGGACACACACAGACACACGTACGAATGGGGGGGAAACAACTCTAGATTCGCGTAGAAAAAAAACAAATGAAAGGAGGGGGAAAGGACAAAAAAAATGAGGTGTCTTGCCTGACACAGGTAACACAAACGAAGTAAAAACGGCGTGCACAACAGCAAGTTTTCCAAAAACACGAAAAGGACAAAAACAGAGTGGGAAAAGGGGGGGAACACCAACAAAAAAAGTACAAAATCAGGAAACCACAGAAAAAACAATAACAGTCCCAAAACCCACTTGGCAAATACAGGGGGACACCCCGGAGGGGAAGGAACACCTTATAAAAACAAAAAGAAGAAATGGAAAAAAAAGAAACGGGTCGCCCAACGCCCAACGTAAAGAGACGGGGGGATCAAGGAAAAGGGGAAAAACTGTTTTTGCCCCACAGAACCCAACTGTGGTCAAAAACAAAAAAAAAAACCCAAAGGGGCAAAAAAAGCCCAAACGACGTAAAAGTATACACCCCACGAACGTGCGGAAACACAAAAGATCTCAAAAAAACGGGGAAAACCACGGGTCCCCCCCAGGAAAACAGGTAAAAAACAGACCTGCCAATCTAAGCAAGAGAGGAAAAGAAGAAAAAACAAAAACCTTTACAAGATGAAACAACCTCACCAACCATCAAAAGAAAAAAAGCCGCAAGTCCCAACAAACTTTAAAACGACTTGCAGGAACAGAGAAAAAAAAGAAAAAAGTAAAAGGAAAAAAAAGGGTCACCACGCAGGGAAGGTAAGTCCAATTAAAGGAGGTACAACGAGGGCTGCAAATGACAGTGAAAGTCCGGGAAAAATGAAAAGTAACTAAAGGGAAAAAAAACAGGTTCAAGGACACAAAGGGGAAGCGAGAAACTGGGCAATATCAGAACACAAAAAAGGGATGGGTTGGACAAGCCAGAAGAAAAAAGGGGATGCCCCAAAATGAAAAAAACGCAACATAGAAAAAACCTTAACAAATGCGAGTCCAACCAGAAAAAAAAAAGAGGAGGAAAGACGAAACACACCTGGGGGATCTCCGGTTTGAGGGGGGGGGGTGAAAAGAAAAACACGGGGGGAAACTGGCCACCCCTCTCAAGGGGACAGGAACAAGGGGGGGGCAAAAAACCAGAAGTGGGGGAAAACAAAACAAAATAAAAAAAAAATCAACCATTATAAACAGAAGGGATCCACAAAAAAGGGTATATGTTGCAAGCTAACAAAGTATCTAAAAGTGGTCAGTCAAAAAGATGAAAAAAAAACCCAAACGGGGTGGGGGGGGTTCGGTCCATAGACGACGTGGGGAAATCGAAAATTGCCTCAAGAATGTGGGATTCAGAAAAGAAAAAAGACTCACTAAAAAAGGGACAGAACAAGAGGGGAAAAAATACAAGGGGTCTCAAGAATGGGGGGCCTTCAAGATGGTCCTCGAGTACAAAAAAGGAACACGGGGGCAGTTGGTTGCCAAAGAAAGGCCGGAAGGGGTCGTAAAAAAACTTTGGGGGTTAACCAAACAAAAACCTGGTAAGGGCAGGTTTTGTTGCACAGGTTGTATTTGGGGTCACAGTGTCGGCCAAAAACAAAAGACACAGGAGGCGCAACGCACCCAAGGGGTGGTGGCAAAAACGGGGGGCAAAAAAAAAGGAGGATTTCTTGAAAAACACTGTTACCAAAACAAGCGAGACAACCAGGCGAACCTAAAGGCTGTCTGGGGGGAGTAAAAGTTGGTGTTGGGGTAACAGAAAAAGGCCCAAGCGGAAAAAAAAAAAAGACGGACACACAGGAAGGAAAAAAAGAGCATTTCGAAAATCGAAAAAACCACAGCTTCCCCATTAAAAAAAAAAAAAAGGGTGTGGAAAAGTAACAAAGGAAAAAAAGCTGCAAACGGGAACGGCCCTGGACACACACGGAGTACCGCGGGACTGCGGACAAGCCGGCAGAAAAAGCTGAGGGATCAAGCAAAACCAGGGGAGGACCCCAAAACATCTTACCACGGTGTCACACTGTACTGTGTAACAATACAAGGCACGGGGCAAAAAGAAGGGGCTCCCGGTTTTTAAAACACGACGGCAAACCCCAGGGGGGTGGGGAACCCAAGCAAGGGGTGTTGGTGGGGGGGTCGTTCGGTGGGGCCCAACAAAAACGTAAAATGTCGGTGCGGGGGGGGG
>Ga0179593_1815436_pt1 | contig 13980 bp, 14 predicted proteins | sample CZODoug2_1_08_16_FD_185931 | JGI IMG/M metagenome (GOLD analysis project Ga0179593, IMG submission 185931) | Vadose zone soil fungal communities from Angelo Coast Range Reserve, California, USA - CZODoug2_1_08_16fungal (PacBio error correction) | ecosystem: Environmental > Terrestrial > Soil >...
CTCGACATGTGTCACTGGGAGAACCCCAATCCCTGAGGGTAGAGGCCCAAATAAAGAAGGGGGGAAAAAAACATCCTCAAAAAAGGAAAATGGCCCACCTCGCGGGAGAAAAAATCTTAGAGAGAGATGGGGAAAGAAAGGTGGACGAAACTCAAAGATATAAATCGCGGGATAATGGAAAAAAAATCCATCCATCTCGGGCCAAAAATGAAAAAAGCTTTACTTGCTTTTCTTTCAGGCAAAAAGAGGGAAAAAAGGGTATCGTCAGAAAAAGGAGAGGTTGTTCCCGTCTCCCAGGAAGAAAGAGTTCGACAATTGGAGAAAAAAAATTCTTTTTTTACACGAAGAAAGGGAAAAAGGGATCATCCCACAGCTTCCGCAAGGAAAGAGAAGAAAACCTATAAAGGGAGGAGTAGAAAAGACGTTCTCTTCGTCGTCAAACAAAGGGGCTCCATCTCTAGAGAGGAGGGGGAAAGGAAGAAGCCTCTTCCTTCCTAAGAAGGGAAAGAAAGGGAAAGGTGAAGAGAAAAAATAAAAACCAAGACCATTTTGGAGGGAAGGAAATCATAAAAAAAGAGCAGCCAACTTCTTGCGGAAGAAACCGTCCTGTTTGTCTTAACGAGGGGAAGGGAGAGGTCTACACAGGACACAGGAGTAGGAGAGGATTTAACGCTGCGGAGAAGGGGGGAGGGGGACATCCTGAGAGGGACTGGTCGCCACGACGGCGGGGAGGGAGATGAAATAAGCCTACTTCATTGCGGGAAAAGAAAAGAAACTCCTGTACAGGTAAGGGTTAATCCTAACATTATTTCGCCTAGGAGGGGAATGAGAATCTGGGGGGAGGAAGAGGGTTATTTCCACCGAAGGAGGGAAGAAGAGGACCCGTCTAAAAGGAGTGGGGGGGAAGGAAGGGAAGGGAAGGGAAGGGAAAAGGACGGTCCTTTGGGGAGGAATAGGTAATGCGACAGCGGTCAAACTGGGGGGGGGAGGCAAGGATCACGCTTCGAATAGGTAATAATTCTCGCGGAGAAGAAAGGGAAAAGGGAGGGGACGCATTTTCAAACAGGAAGGAGAAGGAAGGAATTTCTCCTTTTCAGGAAGGAACGGTTGGGCCTCCCAAAAGGTGAGGGGAACCCGATCGGCGAAGGAAGGGGAAGTCCACCTGCACCTGAAGAGAAGGGGAAAAAATTGGGAAAGGAAGTATGAAGAGAGGCTGAGAAAGAATAGTAGGGGAAAACCTCAGAAGTAAGAGGGGATCTTAGAATAAGAAAGAGGGGGGTCCTTCACTGAATTGAGGAAGGGACAAGTCTCTACTAAAGGGTAGGGGGGAGATGGGACCTCAATTAAAGGGAGTGATCTCTCCCGAGAAGTGAAGGAATGGAAAACGGAATACCCCCAAAAAGGGAGGAAAAAGGTGCTATAAAAGATAGGAGAGGGAATAAAGACGTCTTCTCCTAGGAAGGAGGAAAGAATTATCGACCGGTTCCCGAGGAAAGGGGGAGGGGAGAAAAGATATTCTCCGGAATCTCTCTCAACTGTGAAGAGGAGAGGGAGATATATTCCTTCTAATAGATGTGGGAGGAAGGGGGAAAATCTCGAGGTCAACACGGTGGAGGGGGTACAAAGAGGCCTAATAAATAGGGAGAAAGAAGTGGGGAATATGATACCCGGGAGAAGGAGTTTTCTTCCCCCGGGAATACAATAAGGAAGGCGGTCTATCTCCCCTCTCCAAGGAAGGGATAAAAAGAAAATCTCAGGAAGAAAGGGAAATCTTTGCGCGAGTGGGAAAAAAAGAGGAAGGAACCTAAGACCATAACTGGGGGGGAGGAGAGGGGGGATGCACCATACGTGTATGAAAATGGAGGTTATTCAGTTTTGTAAGGAAGGAATGACAAAACGTTCTTGACGTGTAAGGGAGGGAGGGTAGGGTTTCGTAAACTTTCTGGGAAAGGAAAGGGACGGAGGAAAGGGGAGAAAATGAGATCCTAAATAGATATAAGGAGAGACTGCTACTCCGCCCTAGAGGTGAGAAAAAAAAAAAAAGAAGAAGCCCCTTATCGTTGCGTCAACAGGTAAAGAAGGGAGAAAAAGAAATTTTTACACAGGGAGACAAATGGGAAGAGTTTACAACTCCCACAAAAAGGGGAGAAGTCTCGGTCCATGAGGGAGTAGGGAATGTCTTTGGGGTAGGGATAGAAAAGAGTTAAATAAGAAACGGATTTATTTAATCCGGAGGAAAGGGAAAAGGGGTAAAAGATCAAGAAGGGAGGCGGGGGGGAAGAAGCTCGCGGCGCAATCCATTTTAAAAAGGGAAGTGGGAAGGATTCCAATATCTGAGGGAGGGAAGGTAGGGAAGGGGGAATTTTGGCTCGGGATAAGGCAGATGAGAAGGGGTTCTCCTTTCTTTTCGAAAGAAAAAAAAGAAAAAAAAAATCCCCCAGGGGGATGGGGGAGGAAGTGGAACGCCGCTTTCCACTCATCTGGGGAAAATGGAATAAAACAAGAACAGGGGTAGAGAGGGGGAGAAAAAAAAGATAGAAAGGAGGGTTACTCCCTCAGGAAAGGGAGAGAAAAGAACACGAGGGGAGATAGACGAAATGTAAATAGACCAGAAACTTTTCTGAAAATTAGAAAGGAAAAAAGAAAATAGAGGGTAGGGGGGAAGAAGAGGAATCTCGGCCGACTCGCGGGGGAGGTGAAAGGAGATGGGTGAAAGGTCTCTTTAATACGAAACCCGAGGGGATGAAAAAAAATTATCAAAAAAGGAGAAAAGAAAAAAAAGGCAAGCGCCGTCCATAGTGAGAGGAGAAAGGGTTATAGGTATGAAGGGTAAAAGTCCACACGCACGTTAGGACAAGAGGATTAAGATGCCCCCTTCCTTTGTGAAAAAAAGGAAAAGGATTTCCACAGAATAACAACAATGGGAAGATAGAGGGAGTTCTCTAATTAAATGGAAATCATTAGGGGATTTGGGGGGACAAAGAGGAGGGGTGGGAGACTCTTAATCCAATACCAGACGAAAAAGGAGGAGAGGTAGTGAAATCCCGCCTTCAAAGGTATAGAAAGAGGAGTAGGAGGTTTTCTGTAGCGTTGAGGGAGAAGTGGGTAAGTGGGGACATTCGCCAAAAAAAAAAGGAGTAAAAAAGTATATAAAATGTATCCGACATAGTGAAAAGGCCAATCGTAGGGGAAGAAGTAAAGAAGAAAATTTTTTCTGGAGTGTAAAGGGGGGGGGGAGGTATTTAGAAGGGTGCTGTTGGGGGGAAGGTAGGTTAAAAGGAATGGAGGAGCTTTTCACAGTGGAATGGATCTAATCCCCTAGAGATAATAGGAGGGGAGGAAAAAAAGATTTTGGGGAAAATAAGAAAGAAGTAGATAAAAAATCCGAAAAGAAGGTAAAAAGAAGGATTTTTGAAATGAATGTGATCCAACCTTCTACTGTAAAAGAAAGGAGGAAAAAAAAGAGGAGGCTTTCATGTGGGAGGATACTGCTGTTTTTATACGGGGGAAAAGTAAAGTAAAACCAAGGGAATTAGTATTAGGGGCTTCTCCCCTATAGCTGTCGCCAAGAAAAGGGAGGGAAATTCTTTCCAAGGGGAACAAGGGAAGAACATCCCTTCTTGGGGAGAAATAAGAGGTGGCGAAACTAGGTGAGGGAAAGTAGGGGTCTAACCGGAAATTGGGATCACATGAGAAGGGAGGTGGAGCTCTTTCCGAGAAAAAAAGGGAGGGGGAAGCCAGCAAAAAAATTTAAAAGAAAGATAAATACCGAGATCCGATTCCCGAATTCTTCCAGAAAGGGGGATACACAGGGTTCTGACGGGTACCGAAAAAGCATAAACACCCTATGTAGGAAGCTTTTCACTATTTAAAGACCTCGGTTGGGAATTTGGCAATGAAGCACGGGAAGAAGACCCAGCTCACATTGGAGAAAGGAAGGGTAATGGTCAGGTCCGCATCAGGGGGAAAACCCGAATCATGGAGAAAGGAAGGGGCGCGCTGAACGATCCGACAGCAAAAATTTGGCTACAAGGTCCGGGGGTCCAGTAGGGAAGAAAAGACCCTGTGTCGAAACGCAACTGAAAAACATCGCGGCGGAAGAAAATCGTTTTTTGAACAAACTGCACCAAAAGGGAAACCCGGCAGGAGTTTATATGGACTGGCTTGCACCGGCATCTTGACCGAGAATATCGTCAGTCAAGGAAAGGGGCGGGGTATTTTGTATATATCAAAGAGGGGGGAATCGAAAAAAAAACAAAAACGGAGGAGTATGAAAGAAAAGAAAGGGGAACTATACCAACTCCACTCCCCACGGAAGGAAGAAATCTGCCATTGCACCCGAAAGGGACGGGCTCTGCCGGGCAAAAAAACAAACTAGTCCCTAGAAGGGAAAGGGGGGGGCCCGGCATCAATTTTAGCGGAAAGTTGGTTTTCTACTCCTCCTCGCTGGGGGGGGGAGGGTCGTTTAAGACCAAGAAGGCCACCCCAAATCCTCTCTAGAAACCCTGAAAATAAAAAAGGGACGGAGGATCGGATGGAAGACATTGAACAATTCCGTCTCCAGCCTATGCAGGGAGACGCATACCAATCGGCGGTTTAGAGTCTATCCCCCCACGGGATTTGTCGAAAACCAAAAGGAACAGCTTCACCTGCAGCGTGCAGACAGGCGAGTTCATGGGACGGAGACGGGTCGAAAACGGCGGGAAAACACTCTCAATTTGGAAGGAAGGATGAAAAGGGGCACAGCTCGACTGTAAAGGAAGTAGAACAGAAAGCACAAGGGGAGAATCTGGCTGATGCAAAACGATGGGTTCAAGAAATTATAACCTGGATAAAGGGGTTTCGGAAGTAGGGAAAGGGGAGGGCACGCATTGGGGAACAGGTTTTTGTTCTGGCAAGTGGGGCGAAAGGCCGCGGGGCATCTAAAAACATCTCTTCCCCCGTAAGTCCTCTCGCTCCTGTGGAACGCCTTTGTCGAAAAAGCTTTTTCAGAGAAAAAAAAAAAAGGCGATCTTGCGGGGGAGGGGGGGACGGGGACAACCTCAAAAGGACCCCCCTCCACCAATCCGAAAAGATCCCACCGCCACCAATCCTTGAGGGGGGAGTTTGGGGAAAAAGCAAAACACTGAGGAAAATCCCAGCAAGCGACCAAAACAACGGCTTTCTTTCAGAAGGGGGGGGGGGGATCATATTCAGAACAAGAAGGTTGGTTTCAGTAGGAACAGTCAAAGAAAAAGGGAGCAAGGGCGGGGGGCGTTGGGACACTCATTTTGCGAAACAACAGCTTCGCCTGCCGGAATCCATAAAAGAAAAGACTGACGTCGCGGAGGGACGGATCCCCCCCTCTTTGAGGAGGGCGTGACCCACCCGCCGAGTCGGCCGAGATTCTCTGAACAAAACCACTAAAGAGACCCAGTTTTGGGGCATCAGAAAGAATTGGAAGTGCTGGAAACCCCGTCCTTTGTGGAGTATCATGAGGTCATAGAGTGGAAGCGGCGATCGACACGAGTTCTTAGGAAAAAGGGGGCAGCCACTACCAAGTCTTCGCCTCCTGAAAGCCCATCGACCGGGGGGGGAATGCGGTAATCCTAAAGAGGTCGGGGGAAAAAGGTAGTGTATTCCACCAGAAAGAGCCACCGCATGAGATCTTTAGGAGGTCGTTGTCAAAATGGGAACAAATCACTTCAAACTGCAGGGGAGACTACCAAAAAGCATATCCACGTCTCAAACTGAGAATTTAGAGGGCAGGAAGGATGCACAAATTTAAGACCAGCGACACTCCGGGAAACCGCAAAGTCACAGTGCAACGGACAGACCCTTTCTGGTGCATAAAAACAGAGACAAGAAAAAGGGGGGGAGTTGCAAGGAGAAGCAGTCATTTCAGAAGGGTGATCTGAGAGGACGCCGATCAGGAGGGAGAAAGTAAGGGCATACTTCAACGGGAAGCTTTAAAAGGAAGGAAACCCATGGAAGAGGGAGGGACCTCAATTACCCAGAGTTCGAACTTAGGCAGCAACACAACACCGTAGAGAGAAAAGGCTAGATATATTTCAGGTGGAAAGCTTCTCCCTGGGGGGAGACACCGAATAAAGAGGCGAACCAAAAGAAAAATTGATTGAATGCACGTTTGGGAGGACTCTTTCTATATAAACTTAGAAGGGACAGAAGGGGGTAGAGCTTTCCAAATTCGCGGGGCTTCGAAAAAGGCCGGATGACAAACTTAAGGTCACTTGTACGGATGAAAACGGACCCTTCGAGGGGGAAGGGGGTGCGGCAACGTCTGGGGTCCTTCCTGAAGAGGAAAAGCACAAAGGTGGGAAAGGAGAAAGAAGTAGTACTCTGAGCCCGCGCTTCTCCGTGAGGGAGAAGGTGACGCTTGCGAAAAAATTAAAAAGCCCAACGCCCGGATCCCTGGGGGAGGGCCGTTGGACACAGTTAATCCACGAAAGTGAAGAAGCAAGGACGTCGGCTAAGGGGAATTACCGCATTCCAGAAGGTCGTTACTTTGCGGAAATCTCCGTACGGGGGGGGGGAGAAGGGACCCGCCGCTGTAGACCAAAAGGAGGGGTACCAGGGTCCACTCCATCAATCCGAATTCCTTTTGCGTCGACAAGGGGGTCGTGGGAAAGAAAGAAGGGCCGCACATGGCGGGAAGGAAAGCCCGACCCAATGGTCTTGGGGGGGGCCGTTATTTTGCACGAAAAAAGGCTTGTTGGCCCGCAAGAGAAAGGGGGAAGAAAGACGGGTTGATCGATGGACGTAAAAAAAACCCCGTCAGGAAGGAGGGTTTTTCTCTGGGGGGGAAAAAAAAACGTCCGCTGGTGGGGGACGCCCCCTTCGTGGTAACCAAAGGAAAAAACACGGGCGACAGGGGGGAGATGAACAAACCCGTCGCGGGGGCGCATACATTGGTTCTTCTGGATGGATGTTTTTCGGGGGAAGGGGGAGGGTGGGCATTCCACGCGAAGCCTTGGGAATAACAAGCGTAAGGGGGGGACGGATGGGTGGAGGGGGCTTTTTGTCTTAATGGGGTACAAGGGAACGGAGCGGTAAACGCCGGAAGGGGGGGGGTATGAAGGAAAGAGGGGAGAATAGGCAGGGAAAGAAGGAGAGTTATCCTGGGGGGTTCCTCGAGGGGAAAAAAGAGTAGATTCCTCCTCGAAAAAGAAGCATGACTGGCGAAAGAATAAACACGAGTCCCACTGAAGGAAAACTTCGTAGCCTCCGAAAAACAAACCTTGTCATGTGGTGAAGGAGCAACCGGAAAAAAAAAAAATCCAGCCAGCCGCATTACGGGGTAAAGGGTCCTCTTTCTTCCCGCCTGAGAACGGAAAAAAAAAAATCGATTCCCGTCGCAGGAAAACGGGCGCGGGGGAAGGGAAGTGGCGGACAAAAGATTCTCATACCTGACCAAAAAAGAGGAACCATTAACGGAAATAAGCAAGGGGTGAAGCAAATCTTTTCTGGGTCGCCACGAAATGATACAAGCACTTTCGTGGGATCTCCACCTTTCGGGGCGGACACGCCTCGATTTTATGGGGGGAAAAAAGGTCTTGCACACACGACCTTCCTGGAATGGCGCGCTGTAACGATCCGACAAAAAAGTTGGAGGAAAAGGTGACGGGGTCCAGGTAGAAAGGGGGGGAAAAGAAAAAAAGAGAACGCACGGGACCCAGCTCTTCTTAGTCGTTTTTTGGGGGAAAAAATTCGGGCGCTCAAAGGCAAGGCGTGGGGGTAGGGGGGCTGGGCTCTGTCAACGAGCGGGAAGAAGGGTGCCATTTCCTCTTAAGGGGGGGTTCTTTATTTTGGGGGGGGGGGGGGGGAAAGAAGAAAAGAGAATCGGAAATCTCTGATAGCAAGGGATAAATAGAGGAGAGTAGGGAGAAATACATATAAAAACGCCCCCCACTTTTCCACCATGGAAACCTTTCAACCTACTTATTCGAGGACACTTCACGCTGAAGTACAAACCCCAAAATTCCTTGACGGGGGGGAACCCCGAATGGCCCATGCAGCTTCACAAAAAGGGTGTTCTGGGAGGGGCGTTTGAAAAAACTTGAGAAGAAAGAATGACACCTTAACAGAAGGAAGCGGCGGAGATCTTTTGCAGACATGGGGGTACATGAGGCTCCAGGATTCGGGTGGGAAAAAAATAAAGAGAGGCAGGGAAGTCCAATTTTCCTGAGTCGAGAAAGATCATTTTATGGACGACCAAACTAGGTATTCGCCTCACAGGAGAAGCAAAGAATGGTGACGCCAGTGTTTAATCTGCGAAGGGAGGCCCGCAGGAAGCGTCAGCAAGAAGAGGGGAGCAATTCCGGGGTTCAAAAGAGGCGACGGGAGAAAGGTTCAGTTCGTTCCTCCAAAAGGGGGAGAAAAAATACTGCTGCCTGCGAGGAACAGGAAAGCGCGACGGTTCCGAGACGGAAAACGCTTTATAAGGAGGTAATAGGGAAAAAAAGTTCCTTAGGCACGGGAGCATTTTTTTGGGAGGGAAACTCTCGTGGAAAACAAATAATGAAGGAGAGACGGGGGGGGGGTCAACAGAAAGGGAGGGCATCCTCATAAGGTCTCTCAGGGGGGAAGAAACCCTATGGGAAAAAGAATTTTGAGAAAAAAAGCGTGGAAAGAAAGAGCTCCAGTTCACTTTGGACAACCCATCCGAACACAGAAAAAAGACCCCGGGAAAAAAAATCCTGCACCAATCAGTATAGGGATTGAGAGCAGTCAAACGCGGAAAAGAAATCCAGCCAATCTCCCTAAAACCATAAAAAAAGTCTGGCCTGTAAGAAGGAAAAGGGGTATTGGATCAGAAGGAAAAAGGATTGTGTCATCGCCGTCAGAAAGAACTTGAGGGGAGAACGTGCGGGAAAAAGGGAAGGGGGGGTTTTACCCACGAAGTCCTCTTCCCGGGGGGGGGTGGGGGTGGGGTTAATCCAAAGGGGGGTACAATAATTAAGAGAGGGGGGTACGGATGATCTCCATCTTATTTCTGGAAGCTTCGTGCCGGGAAGGGGAGAAAAAAAAACGGCAAACACTCAACAAAAAAGGGGGGGATGCATAGGACAAAATTGGGCCAAAAAAAGAAAGGTCCACTACCCCGGGAAGGAAAAAAGACTTCTGAATAAAAAGAGGGAATCGGGAGGGAAGAGTAAAACGAAAGTAAGGGGGGTCTTAAGAACGAAAAGGGTCTCCACTACCGTCTACGGACCCTCTTGAAAGAGGGGGAAAAAAGTCAGCGAGTTCCCAGATCGGGAAATTGGATCCTGGATACGCCGAGAAAAACGAGAGGGAAGGAAAAACGTTTCTTCCAAAGGTCCCCCTAAAAGAAAAAAAGGAGGATCAGGGGAGGGTAACCGGCGGGTAAAAACCTGGAGAAAAAGCTTCACCCGCACGGTCTGCAGCTTCGGGCTGCCCCGAATAGGAGGGCGCAGGTCAACAAACGAATTTCGCTTGCAGGAAGTTAAAAAAGGTCGCCCAACTCCAGAAACGAAAAAAGGTGCAGCAAAGGAGAAAAAGCAACCGTGCCCTCGTTATACCCGGCGGGGGGAAGTCCCGCAGAAAAAACAAGGGGCTCAAGGGGGGGGGGGGGCAAGCTATACGAAGAGGAAAGTCTCCCTGCTCTAGCATTCGGAATCAAAAGGTGAGGGAAAAGTCTACTTCAACGGGAGGAGGGCTCGCGCGAAAAAAAAAACCGAAATCAAGTACCTGCAAGCGAGGAAAAGCTCAAACACAACCCCTGCTTCTCTTCCAAGGAGGCTTTGCCGGGAATTGAAGGGGGGGAGCGCAGGGGGGTTGCGCCGAAGAAAGAGGAAAAAAAAAAGGGGGGCTACGGGTATTCCGCCTGCAGAAAGGGGGGAAATTCTCCTGTACCAGAGATTGCCAAAGGCCAGAAAGGTGGGGAGTTGACAAAGGGAATTCAATCCTAAGGAAAAAGAGGGGGAGGGAAAAAAGGGGCCACGTTTCATTTGGGCTGCAACCGAGGAGACGCTGGAGTGTTCTGACGGGAGGGGGGTCAGTACGAAAGAGAAGTAAGGTGTTACATAGACGCATCGCCATTAGGAGGAAAAGGACATACGGGGGAGGGGATACTCCCAGGAAAGCCCGAGTACAAGACCGCTCTAAGGGGGGAGGTGCTTTTCTTTACTAAGAAAAGGAAAAAAAAGAGATCGGCGAGATAAACCTGTTAGAACGAGGAAAGGGGGGATGGAACGGGAAAGGCGGGAGTCTTGCAGAAAACTCCTGCCTTTTCACGGCAGCCTTCTAGTGGTTGGTCTTTAGTCCCCGAGATCCCCTGGGTTGAGGTGTGGGGGGGTGTACCCTATCCCCACAAAAAATGGAAGGTAGGGTGGGGTATGGAGTTCCCTCGCGGCCGTTCGATGGGGGTGTAAAAACCAACAAATCCACCCCCCCCCCAAAGTTAAATCAACTGCCCCCTTGTGAAGGTACCGGTCCCCCCCCCCCCAAAGAAAAAGAAGATGTTGGTCCCCAAAAGGCTGAACCCCAACAAAACCACAATAATTATGTTAGATTGGGTGTATGGGGGGTCGGATAATGGCCGCGGGACGGGGGTTACCCTTATACAGGGAGAAACTCTGTCCCCAATATGAGTGTCCCAAAAAAAAAAAGAAAAAAAAGAGAAGGGGTGTAAAGAGAAAAGTAAGAGATCGCCGGGTAGGAGGTGCGAGGTGGGAGAAAAGGAGGATATGTGCAGATGGGTTAAGGATGAGAACTTGGGGGGGAAGATGGGGTGTACAGGGGCGGGGAGAGGTTCCGGGAGTGAGCGGGGGGGGAGGATCCACCCCGCGGGCGGAGAGTTGTATGGCTAGGGAATCTGGAGAAAACGTACAACCCCCCTTCTCTCTCGCACGCGGTTCCGCTCAAAAGTGAACGCCTATCCGAATTCTGGGGTGTACGTGGAACAAAAAAGAAAATGCGCGGCAGGTGAGGAAGGGGGGAAAGGGGGGGGCCGTGAGGGGGGGGGTCTTCGTCCTACTCGGGAAATTGCTACTAAAGCAAGGGGGGGGGAGACCGTACCGCGAGGAAGAAAGAATGTTTTCCAAAAAGAAGGAAAAGGCACTGAAAGGGGGGATACGCCCCCAAACTATTTCAACTGGACACGCACTGCTCAGGGAAGGAGGACTGGTCGACTGTAACAACCCAGGTCGAAGGGGGAAAGGAAAAGGGAGATGAAGCTCCGCCGTCAGAGAAAGGGGGGGGGGAGGTGTGTCTGTATTTTTACAAAAAATTTTTTTTTAAGGGCTGGAGAAAAAAAAGTAGAAGGGGATTGGTGGCTGTGGGGGAGGGGGGGGGGGGGGATGTCGGAGGGGAGGATGGGGGGGGGGGTTGAGCAAGAAGGAGTCGGTCCTCCGTTTTCTTCTATCCTGAAAAGATGAAGAAAAAGGCGGGGGATAAAAGGGGAGAAAGAGGGGGGGGTGCTGGATGGTGGGGGTTGGGGGTTCCGCATGTGGAAAAAAATAGATCCCCGCGAAAAAACGGGGGGCCACGAAGGAGGGCGAAAAAAAAGTACCACATGCTCCTGGAACAGCCGGGAGGGATCCGTAAAAAAAAAAATTGTCAGGGGGCCAGTCTACTTTCCAACGTCGAGGCTGGTAAGGTTAGAAAAAGAGGGGGAGACGAACGGTCAAGGCTGCCCCTCCTTCTAAAGGTTCCCGTCTCGCTGAAAATTCGGGAAGGAATGGCGCACCTTTGCGCGACAGGAGTCTCAGGCAAAACACATCGAAAGGACTCGCCGGTATGGGGGGAAGATGCAGGTGAATGCCCGAAGAAAAAGGGCGGGACAAAAAATCCAAATGCTCCGAAAAGGGGTGTTTTTATCTGCCCCCCTTGTATGAGGAAAATGGACGCAGGGGAATGGTCAAGGAGCGTGGTTTGTCAAAAAGAAAGGGGGGGAGTTTAAAAGGGGGGGAAGAACCGGATCCGACATCCGACCTCAAATGTGTTCCTGGGGCCAAGGGAAAAGGGGGTGGGCGGAAGGAAAAGCAACACAACTCCCATCTCGGATTTTGGAATCTAAAAATGAGAAGGGGGATGAAAACGGAAAATCCAGGGGAGGGGGGGGGTGGGCTGCAAAAAGGGAAGGGGGGGCCGATCGGCGAAAAAGTGGGGGGGGCGTTTAGTTGGTTCTATAGAAATAGGAAGAGAAAAAAAAAGGGGAGGGGAAGTAAACGAGAGAAGAAGGGATGAGACAAAAAAAAAAAAAAAGATAGCCCGTGAAAGGGAAGGAAACGTTTGTCCCTCCCAGCACCTTCCTTTAAGGGGGGGGCCGGCAGAAGGGGGGAAAAGGCCTCGAATTCCACCAAACCAAAATTGGGAAGGGGAGGGGCCTTTGAAAAAAGCCCAACGGCTGAGAAAGGATCTACAGGGAAGAGGAAAAGGGTCTACAACGTCTGCGGAGGCTCCGTTAATAGAAAGAAAAAACATTGAACATTCCTTCAGAGGGAACCAGACGATGAGGGAAAGCCCGGCTGAAGGGGGGAGGATCTTAGGCTCAACAGTTCTGGTCAGTGGGATTGAAGGGGAAATCCAAAGGAACATGCATCGCGCACAGAAGGAAATTTTTACAGAGGGTTTTCGGGTTACTGCCGCCGGCACAGGAAGCGTCCTAACTCTCAAGGTGAGAAGAAAGTCGTAATTTCAGAATCTATCCTCGGGGAAGTGGAAAGAAAAAAAGGCGGGCAGCACGATTACCGGGAAAAAAGGCATGCTGGGGGGGAAGCACGAACGGGTTCCGAGAGGGAATTATCCTTATAGTATTAAGGAGGATACGACGGGTGGACGTAAGGCACTCAGGGGGAAAAGGGTTGGTGGGAGAGCAGACTCGGTGCTCAGCCAAAAACGCGGGCCTCTCCTCCGGGGGAAAAAGAACCATCACTAAGAGAAGAAAAAGAGAGAAGGGTGAGTTGAACTACTATGGTAAGGAGCTGATCAAAAAGAGGGAGATACAGACAGGGGGAATTTTACACGCTCAAAAAAAAAAATACCCCCAATCCGCGCCACCGCAACCCTCCGCCCAACGAAAAAGAAGTACTATGGGAGTTATTTGGCGAAACCTTAAAATCCTCGAGAAAAGAAAGGAAACATCCCAGCTCCTCGTGACGGGACGGAGGAAAATAGGGGGGGAGTTATCCGATTAGCAAAAATGGAGAAGGGGGGGGGAGAGAAACAGTCAGACTCCGTCTAGCAAGGGAGAGGGGGGGATTACGTCGGAGCGAACGCAACCCAGCTTAAAACCTTTTAATCCACCATTCTCTTTCCCTGCAGGGAAGGAAACCCACGGAGTTCGTCCTCCATCGAAGGGGGAAAAGTCGGGGGAAAAAAAGAAGGAAAAAGAACCCCAATACCAGGGGGAGACCGCCATTTTTCGCCACCTGCGAACCTGAGGGGGGGAAGGAGGATCATCAGGGTTCATCGGGAAAAAAGCTCGGCTCTGAAGAAAGGACAAGGAGGGACCCTGGGAGAAAGAAGGAGAACGTTCTTCCCTACTTCAGCGTCCTTCCTCTGGGACTGCGGAGAAACATGGGTGGCGCCGCCTAGACTACGAGAGGGATGGTGTCCAGGGGGTCACGCAAATATATCTTTAGAGAATCCGGGGAGTTGGAAAACTCTCTAAGAGTCAAACTGCTGTGAGAAGAAAAGGTGCTCCTCTCGAGGGGGACTTCTTTGAGCAGGGCAAAACGAGGAAGTCGAGGGGGGGGAAAAAGTATGCCACCGGCAAAGGGGTCCACCCTCCAAAAAGGGGGGCAGGAAGGGACGCACTCTCCACACGACTTCCTACCCAGGGGGACATCCCGCAGGCTTGAGAACCCGCTTCACAGAGAAGGTGGCAAGCTCTAAGAGGAGTTATCTTATATCCGTCCAGCATTCAGGAAGAAAAAAAAATTGCGGAAAGGGACGGCACCATTTTCGGCAGAGGGAAGAGGCGGCCCCCCATTTCTCAAGGAAATCCTATTCTCCTGA
>Ga0179593_1325313_pt1 | contig 13979 bp, 15 predicted proteins | sample CZODoug2_1_08_16_FD_185931 | JGI IMG/M metagenome (GOLD analysis project Ga0179593, IMG submission 185931) | Vadose zone soil fungal communities from Angelo Coast Range Reserve, California, USA - CZODoug2_1_08_16fungal (PacBio error correction) | ecosystem: Environmental > Terrestrial > Soil >...
AGATGAACTAAGAAAAAGGCCGTTAATAGGGCCAAATTGCAACCGGGGGTAAGAACCAGAGGCAAAGCCCCTGGGAAAAGGCGATGGTTTACCGTATCAGCAAAGATAAGAGAAAAATCCACTGGGTTACTAAACCGGCGGGGGAACTTACGAATCAACAAAGGGGGACGAAAAAAAAAAAAAAACGAAAAACATAAGAAAAGGGGGGGGGGTAAAAGGCTGAACGACCCGTTTGGAAAAGAGAGGGAGTGGCACCTCAAAAAATCATAACCGAATGAAGGAGAACACAAGGTATGGAGGGTCCCCAGGGACATGACCGGGGCGCGCTTACAAGACGAAAAATTGACCGACACCACGGAGGGGGGAGGAAATGCGAACAGCCATGTCCGAAAAGGAAAAAAGGGGAGGGAAGAGGCCTACCGCAGCAGTCGCAATCACATTCCGGCAACGGCCCGATGGTTAAATACCAAAATCGCGGCAAAGAAAAGAATCACGCCATAATCAAGGTGGTGCTCCTTGTAGGTAAAATGCAAACAGAAAAGTGCGCAGGAAGGACAGGTTTCCGAGCCTTCAAAAGAAAACTACCCCAGAGGGTCGGCACTCATGAGATTTGGGGTCTTTCAATAACAAGCATTGGAGAACTCATCTAAAAGCACAAAAAAGCGGGGGGCGTTCAAAGAATCGGGGGGCCATTTGGGCGCCTATCTAGCAAGCACTAAGGGGGAGGAGCACTCACCAAAGACAACTCTGGCGAAATCTGATCGTGGAACGGTCCTACGGAGGGTCAGAGACAATCGCGCACAGCAAAAAAACCGCGTCTCTAGGGCGGACAGTCCTAGGACTAACAGTTTGCCATCGCGTTACCTCGACGAAAGCCATTGGGGAGCGACTCTCATGAGGCCGAATCCCCGCCGACCATGGCCACCGGCGGAGGAACGAAGAATAAAAAAAAATCACTTCTTTGCTGTGTAAGAGGGGGGAAGAAAAAGGGGGGAAGGGGAAGGGGTTCCGAAACATATGGAGAGTTTTCAAACGGAAGAACTCCTTTCGAAGAAATTAAGCCAGACGTGAGCGCCGATCGGGAAGACTTGCCCGGCCAAACTGAAAAAGCTTGATACGGGCGAGACCAGGAGAACAAGAAGAGTCACCGCGTGGGAACTGCGGCCTGATCGCGGGAGGGAGGGGAGTTCGGCGAAAGGGAGTGTCCTGGCGTTCTTCTGACTGGGGTGAAGCCGTCGGCCTGGGGGGGGGGGGCGGGCTAAGGTGACCGTGCCAGTTAATAAAAAAGGGTCAGCCAGCCAGGCGAGTGCTCTGCGAAGTGCGGGGGGAAAAAAGTCGAAAACAGCATTGGATGCTGCTAGCGCGCTGCCTTATCAAAGGGAACCCTGCTGTGGCTGTCCGGGGTGTTAAAAAGCGCCACCACAAGAGACGTGAAGAGGGACGGCCTAAAGAATTGGGTTGCGGAAGGAAGGCCCTCGAGCGGCTGGGAAGTTGGTGAGTTCGGGCTTTGCGACATAAACGCAATCGTCAGTGTTGGACTTGAAAAGGGGCTGTTGGGGCCGGAAGAGGGGGAGAGCGTACTTCCAAACGGAGCAGTTTCGGGGAAGGAGGGCGCAGGCTCGTCAAAAAGGTCAAGAAAAAAAGGAGGTGGCGAGGCTTGAATCGGCGGCGGTGGTGCTGAGCCTGGGCCGGCAATTGGGAGGGTAAATGCCGCAAGCCGTCATAGAGTTGGATCGTGGAGCCTTGTCACAGAGGGAAGGGAAAAGTACCGGAGGACAACGACAAACAAACAGGCTTGAAATCATCAAAAGGGAAAACGGTGGCCTACGTGGAATCACGAGTGACGGAATTAGCAAGGATCTACTATTCAAAGAATTGGGGGGTGGGAGGGAGGTTCAAGTGGGGAGAATTAAAAGATGAAAACCTTGACTGGCCCTCAGGGAAAGAGCATCGGACGCAAAAGATACACGGGGGGCTGATTAAAGCAAAATCGGCTTTATGAGAAGTGAAGGCGGCCCGCGAGACTTGCAAAAACATCGTAAAACAAGCGCGGGACCAGTAAAAAAAATACCGTGGTCCTACTTCAAATCGGATTGGAGAGCTTGGACCGCAAGCGGAAAAAATAAAGGCTTTTCTTAAGAGGCGAGGATTGTAAAGAGGCGATTCCCTCAGGGACGCAGCCGCCCGGCAATGGTTACAGCTTGTCATTGCGGGTCGGTGCAAAAAAAAACGGAGTTTTGCCCGGAGACCCAGCAAAAAAAAAACATTGCGAAGGAAAACGCAGGGGAGACGCCAACAGAGAAGAGCCTGGAGGAAAAAAGCAGAAAACAAATTAGTGGGAGGACGAGAGATTAACTGCCATGACGAAGAGGGAAAGGTTGAGAGCAACACAGGGGTGGGGCTCTCAGCAAACTCCTGAGAAGAAGAACGCAAAGGCGCCTCAGACAGAGGAGGAAGGGGCTTCAGACAAAAAGATTCTGAAGAACTAAGAAGCTGAACACAAAAATATAACCGCAGGACGCGCCGACCGCCGCCGCCAGGCCAAGACAAAGGGTCATAGGAACCCAATGAAGAAATTGGCACTCAGGACATCAGAAGAAGGGGGGCCTGAACAAAACCGCGCGCCGAGTCACTGCGAAAAACAAAGCGCTCCGGATGCATCGAAAAAAAAACCTTAGCTGTTCTGCGTAAGAAAAAAAAAATAAAACGAGGCAAGGCCCGGCTGCGACCGGCGTGGACCCCGGCAACGAACACCCAGCAAGAAGAGGAAGGAGCAGCAACCGAAAAGGTTCAGGGGAGGACCGAAAGTGTCCGAAGAAAGTGCGCTGCTTTAGGGAGACCAAAAACGGCGCGTTGTGTCCCATGCCTAGGCTCGAGAGGAATATCCCCAAAACGAAAATTCTAGGACGACGGTGAGGGATCTGACATTTGGAGGCAGGCCCAGGCGTCAGCAAAAAAGCATATATGCAAAGCCTCAGACGCATCCCTCCACTTTCTGCCGTGGCTCCACGAGAGCTCCAAATTTTACGAGCCAGAAAATGCTCAAGGCTCCTGCGAGCCGCATATGCGGCAATAAAAAACAAAAGACAAGAAGGACGTATAACTTGGCCTGTAAAGACCGAACTCAAACCTGCAAAAAGAAGACTCGAGGGGGACAAAATGGAAACAAAAGTCAGAACAAGACAACAGTATCGGGGTGTGTTAGTCGTGCAAAAAGAAGCGCACAAGAGCGCGCCCACCATGCCTCTAGAAGAGAGAAGCAGACACATCAGGCTTGGGCGAAAAGCTCTCCACCGAAAGCAAGCAGCACATCGCGAAGACAGAGATGCATAAGCGGCGCGAAACAAACAAACCGCCACTCAACCGTGAATCCGCCCACTAAAAAGAGGGACGTTAAGACCGAGCCGAACGCCAATTACCGCCAAGACGCACGGAATAAAAAACATACGAGGAGAACGGCCCCGTGAATGCTTGTCCTAACATCGGGGACCGTCAGAACTTTCTCAGGAGTTGAATCCTTGAAAAAAAGCGCGTGCTCACGGCTGGCGGGAAGTAGGCGACGCAAAAAGAGTAAAAAGGCGCGCGAACTCCGAAATATGCTCGAAAAGACATCTCGGGGGAGGAAGATACAAAAGCAATAGTTACGGGAAGTTCTAAGGAAGGGGGATCAACAGGGGGAGTGTCAGGGAAGTCAAAACTAGAAGCTCAACCAACCTGCGTCGGCGATGTCCTCAGACGACAAGTGAGGGCACATCAGAAAGCGAGCGTAGATTAAGACGGGGAAGATGTCAAAAGGCAGACCGTAGTCAGCGGGCACAAGCAGACCAAGGGGGCCAAAGTTGATCCGAAGAATTTCGCGCGACTACATCGAAGCCCAACTGACTCAGAATCGACCGATACGCCAATCGCAAGGGGGCTGTGGAGGTCGGCGACTTGCACCTAAGTCGAAACAAGCTCATGAGCAAAACAGACCGGAAGTGGACGAAGGAAATAAACTCTTAGGGTATTGACAGCGGAAGAGGGGGCGCACTTTGGCGTTTGGCCCGCAAAAATAACTCCACTAACCAAAGCAAAAACCTTGAAGGGAGGAGAAGGGCCAGGCAGAAAACGCGGCATACAGAAGGAACAAAGAAACGTTGCCCAGGTAGACCTTCTGCGCTAACCTCTTCAAACCTGAGAAAAGCTTTGGAAAAAAATTTTAGGGGCCATGGCAAGAACGATTTTCCGGCAACATTGTTGCCCTGGCGGGTCCAACGACACAAAAAGTATAGAGACGGAAAAAAAATCCTGGGCAATACTCTTTTTCCTGGGAATCTAACGTTTCGTTCAGTAACTTCGCGGCCGCACCGCGCACGAACACGGCGGTCGCCTCCTCGTTACTTCACACCTTGGGGGAAAGTGCGGCGAAGGAGTGGGGAGAAAAAAGGCAGTTGATGATAAAGAATGAAACCGGATTGGGGTAACCCCAGCTCGATTTGTGAGTCGCGGGAAAAAATGACGGAAAAAGACTTGTCAGAAAGGGGGGGACGCCCGTCAAGGCCAGAAGTGACTGTTTTAAACAACGGTCATTTCAAACGAAGGGGAGGAAAGCTCTCACAAAAACGGGAGAGGAAAGGAAGATGCTACAGCATCGGAAGTTGAAAATCAGGGGGGAAAATTAACGACGCCAGTACTTTTGAAAGTAAACCTTGAAAGGCGAGGGTGCCCAGGTCATCGAAGAGGGAGAAAAATCTTGGCTTAAAAAAAAATAGCGGGCGAAGGAGGAAGGCAGAAAAAGAAGCGAACCAAAAGAGCCCGCCGCTCATCAAAAGAAGGAAAGTACGAGGCGGGGACGCCCGTGGTCCCGCGAAAACGACGCGAAGGGAAATACAACTGAAGAGATTACAAGGAAACATTACCAGGAAGATGGAAACTTCTAAACAAAAATGCAGAGGGGACCGAAAAGAAAGACGCGGAAACAGGCCTGGAAGGAAAAGGGGGATGGGCAGGTTTGAAAGAGACGAGAAAAGTCGCAATGTCTCAATCATCATGGACGGGGCAACGGCCATGGGCCCGGGGCGATAAGGGGGAATTACGGCCTGCCGACAAGAGAGACGCGTGGTTTTTCGACGGGGGGAGTGGTCGCCACCAAAAAGTGCCCAGAAACTTGAAAGCCTTCATCATCGAGATTGGGATGAAGCACCACGATGCGGAGGCGGCTCAATGGTTTCTCGCAACATGGGAAAACACGAATGGGTCGAAACTGCACATCAAAGGCGATGGCGGAAGCGGCGATCGCGCCAAGACCCGACTCGCGCGGGGCAAAAAGCACGCCTGCGTGAGCACTCCACCGCGGACAACTCGGGGAATGCGCTGATCGGGGGGCTTTTCAAAAGCTGGTCCATCGATCAGGCAGGAGCCTCGATCAAAAGACGAACAGTCAGAAACGTTGCCGAGGCGGAATCGACGAACGCCATGGGGGGGGACGCCCCTCGGATGAAGAGCCCGACCCGAAAATGTTTGATATCACCTTCAGGACGACGAACTCAACTTCACAAGTGGCTGGGGAATCTGCTACACCGAGGTATGGGGGTTTCCGAGAATGGGAGGAGTTTTGGGGGGCAAAGCGCATCTGGACGGCGGCGTTCGAATACAGAGCCAGCGTGGACTCATCTTGACTTGCAACTGACGGACAAAGGAGCTTGCTAAATGCCTAGGACGGAAAAAGATGCTTGGAGGACAGGGAGGGACACAAAGAAAGAGTGATCAATACTGCCGTCAAAACGGGCTTAGTGAATTCTTGTCTGCACTGGGCGGGAAAGGCGTGTGAAAGGGTCTGGAAATCAGTGCCTGGGAGGGGGCGGGCTTCGTTGCCGGTCGCGCAGGCGACGAACAGCTTAGGCCTCCGAATACGCGCTGGTCTAAAAAAACACTCGTTGCGGGGGGTGGAAAAAGCGAGTAACGCAATTTGTCGGGAGGGAAGCCGGAGTCGAGGACCGCGGATGTCGATCGAACCTGTCTGTGCTTGGGGGTGCACAAAAATACAAACCAAGGGGGGCTCGCGTGGGGAAAAGTAATTGGTGCAAGGCCTTCATTGAAAGAGCGAGCTTCAGTGGGAGGGGGGACTTTCTTGGACGAAGGAAAACAAATCACTGGCTGTTTCGGCTGGTTCATTGCAAGCAGATGTCGGACAAACGTACTTCGCAAAAAAAAGTTTTCGGGCAGAATTTTGGATCCGAAATCGCTGAAAAAAAAAAACCTGTGGAGGGGGGAGAGGGTGAGCTCAAGAGTGTTGGAGGAGCCGCTGGGCCTGCGTCTGCGGATGCCTGCCCGCAAAACCGAAAGCCCGACGAACTTGTTTCGCGGTGGGATAAAAGGGCCATCGGGGGCTGTAGGGCCGAGAGCATTTTCAAAAAAAGAGAAGGAGGCCCTTGGGAGCAGCGCACTTCAGTAAAAAGTGCCTAAAACTGGATCGAACGCAGTCTAGGGCTCCATCTAGCGCTGGGTTTGGGTTCTCAACGGTGTGAGAGCAAAAGGACAGGAAAGGGGGAATGCAATCCTGGGTACAAAATGGAGCATCTGAACTCATGAACGCGAACAGGTGGTTGAGATTCCATACGAGACGCATTTCTTGTAGCAGGGGGAAAGTCCCGCGTCATAGGTTGAAACACATCGTCGAGCAGGCGGCCAGTTTCACAAAGAGAAACTGGGGGAATAATCGGAAAAGGACGGGAGCTGAAGAAAAAAAAAAAGGGGAAGGGAGCGACAATGGCTTTCTGACGGAAGGAGAGTTTACAAGAGGGGACCATGAGGTAAATCGTTACACCCCATTGTACATAGGTCCATGGAGGGGAGATCAAAAAGGGCTGCCGTCGAAAAGGGAGAAGGGGCTATCGGAAAAAACCTGTGGAAAAAACACGCAAAAGAAAATCGTCCATGGCAGGGGAAATCATCAAGACTCACAACAACAACGTGGAAATGTGCGACCATGAATACGAGCGCTTCATGGTTGTGGCACACAAAAAAAACTGGGCCTCTAATGCCAAAACCATGGTCGACGAAAAACGGCGAGCCAACGAAGAAATCTCCAACAAGCTTATTGAAGGCGAGGGAAGATTACCCATCGCCTTCAGGGAAAGCGGAAGCGCAACGTAGACCTCAGTCGCGCGCGGAAAACGGGAAATAGAATCATGAAACAGGGGTCCGGATTAAAAAAAAGGTCTCGGCAGTTAAACTGACAGAATTGCTCAAAAGGGCCAAAGCGACCGCGGGCGCCGAGAACTGGCGAACCGAAAAGGAGGCTCAATGAAAAAACCTGATCTTGCTGGCTGAAATCTCCCCGTGGAAAAGGAGCAAAGTCAAGGCCTTCATCAAAACGATCACCCGTGGAAGGAAAAACAAAGCAAGCTTATCATCAAAGGGTCCCTGCGATGCGAGATATGCCAACTGTGAAAGGAAGAGTCGGTCTTCGTAATGAAGCCCGCGGGCGGGTGAACCACTCGAAAGCTGAAGTAGTTAGGAAAAAAACGAGGAAAAAAAAAGGGAGAGGAGCCGGTTTGGGGAAACAAACCAGCGCCGGCCAGCGGGCAAAAAAGCCGGGGGGGAAAAAATACCTAAACAGCAAAACTCAAACTGAGGGCCAGGGCAAACGCGGAGCAAAATTTTCGAGCCCCTAAACGAAAAGAAACAAAAAAAATCTCGGCAACTCAAGCATCAAAGAACAGAAAGAGTGCCCGAGAAAGCACCCGAAAGCACCACATCAGCCGAGAGAATTGGAGGAAGCAAAAAGAATGACGAACAGCGAGCACGAGGTATCGTGGGCTGGGGGGAGCGTGTGAAAAAACTAACCCCATCATTGCGATAAGAAAAAAACCCACCTCATTAAGACTCAGAGCAAAACATCAGAGAAAAATTCTTTTCTACGCAAAAAGCCACCGCCACAGAAAACCAAACACAACGCGAATGGCTTGAGGCGGAGCGAGAGGGAACAAGTCCCAAAACTGCCACCTAATCCTCCCCCGAAAAACCAGAAGGTAAAAGAACCGCAAGGATCCGAAACCTCCAATTCCGCAAAAGACCCGCATGAAATTCGCACACAAGAACGGCGCGGTGGATATTCTTTCATATCGCCAAAAAAAAGAGCAGCCTCGGTTCTTTACATGGCGAAGGGGGTAAGGAGGCAAGAAGGGGAGGGGCTCACGCTGTTACGAAGGATGAACGACGCCGCTTCCAATATCCTGCTAAACTCCGGTCATAAGAACTGAAAATACATACTCAGGGATGCAAGAGGACACATCAAAAAGTGGCTGATTGTAGGCAAAAAAACAGGGCTATAAGAGACGGCGGGGATTCCGGCCAGAGAGAAAAAGCGACCCCCCTGTACTTTAGTAGTGTCCGCCTCGCAAAAGTGCCTGCCGCATATCGGCATCTATCTATCGGACTGCCTAGCGATGTAACAAGGGAAAGGGACAGGATACAAACAAGGAAAAAACTCATCCAGGGTTGTCCGAGGGGAAAAGGTGGCGCACGAAGACATTCGCACTAGGAGATCCGAACAACTGACCGCGATTCGACAATGAAACATCGCACTTGAATTGCAAAGGAGTCCGGCGACTTGAGCGCTCACAAGACGGAGAGAAACCAGCAGGCATGATCATAAAAGAAAGCAAGAGGGGCCCAATACAAGCTCGCAAATGAAGGGGCGAAAAAAGCAGTCAAGGGACGCACCTAGTTTTTCTTCACGCCACAAAACCCGGCGAACACCACGGGGACGAGGAGGACGATGGACGCAGGAAAAACACCAGCACAGGGTCCCATCGGAAGGGGTTGCCGTCAAAGGATGAGGGAGAAATTCTGGCTTAAAAGAAAAACAAAGCCTTCAGCAAAGAGGGGGAAGGGTTAGGCCATTTGGTCGATTAAAACCTCGAAAGGGGCGTCTTGTACGGGCCAATCTCACAAGTCTGGGAGGAGCCGGTCATCGACTGAAACATCTGGTCCTGCAGAGAAAATACATGCGGGGCAGGGACTTGAAACTAGCACGCCGCGCACAGGAAACGAGGGAGAAGAATCGACATCAAAAAACCATTGATGATGTATAGGACCTCGGAAGCGCCCGCAGGTTGAAAAGCGAATTAGACAACAAAGAACGGCGTCACACCCCAGAAAACGGATTTGTAGAGACGTTTTTATGTAATTCAACCAAGCAAGTTTGAAAAAAACAATTGCGAACGGAAGCAGGGCGTCGGAGTTGCAATGGCTCACCTGTTCCAGCATTTCAGAGCCGAGTAAAGGAGGACTCAACAACAAACAAGATGAGAGAGAAGAAAGCGAACATTCCGTGGATCAGGTGGACAAACTTGCAACAGAAGACAGGGGACGGTGACCGTTACCCCTTTAAAGGAACAGACGAAAAAAGGGGAAGATAAAGAACGTCTGGGGTTAAAAAAAAAAAAAAGGCAAGCGAAGGCGAATCAAAAAAGGGACAAGCCTCACAGAAAGCTCCGCCGATATCAAATCAAGGGGGGGGAAGTCCGAGGAGAGAAAGGCCACGTTGCCGAAAAAAGTCTGTGCACGGGAAAGAGGGAAAAAGACATGAAAAAAAATTCTCAATTAAACTAAAGAAAAGGGGGCAACCCAGACATTACCGGCGCGCTTCAAAAGGGGAAATAAGTTGACGACAATAAGTCAGCTTAATCGACGCCATGGCCGAAAGAAAAAGGGGTGGGGCATTTGAAGATGCTGATTCAGGCCAAGAAGGGAGAAAATCCAATGACAACAACGCCGATGGCCGAAAAAGGCCGCGCCCTGAAGGGAAGCTCTCCCTCGTAGGGCTCCAGGGGGAGGTGGAGGATTGCGCCAAAACAGGGGAAAACAGTCTTCTCTTGAAAAAACACCGTCGAAGGGAGAGTGAGAGGCCAAAAAAAGAGGTCGTCATTCAATGATTGTTTCTCAACTCAGGCGCGGGTAAGTCAACCGAAGAAAAAAAAAAAATCAATTTCGATGTGGCGGGTCTCAGCGATCGAGGAAAGTTGGGCGCAAAAGAAAAGGAAAAGGCCTCCTGCGAAAAAAAAACAACTCGGGTCGGGGGAGGGGAGGAGACGTGGAGATGAAAAGGAACAACTCTGGGAATCGCGAAGCGCCTGAAAGGGGCTCAAAATCGCTGCCGGAGAGGTCGTACCGCAACGTGGAAGGAGGGACACGCGAACGCCATTGTGGGGACCAGAGCGCTGCCGGACAAAACGGAAAGGTTGGAGCCAAGGGCACCGCGGCGACAAGAAAAAAGTCTTTGCTGGGTCTTGGCCTACACGATATGGGAGGGTGCCGAGGAAACTATGGAATGGTGGGGGAAAAATCATCTGGACGCGGCATTTTCGAAACAGCCGCCACGGAAGCCGTTCTTGAAGGACTAAAATCTAGGGAAGAAGCTTGAGACGGGCGGGCTTAGAAAAGGAAAAGGAGGTTTCGGTGCACTGAGACCACCAAAAAACTTATGGGCTGAGGGAGGAAAGGGGGGGCGGGGAAAAGCGTTGAGAAGCTTTAAACGGAATGCCTGGAGTGAGTGGCTTCGGGCTCCGTCGCGTAGGCGGGAACAAGAAGATATTATCACGCGCTGTGAATGGATGATCGCGGTGGGGAAAGGGGGTTGGGGGAACAAAAAAAGCATTTATAGGAAGAGGTCCACTTTACCCCCTTACCTGCGCGTGGGAGACGAACGGCGGGTAAGGGCGTGGTGCCCAAAACAAACAAAAAAAAAGAGATCCTAGAAACCTTCAAGTATGGTGCAACCGGGGGGGGCCCTTCATTGCCAACAAAGACCTGTTTGGGGGATGAAAGGTGGACGACAGACCAAAAATCGTAATACACATGTCGGTTTGCGGGAGGGGAGGAAAGGGGTAGGGGGCGCTAAGAAAAAAGAGCTCGTTTTCTTTCTACGAAAATTGAACCAAAAACCCTTCAAAGGGGGGAGGGGGCGCTGTCGGCACGGGGCGAGTGTGAAAATTAATCTCCAGGGAACCTGACTAACTGCGTATTTGGGACTGCCGCAAAAAAAAGCAGCGGGCTTGTTGGAAAAAAGCGTGGGGGGGAAGTGCCATCATAATCGAGGAGAAGCATCAGGTTCAAAAACCTCTGTTCTTTAAAGGCCAGAAAAGCTGCAAAACGGTGGCCTAATGCGAAATCGGGACACGGCTCGGCGGCTGCTAAGAGCGGACGAGGGGGGGGGCGGGTCACGGGGTGTGGATAAAATGAAGAATGCCCCTTGGCAGGAAACATAAACTGGGGGGTTCCAAACGCATCGGGTAACTCATCACACCGTCAGAAGCGGGGGGGGCGATGCATAAGAGAGCTTTAGGTCCAGTGCTAGAGGAGGCAAGAAGGAGTGACAGCCAGGCGTCGAGCAAGCTCTAAATTTAAACGCCGAACCGGTGGCCCGAGGAGGGACAAGGGAACTTCTTCGTCTGGGGGACCTAAGGGCGAGAAGAGAAGCGGTTCTAAGACGCGGTTAAAAGAAATGGTCAAGAATAGGTCAGGAAAGGAAGGGGGACAGAGGTCATGGCGCTAGCTGGGGGCGGCCGCGGCTGAACGTCTACCCTGTATGGAAAAAGTCAGAAAACTCTTGGACGAGAGCCAACACGTAAGCCGCTAGGGAAATGGCAGGCGATGCTTCTCTCAAGAAAAGGAGGGAGAAGGAAGGGGGGGATTCAACCGAAACGAGAACCCTTGTTGTCGACATCGCTTGAAATCTCACCTCACAATTCTACGGCATCACAACGGCGGCGTCACACACGATCGGGGCATAAAGGAAGAGGTAATTCCGGAAGACCTCATGAGAATCGCCTCAGTTACGCTGGGACAAACGACGTAGAAAAAGTAGAAAGCAGAAAACTCGTTCCCATCTGGCCGCATCTCAGTGACGCTGAAAAAACTCTGCTGAAAACTGGGCGCTCGGTATACGAAGAAAGGCCTTAAAAAGCGGGTAAGCAAGGAAACAAGAAGCTGACGGGGGGGTGCAGAGGTCGAGCAACCGCTGAGAGTGATGGGCGTCAGGATGCTACCCTTGCACCAATTATTTGAAGGGACCCAGGCATTGCTGACATGCTATCAAACCTGCCGAACCACAAAACTTCCTGAAATCACTAGTCAAGGACCCCCACCTACGATGAGAGAAGTAAGGAACCCAAACGGAAAAACCGTGCAGCAGTGGAGCAGGCTTCCTCAATCAATGACTCTCGTTTAAATTGGATCTCGTGTAAGAGGCAGAGAGGGGAAAAGAAAAACAAGCGCAACCCAAATTGCGAGGCGGCGTTTTCGAACCAAGTACGCATCTCGCCAAAACGCAGACCACCCGCCGTCAGTCCCTAACCAAACCCTCCCAGGGAAGTCCTTAGGAAAACGCGCGCGCATTTCGACAAAGAAAAAGGAGAACGGAAGGAAGCGCCTACTAACACCATAAGACCAGACGAGGAGGGGAGGAAGGACGCAAGAAAAAAATCACCACCTGCAAACATAGAGAGGCAATGAAGGCCGGCACAAAAAGACCTGAAGCCCGGCACAATATCACGAGGTATCAGGTTTGGGGGGTCCCGCTTGGCACCCAACAGGCAAAAGAGGGAGATCTCAAAACAAAAATCTCAGGCGAAAAAAGCACTCAAGGCTGGGACGAAAGCGCTCCAACTACACGCGAGTCCGCAAAAACGCGAGTGGGGCGTAGGAATAAGACGTGAGGTCGGGCCTCCTAACCAAAAGAGAAATTCCAAGAAGCCACCACTCCCATGCACCGACGAAAAAAGAGAGGAAAGAAGGAAAGGACCTTCTAACAGAAATAGCCGCGAGCATGAAGCAGGCAAAAACGGCGAATATTTCTTTTGGTCACTAAAGCCGTCCTCATCATAGGGGCTTTCTGCAGCGAGTGGGTCAAAAAGAAGGAAACTGGAAAAAAATCACTCTTGCACTAAGGGTATTCGAACGCGGTACCAAGGAAAGGCGAAAAAAAAAGAGCCCATCGTCACAAATACATATAGGGGTTGGGGCAAAAGAAACAGCAAAAGTGTGCCATAGAGTTCGAGATAAATCACCCAGGGGGGTCGTTATCGTTTTATTCTTCAAGAGAAGGAGCTCCCCAACCTTGTGGGGGGGGGGGGGGGGGGGGGGGGTGGGGGTGTCAGGGAGGAGGAGGGGAAGAAAGCCAAAAAGCCGGTCCTCATCGAAAGCGATCGAGCTGCAAAGACTGAACTATTCCATCGAGAAAACTACTAAAAAAAGAACCTCACCCCCGAGGTGGGGGGAACAAAGGGGATGCAACCCACGAGTGCTACTTAAACGAAGAAGCCCACTGCCGCATCGAAAAGGTCACGAGACTGCACATTGAGTCTGGGTGCAGGTCGGCGACTTGAGCGAGCCAAAGAAAAAAACATCAGAGAATAACTACCTCATCTTTCCTCACCAGGCTGAAGATGAAGGCGAACAGAAAGAAATATGGCGAAATTTGCTTGAGCTCCAAACTAAAGAGAAATCAAAAGGGAACGCTGTCGATGGCCTGGGAGCCTCTTAATGAAGAGAAAAATTTCCGCATCGGCCGTTGGCAGTCCATGAGATTGCGAAGGAGAAATCGTCCAGATGCAAAAAACGGGAAATTTTCTGAAAGAACGGGAAACGAGTTCCGGCTAATGAACTCGGGAAACTTCTGACAAAGCGGACTTAGCTCGCCGGAAACGTCCAAATCATCTTGTCATGAGCATCTCCATCATTGTCGTTTGGGAGACGTAGAGAAAACGCAGCCACAAAAAAAACTAGAGAAGACGTCAAAAACTGGAAATGAAACAGCGCGCTCAGTCGGGAGCGAACGAATGTAAAGAAGAGAGACCGCACGTAGGGGGGGAAATCACAAATAGGGGGGGAAGCTTTTCGATGAGGGGAAAAAGAAGAGTGGACAAAGTCTCACAAAAAGTACGAGTCTTCGTTGGCAGGAAAAAAGGGAAGGCACGAAGTCAAAAACGAGACTC
>Ga0179593_1475557_pt1 | contig 13978 bp, 23 predicted proteins | sample CZODoug2_1_08_16_FD_185931 | JGI IMG/M metagenome (GOLD analysis project Ga0179593, IMG submission 185931) | Vadose zone soil fungal communities from Angelo Coast Range Reserve, California, USA - CZODoug2_1_08_16fungal (PacBio error correction) | ecosystem: Environmental > Terrestrial > Soil >...
AAGTAAAAATAGATATATTGCTGGTCAGGAGGGGCAATAGTAATGATATTACGTAGGTCTTGGAGTTGGGGAGTCCAGGAAAAACTGAAAAAGGTTAAAAAAAAAAAACGGAGGAAAAGGTAAGTGATCAGGGGGAAATCCGGTCACTTGAAATGCACCACCAAAGGGGTTATGTAGAGGGGTAAAGGGGGGGGGGGAGAAAAGGATATAACCGGAGACATCAAGAGATTATGACCTGAACCAATTGAAGAATAGCCGTCTGACCCAGTCAAATTGGGGGTTTCAGGAGTCCAAGGGGTGGTTGTTATGAGCAAAAGATTAAACAGGAATCAGAGAGCAAATTAAAAATTCCACCCCGCGGGGGGAAAAGGGGGGAAGCGGTGGAAGTATTAGTGGTCCAGTGGGGTAGACCAATATATAGGGTTGCGATTTTGAGGCCCAGGGAATTCACAGGGAAGAATGCACACCACATCAGGTGGGAAGACCACTGAAGGGGAAGGTCCAGAAAAAAAACCTTTAACCCTCTCGCAAATTGGTGAGGCAATAGGTAGGCAAAAGGGCGAGGGCAGAGGGGGGTGCATTTTGGCAATGATAAAGGATTTATATCCCCAATATAATAGAAAGGGGAAAAAAAAATTATGCTGGGCTTATGATAAGTCATGAAAAAAAAAGAACAGGAGGTATCACTGTTGGTAGAAGGGGGGTGTGGGCTTCTAGCTTCTGATAAGGGCCTGGTTGATGAAAAGGCGGGGGAATGGGGCAACTAAACCCATCAAACACTAAAAAGAAGAATGTCAAAAGTGGGGGACAAGGCCGGGAGTACTCCCTCAACCTATATTTTGTGATGGGCTAAATTTTAAATGAATAGTCTTATGGACCCAGCAATGGGGTATAGAATGGGGGCGGGCGACGAACATGGGGTATTTATTCTGGTTTATCAATTGGGGAAAACACTGCGTCAAAAGGCAGGGGGGGGGGTCAGGTTGAGTGGAGGGGGGTTGGTATAGGTCGGGGTACTCCGACATGTGGTAATAGCCCCAGTGGTAAAAGTTGGAAAGAAGGGAAAAAATAAACGAACCACGAAGAATCGGGGAAAGTTTGCAAAAAAGTATTTGGGTGGGGGGCTGCTACATAAAGGAGCGCATAAAATCGCGAAGATCCAATGGGTAGAGCTTTTTATTGGGTGTAAACGCCCCAAGCGTCTACACAGGGCAGGCAGGGGGAAAATGAAAAGTTCCACTGGGGCAGTCATATGATTGCCTAGGATACACTGCCAGGCCCTGGGATAAACCCAAAATGACCATTAACGGTCAGTCATGGGTGAAAAGAAGCAGTTGCAAAAACCCCCCTTGCAAAAAAAAAATGATGCATGGTAGAAAGGCGCAAAAAGGAAAAAGCAATCAAAAAAGATGAAGGGAGGAGGTGCGTTGGTTACCTTTGTACCCTTGTATTCGCCAGGCACAATATGACCCAAATGTAGTCTAACCCAGGGACACCGGGAAAACTGCAAGCTGGGGACACTGGGTGGGAGAAAAACTAAAAATTGCAGGACTCTCAAGAACCCAAAGCCGCCGTGTTAAGAGGGGAAGGAAGAAAAACCCCAAACACCGGACGGAGCAAATTTAATAACAACGGGGTCAATTTCATGGAGCACAAAGAAATTCTGAGAAGGAATTGTTAGGGGGGGAAAAAGGGGTAAATGTCTCCAAAATGAAAAACAAACCAAAGTAAATTAACCGGATTTCATGTGAATCATCTAATATGCCAAAAAAAAAGGGCCAAAAAGGGCAAGGATAAGTGGTGGGGGGAAGAGAACCAAAAGCTATGGGTTTTTGGAAACGCAAAAGGACCACGAAGATTTTGCGGATAAATGTGACACGTTAACAATAGGTCAACGGAGGGAAATTGGGGGTGGAGAAAAGGGAGAAATTTTCATGAACAGGGGGGAAGGAGAGTTTCGAGTGTTGAGGTAATTGGGGGTGGGGGAAAAGGGAAAAGATACGAACAATAGGTTAGCTGTCTGATCTGAAGATATGTAAAAAGGGGATAAAATGAAAAGGTTTAAGAGGGGACACGAGGGGGGGGGGGAAAAAAAAAAGCCAAGACAGGGGAAGAAAGGGATTGAACGCACAAGAACACACACCGCCCAGCCTGGTGGGGGATGCACATATTGAGGAAGGAGGGGGGGTTCAAATAAAATGAGCGCTCAATTAAAACGGATGTCACCACAAACCTTTGGGGTGGTTGTAAGGAAGGAGTTCCCATGGAGGGAGGCAACTTGGCACGGGAGAAAAACAAGTTTACCTGCAAAAGATATTGGAGTGGAGTTTACCAGTATCGGAACAGCTGTGTTAACGGGGATTGACGGGGGGGGGGGACCCAGGTTGTCCTGAGCACTCACAGGAAAATACCTTGGCCAAGTTCGGTATAGTACAGGGGGGTACGGACAGGGAGGAAATAGAAGGGAAACAGGCAAAAACCCCACCCGAATGTTTGAGCAGGAATTCCATTTCCTTTACAACAAAAAGAGGGGAGCAGTTAGGGAAAAGAAAAGGAAAACTGTGAAGAAAAGGAAGAACGATAAGGGTTTAAGGTGAGGGATCAAACACGGGACCGATTAGGGGGGGACATAGAAAAGAAAAAAAGTTAAGGAAGGGGGACTTTTGGGTTTGGACGGTTTGGGTCAAAGATGAACAACAAGGGCACAGGGGTGAAAAAAAGGGGGAAAGCGTTTTGTAGTTGAAAAACCTTAAACGAGCGCTGTAGAAAGGGTTGTTTCATATGGTGAGAGTAAGGGTAAGTTGTGAAAGTGGAAGCAAAAAGTGGGGGCAAAGGCAGTCAGGCAAAGCATGTGGTTGGTGGCAAACGTGTGAGTATAATTTTGGTAAAAATGGTGCGACAGGGGAGAATAAAATAAAAAAAAACAGCGAGCGTAAGTTATTCGTATAAAAAAACGTCGGATGTGGGGAAGCGATCAGGAAAAAAACTGGGAGTAAGTGAAAGGTTGGTTGGGGGGGGGCATGGGAATCCGGGTTTGAAGAAAAAAAAAAAAAACAACCATGCAGTGTCGGGTGGGGGACCATCTTGTCAAAACAAAGGTAAGAAAAAGATCCGTGGGTGTCACGTGAAAAGGGAAAAAGGGCGGGCCAAGACAAAATTCACCTAGAAGGCAGGAAAAATTGTTCGGGTATTGTGCATAAAAAAGACCATCGCCGAGGCAAGGCAGAAGAAAAAAATGGAATTGTCACTCCCCTGAACCTGCAAAACAGGGAAGAAGTGGTGGAAAGAAAACAGGCGCCGTGACTCCTGGAAACAGAAGAAAAAAACATCTGGCAATTTATTACATGTGGTGTTCCGCCACATAAAATGGACACCAGCCGACCATGGACCAAATACAAGGGGAAGGGGGGAACGCAAAAGGGGAGGGGAGAAACATCTCCGCATGAAACACCGTTATAATAATCTTCAAACACACAAACGATCGAATAGATAACAGGAAAAGCCGGGTAGGAAAGACTCAACCGAAAGGAGGGGAAGGCCCTGTTGGGTAAATGGGGGCACATGGCCGTCGGGAAAATAGGGCGCCTGCAAAACTTTGTGTCCGGCTGGTTACAGAAAAATACCGACACATTGAGACGCTCAAAAAACAGGGGGGGGAAGGGGGGGGGGGAGAAGTGCTGTGCGAATGGAGGGGTCTCGGGAATGGAAAAAAAATACCCACGAACAACAGCTCGGAGGCGGGGGGCGGCAGGATCAAAAATGGAAAAGGATAGTCAACATGACCACTATGGAAGAAGACTATTGGATTGACATATAAACGCATCCAAACACCTGCAAAGTGTAAAGGCGGGAGAGAGAAAAAAAAACAAAACAAAATAGACGTGGATAGAAAAAGAAAAGGGTTTAAAACGACTACGCAGCAATGTGGGGGGGGAACAGGGGACAAATTAAACCAGTACACGGGGGGGTGTGGGGCAAAAAAAAACGAATTCGGTTGTGGCGAAAAAAAAAAGGGAAGTTGACACCGGGTCCTTGGAAAAACAACGAACTACTAAAACAGAAAAGCCTAAATTGGACAGAACGGTGGGGAGAAATAGAGAGGAGTAGGGGAAGGGAAAAAATACCCTTATCAGACGGCAGGACCAGCCATCTGGGAAAACAATGAAGGATAGTTGTAGAGCCAAGAAGTGCAGAAAGGACGATCGAAGGGGGGGAAAGGCAAGAAACTTAGAAAGTGCAGTTGAGTTCTACGCCAACATGATCCGACTGGGGCAGAGAAAGTAAAGAAATTCACGAAGGCCTGGAGTCAACATGGGGGTGGGAGAGCCTGGGTTATAAGAGAGCACAAACAGGGAAAAGGTAAAGGAAACGAAATAAAGAAGAAATAGGCATAGGGTGTTCCGGCAAAAATAAAGGGATAATGTCAACCACAAAGGGCAAGGAGGGGGGAAAAACAAAACAAGTTGATTCTGGACACCCCACATAACGTTGTACACCAAAATAAAGGAACAATTCGAGGCAGGGAAGCAGGGAGCTTTACACCTTAAAATGGAAGAAAGGGGACCAAAGGCATTAAAGTAACAAAAAGGGGGGGGGGGGGGGAAATCATTTGATTAGAAAAAATGGATCCCATGGAACCACCTGAGGGGGGCAAGACCCAGACTGGAATGGGACAAAGGAAAGGGGGACCGTTCAAGAGAAAAATCAAAAAAATGTCTGTGCCCTGCGGATCAATTGGGTAAAAAAATGCCTAGTAATGGGACAAAAAAGCAAATTTATGAAGACGATGAAACAGAACAGGACCCTAAAGCTAAGATGGATACAGCCAAGGGGGAAAAACAACGACAAAGTGTTACACAAAACTCGAATAGATCGCCCCAAGGCCTGATAATTCCTGAAAAAAGCAACAACCACTGGGGGAAAAAACTGTAAAAAGGGGGGGGGGAAAAAGATTATTTGCGGGTACAGGGATTATACGAAAAACGCTTCGGGGCTGTAATGCTGCGGTAAACCATAGACTGGGGGGGAAGAAATGACCTAAACAAAGAAAAAAAATGGGGAAAAAAAAAAAAGTTGGGGGCACAAGGAGGCCCCTAGTGAAGGAGTATAGACAGCAAGCAATGGGGGTTTATTGGTAAGGAGACTGGGGAAGAGAAAAAAACAGAAAATTTCAATTACTGACTCCAAACAAAGCCAAAGTATCTTGGGAAATAGGAAAGGTGGGGGTTGAAAAAAGGATTCCCGGCAACGGGGTTGCGACAATCATAAAAAAAAACGGAGGGCAGGTGGCCGTGAATAGATAAAGAGACAAAAAAAGCCGTTTTATGAATATTTTTAATTGAAAGAAAACAAGTGACAGCAAGGGAGACCAAAACGGCTTATAAGCACTGGGGGGTGACCAGGTCGATGCCGGCCGGGGAAAACAAAGTGGGGGGGAAAAAGAAGGAAACGGTTACGCCCTACTTATCTGTGATGATAGAAGCCCAGAGGGGGAAAAGGCCATGAACGACTGATCCAACAAGGGTTGTGCGGAAGGTGTTACACCGACTGATCAAATTTCCATCACCTGGGGTGGAAAACAGGATAGGAGAAAGTACGAACTTGGCCTAAATGAACTGAAGAAAAATGGAAAAGACTGAAGGAAACCACTGCCCGCAAGGCAAGGGGAAACGCAAGGCGGAGAAATAAGCTGGGACTACAAATTGGATCAAAAAAAAAAGGGATGGCAGACAAAAGGGGCAGCAAAAAAAATGGGGATTATTGCAGGGGGGGGGGGACAAATAAAAGACTTATTCCAGGGTTTACTGTTGATTTGCAGTCCTCAAAAGATAACACATGGGGATACTAGAAAAAAGCCGCGGGGAAACAGACAAAGTAAAAATAAGGAGCTGAAGACCGAAAGTCCCACTGAAAAGGAGAGAAAAAAAAAAAAGGAACAACAGAAGGGGAAATTAATAAACTGCGAGGGCGGGGGACCAGCAAGGGGTCAGACGGTAATAAGGGAGAATGTGGGATCTCCAATCAAATTAGTCCACGTAGGCACAAAGGCCAAAAAATAGAGGGGAGTGCAGCCCAAAAGAATTTCCAGTATCCTACAGGGGGTAGGGCGAACCAAGAAAACAATGGGGGGGAGAAAAAAAGAAAGTGAAAACGATCAAAAGATAAGTAAAAAAACCCAGGACGCGAAGTTGGGGTAAGAAAGGGGGGGGGGTTCGAATTAAAAATGGGGGGGAAAGCAGAAGCAGAAAGTAAAAATGATTGCAGCAATCACTAACTGGCGAGCCAGTGTGAAGAGTATGCGAGGAACAAAATGACAAAAATGCAAAAAACAAACGAATGCCGACGCAGCATGGAAAGGGGAAAAGCCGAGAGGAGGGAAAGGAGGGGCTACCAAACTGGACCATAGCTCTTCATGGGCAATGGTGACCGGGAAAAAAAGGGTTTCCTAATCACAAGGGAATAAACATTCAAAAAAAAAAGAACAATAAAAATCTTTCTACAACATGAAGAAAGGGGGTCTTACTTGGGACGATACTAAAACAAAACACGCGTAGTAAAAGAAGGGGGACAATGGGAAGAGGAAAGGGTGGAAGACGTGAGCCAAAAAGGAAAATAAAAAAAAGGGGAAAACAGGAAAAACAAGGTGACCGGGCAGACAACCAACAAGAACCCGGTGAGGGCATATACGATGAAGCTCCGTAGATCCAAAACGGCGAAAGATGAAACAAATAAAAAGCGGGTGGGGGCACCGGGCGAATGAGCACGATCAAGTACATAAGCGTAACAGGAGGGGGAAAAAAATTTGAAGGTCCCGGAACCGGGGAAAAACAAATGGAAGAAAAAAAACCTACGAATAGTACTATAAGCAATGAATGGACAAAAATTAGAAAATAATCATGTTAATTCTCATCAATATAACGGATAATATAACATCCAAAACAACGGGATAAAAAAGAGAGAAACAGAAAAAACAAAAAACCAACAAAAAACGAAGGTCAAAGTGTCAAAAGCAGATTAAGAATTTGCAGAACTCCTAGAAGGTGTCGAACGTGTAACCAGGTGGACGATCGTACAGGAAACTCTTCGTCTGTCTCCGGGGGGGGGTGACTGGGGGTCAACGGAACGCTGGTTAAATCCGTCGTGTTCAAGTAGAGGGGGGGTGGATGATGTGGGCAGAAATGGTCGCTGTAATAAAAACAGCCAACGGGGGAGGGGGGTGGGTCCAGATGGGGCGACGGCGGGGGAAGAACATAGAAATCGATATGACGAACCAATGAGGTGAGCCGCCCGGTCTTGGGGTGGTGGGGGGGGGGGGGGCGTAAAGGTCCAAAAGTGGGTGGTGAGGGTTTGAACAAACGGTAGGGGCAAGAAGACATCACTTTCCAACGAGTGGGGGTAGACGTGAAGTTTGTGGGCCAGGGGACAAGAGGGGACTAAAGAGGGGGGAGGTTATGGAGAGAATAACATTCAGGGTTATACTGAGTCAAAAAAAAAATTTGGATACGTAGGTCGCCGAAACTAACCGGCGAACGGGGATAAGACAAAGAAGTGAATGTCTTCAGTACGTCAAGTTTTGCAATGATAAAAGTGGGGGAAGAAAAAAAGATAGGAGGGAATATGGAAATGCGACAACCGCTGGGCTGAGGACAACAAATTTTATCGAAAAAGGGGGGAAAAAAATCAGGAAGACATTTGGAATGGGGTTTTCGCCTTAATCTGCGGATCGACGGTTCCTGTGGGGCACAGAGGGGGGAAAGTGTGGGGGGGGGGGGGGGGAAAAAACAAAAGTTCACAACGAGGAAAGATACAAAGGGGGGAACCATGCAGGAAAGGCAAAGATGCTTTTGGGGGTTGGTGGTGGGTTTGGGATGGTGGTGGTGGACTACAACGGTGTATGATGGCTTATGCCAACAATGGGGGGGGATAAAAGTGGCAGTGGGACCGCCCAGAGGACAAAATGTATGGGGGGGGGAAGAAAGTCGGTGTTCAAGTCCCCAATGTGCTATCGGCAGCAGACACGGGGGGGAAAAGGGGGGGAGGAGGTGCGCCATCCGTGGGGGGGGGTAGGTATGGTCTGTGGAGCACGAAAAAAATGACTGTGTAAGGGGTAGGGAACACAGGGGGTATCTTGAAGAACGCAGGATACACCCGGGGGAATAGGGGGGGGAACACGACAAAAGCTGTGGGCTGGAAAACAGCTCAGCAATCGCTTGGAAGGGGTTATTGTGGTGAAAGGGGGGGAGGGGGGAGAAAAAAGCGTCCTCTGACCTGGGCAGGGGGGGATAAATTTATTTCAAGGGGGGAAAGTCTGGGCATATAGGAAGCCGAAGTTGTATACCGGTGCCCCGAAACAGGACAAAAAGGAAAAAAATTGATACCAGAGAATTGGGGGACCATTGCACCAAAAAACAGATATATCCCGGGGGGGCATAGGAGGCGATACAAGAAAAATAAGTAGCAGAGGCGTAAAAGTGGGACCAGGTTTTCCCATGGGGGGTATTTGCGGGGGTAACCCGGACGAAAGGGTGTGTAACCAGGCCATTGACCGGGAGACTCCTAACTGTTGGCCGGATTACTGATATAAGGGAAGACAAAAAAGTGGAAAAAAGAAGGGAAGAACCGAACCCCCGTTGCCAAACGGAAGCACTTGAAACAAACTTTCATTGGAGGCACCAAAAAAAAAAGCGGGGGGGGGAGGTAAAAGGGTATGGTCAGAAGTACCTTACCAAGAAGTTACCACGGGTGGAAATAAATGAAGTCGATTACGTTAGACAAAACTGACAGGGGAACCAAGGGAAAATTTGGGGGAGGATCTACCACATTACTAGGCTGAAGCAGTTTTTCAAAGAGGGGGGAGGGAGGTTAACAAGGGGTTACCAAAATAAGGATGTCCTACAGGTTTAGGGTGGTGCCGGGAGAAGAGGCAGAAAAGTGAAAAGGGGGCGGAAAAGGCGTGAGTTAGGGGGGGGGGGTCACGGCCTGACAGAGGGACGAGGTAGGGCACTGTCCACACGGCGGGTCGTATAATTGAAAAGGGTGGGTAAAATTAGGACAACGAAGCAGAGTGGGGAAGGAGACTGGGGGAGGAGAGGAGGGAAAAAAGAATAAGACAAGGCCAATGGACAAAGTGGGTGGGGGGACACATGAATGTCCAGGTTCCAGGGATTGCGGGAGCAAAATGAAAACCAAAACAACAAGGGGGGGGGGGGGGGGGGAATGGATGGTACCACAGCAGGAATTCCAAGTAGGGAAGGCTCCGAGCGAGCTGCCCAAATATTGAGGAAAGAAGGGGGAAAAAAACAGGTCAGGGGACATTAAGAAAAAACGGTTTGTGTGGGGGGGGCAAAAACGGGAATTTCAAGTGGGGTGGGGAAAAAAAAATTTTTATCAGGGGGAGCAACGACTCCTACCCTAACTTGCAATAAAATAAACAACCCATCTTCAGTGATTAGGGGGAACAACCTACATTTGGCAAGGACTGGATCATTCGGGGGGAAAAAGGCAAGAACCCAAACTAGGGGATAACCTGACTATATTCCCTTTCTGTACAGTGGGATAAGCCCCTAGGAGGGGCAGACGGGAAGGACTGGAAACAGTTGGTTTTGTACAGGTCTTTTAAACTCACGGCCAAGAAAACCGCCGACGGGCAGGAAAGGGGGGCGAATATCAACTTCAGGAAGTAGGGGGGGGGGGGAGATGCCCCTGCTGCACCTCCACAGGGAGGGGATAGAAGGGAGTTTGGAAAACAGAATTTGGAACAAACGAATCAGCTGGTGGAAAGGCAAAAAAAAAAAATCCCCTGGACTGAGGGAAATCTAAGTTGGTTTTTAAAAAACAATTTCCTCGCGCAAAATCGTGGAACATACAACACGTCCCACCATGTCACAACACCAAGGGAAATGGTGGTGCCTTACAACTCTTGTCTTTTACAAGCTTTGGGTTACAAAAAAAAAAATGGAACTGGTTTAATAACCAACATACATCGGCGTGTTGGGTTACACAAATGTCAAGGGGGAGCGAGGAGATTGGGTGGGGAAGCGAGCCAAGACCGGGATATCCAGTGGGGGGGTATAGGTGAAGAACGGTTTAATAAAAAATCACTGGTAGGTTCAGATGGGAAAAAAAGGGGAGAACACCGAGTACAAAAATGAGGTTGGGCATCCAGGGGAGCGGGAAACGCCCGACTACACCGAAATTGGGATGAAGTGAGGGGGCTTTGGGGAATAACAGAGCAACATCCTTCGAAAAAAGAGGGGGGACAACCAGGCCGTTGGGGAAAGAGGTAGTACGTGAATAAGCCAGGCCTGGGAGGGATCAAAACCCGGGTAAACCACATTAAAAGAATATTGTGTTTGACAGGGGGGGTCTCTAGGGGTCGCCTCCCCGGCCATAGCGCATCCACCATTAAAAAGGGGTGGGAATGATGGAGGTGGGGAGAAGAAAGAAGGAAGCACCGGATAGAAAATCCGCAAACGTTGGGAGGGAAAAGATAGAAGAAATGAAACCCGGAGGGAAAGGGGAGGCCTCCACCGGGCATTGCCCGTACTTGGAAAAGTGGAAAGGGAGGCGGGCTTGCGCGAAACAGAAGTAAAGAAAATGGTGAACGGAGGTGGGAGGGGGGTGGCAAGGGGGCAGAGGGAAAGGACTTAAAAGAAGGGTATACTCGGTCCAGGGGCAGGGAAAAAATTCTGGGGTGGTCGGAAAGGATATCTGGAACAAAAAAAACAAACAAAGAAACGGAAAAAAAAAATGCCAAATGAGGGGAGTGGGGGCTGGCGAAAAAAACGATCACGGAAATGGATAAGGGTTTGAAAAACCAGAGGGAAAAGACGAAAAATTGGTTGAACGAGCAACAACCCGGGAAAAATAGAGGGAACAAACGCAAAAACCGGGCAAGGTAGAGAAAAGGAAAAAACTAGGGCGCAATACGTACTGTTTGTGGGGGGGGGGGGGGGGGATATTTTGAAAACTAATAAAGAAAGGCAGGGAAATGGTTGGTTATAAGAACGTTAAAAAAATTGTGACACCCACAGGGGTTTTTTTGTTTTACAGGGGGAAAAACAGGGGCTGGTTTTGACCAAGTGGCCGTGAGAAAACCGTGGGATTATAAGTCACACTACTATATAAGAATAATACAAACAGAAGGGGGGGGGGAAGGGAAAGGGGGGTTTGTGGGTCGAAAGAGAGGGATGGAGGAGGGAACTCCAACGGAAAATCATAACCGGTCTCAGAAAAAAGGGAAAAGATGAAAAAAAAAGAAGAGGGACGTGGAGAGGGGTTACTAAAAGTATGGGTCTATTCCAATTGTAAAAGGCAGCTATAGAAACCAATGAACTGCAGGGTTGGGGAAGTCAAGAGACAAAAAAATCTCAGCAGGCCTCATGAAGTGCTTCCCATCACCACCTGAGTGACAAAATCACGGCGAAAACCGCGTGAAAGGAAGTACTAACTCAAAGGCTTGAGCAAACGGCGGGTAACGTGCCGGGTTCATATAGATCTGGAGGACAAGAGTTACTATAATAATGCAGAGGAAACTCACCAGGTAACCGGGAAGAAAGATCAAAGAACGGAACAGAATGGGCCAGCAGGGCGTCAACAGGTGGGGAAGGGTTGAGGCAAAAAACAACGGGGCAAATGCGTAACAAAACTAAACACCGTTGAAAAAGGGGTAATGACACCCCGATTGTACATGCGACAAAACTAAAACGAAATAGGGGGAAAAGGAGAAACATGGGGGGGGAAGGGGGAGCTACAGGAAAACCGGAATAGACAATGACATTCAACAATAGGGGGGGGAAATCAATAGGGAATGGAGGAAGCCAAGGTGGAAAAACAAAGAAGGAATATGGGGGGAAAATCAGGACCTGGTGTGGACTCTGACAAGGGCGGCACGGGAAATCCTACACATGGCTTTGTAACCTGAAACCACCATCGGGGATCGAGGGTCAGTGAATCAAACCGTAGTTTTTACAAACAAAGATGCAGAAAAACTGAAAACAAGGAAGAGAAATAAGTGGTCGGGGCAGCAAACGGCAAAACAAGGAAAAAAAGACAAACTGAAATATAGCGGCCCAGGTTGCAGGGGGGAATTCCCTCAAAAAAAAAAAAAAAAGAGAAAAAACACAACTGGAAAACCAACAGCATGGAGGGGTGGTACGGTTAAACATTTAACGAAACAACAAACGTAAACAATGGGAAGGGGGGGGCGTAAGAAGGGACTGGGGAGAGAAGAAAACATATTAAAACGGGAAGGAGCTAAGAGTAGACGAATTTTACAGTCAACATGGGGAAGGGGCCAATTGTAAGGAGACTATCAAAAAAAAATCAATACTACTTACTCCCAGAAACTAAAGGGGGGAAGAAGGAAAAATTTATGGGGGGACAATTGCGGAAGCAAAATTACAGGGGAGCTCCTTATTGTAAAGAAAAGGATTGACAAAAAGGGCCGGTAATAAAATCATGATTAACGGAGTTGAAGGGAAGAGCTAAACCCAACCACAGGTTCAGCAAACCAGAGGAGCAGGGTCCGGATAAAATGGGGACGGGGTTACGAAAAACAATAAACGGGACGGGCCAGAAATCCAAATGGGAAAAAGCACTACAAGATCCTTTTGAATCAGCCGCAGACTGCAAGACAACGTACGAGAAGAAAAAGGGGGGGGGGGTGATTTGGGAAAGAAAAAGGATGAATCATCAGGGGGGGGGGGAAGGGAACAGGGTATTCAGGCGACCTTTAGAAGATGCAAATGATAAAAAAAAATATACCACCACAGAAGGGAAACGCTGGCGGGGAAAGAAAAAAAGCAGGACAAGGGGGGGATCTAAACATTGTGGTGGAAACGCAGGGAAACAAGGATGCAAGCCACCAATGATTATACTGGTGCAATCCACGAGGATTCAGGTATGGGGGGGAAAGGACAGTCTGAAACCAAAGGGGTAAAAAAGGTTAAAACTCGGAGCGACAACACAGTACCTATAAAAAGAACGATCAGGAAAGCACATGGAAGTAGGAGAACTGAAAAGGGTGCCAAGGGGGATGAAAAAATAGTGATAAAATAATCCCATGCGCGACCAGGGAAAGGGATAAGAATGATAAAGAGGAATGTTCACAAACGTGGCCAACAAGGACCAAAAAAAAAAAATATATGGAAGAAAGAAAGAAGCAATGAACAATGTGAATGTCTCCACGCGACACGGGGGACACATCCAAAAACACTCATAGCAAAAAAAGGCAGTCCAGAAAAAAGAGGGGCGCCCCCAAATGCACCCAGGAATCGACTTGCCAAACGCCTCCCTCTGGCAAGTCCCAAACCACAAAGACCAGACCATAGGCTTCTCCTCGAAGATCGGGCACTAGACATCCCCATGGCCTCCCGGCCATGCAAACGCAGCTGGCCAGGGACGACTAAAAAGAAGCGCCGAGTTCGGAAGGGGGACGGGGGGGCAAAACGGGAAAAAATTAAGCTCATCAGTGAGACAACCGATGGGGGCAAGCAGGGGGGCCCTAAGAAAAAAAAACCCTGAAGTGAGGATAACCGGTCCAAAACCAAAAACCTCTGGCCCAGAAAGAAGAAAAGGGGTCCGGACTTGGAAGTGAACCGAGGAAAAAGAGCGGGGGGGAGTTGAGCGATCGGGCTTACAGTTAAGGACCGGGGCACCACCCGACTACAATAACAACACGTTAAGTTAAGAACAAAAAAGGTTGGACCGGGGCAACGGAAAAAGACCTCAACTGTTGGACAGGTCATAAAAGAGTGAGCGACGGATCCGGGACGGAAAAGATGAACCACACAACATACAGACCCAGGGCTTACCTCAGGCAAGGAGAAACCCAGACAACGGAACTAATATGAATAAATATACGAGGATTGAACAGTCGGAAGGGGGAAAAAGAACAAATGGGGTGCCAAGACCCCTACGGAAGAATAAACCATAAATGTACCACACGTCTAACGTCTATAAGGGGCAACCAGAAAAG
>Ga0179593_1420205_pt1 | contig 13977 bp, 13 predicted proteins | sample CZODoug2_1_08_16_FD_185931 | JGI IMG/M metagenome (GOLD analysis project Ga0179593, IMG submission 185931) | Vadose zone soil fungal communities from Angelo Coast Range Reserve, California, USA - CZODoug2_1_08_16fungal (PacBio error correction) | ecosystem: Environmental > Terrestrial > Soil >...
TAAAGACCCAAGGGACGACAGGAACGTCAAAAGCAGGAGGGGGAAAGTGCGCCGGTGAGGTCTGGAAGTGCAACAAGACCGGGACAAAAGAAAAATCGGGTGCACACGAAGATCGATCAAGCACAGAAATACAAAAAAACTTTGGCCCACCCTTGGGCGGCGGGTGACAAGAGGAAAAGGCGTCTTTCAAGAGAAAAGCAGGGGGGAAGGTGGTGGGAGAAAGAGACATAGAAAAAAAACAAGCCGGGCCCGCCCCTGGGGGCGAACGAATTCCCCGCCGATAGACCACCGGCAGGAAACAAACCCGGAAGAAAACAGAGCAACATCTGGGGGCGTGCGGCCGTCCTAGAAAAAAGGACGAGCCGCTCTCGACCGCAACGAAGGCGTTCGGTGTCGTAACGGGGGAGGTGGGCTTAAAGGAAGGGGGCGACCGCGCGACCAAGACCTGGCATCTAAAGAAAGGAAACTGGGGGGAGAAGAAGCCACAAGACACATTCCAATGCGGGCGAAGGAAGCCCCGAAGGCGCAAGTGCCGCATCAAAAACAAACCACCATGGCCGGCCAGCCCTATCCTATTAACGGGAGTTAGTCGCAGACTGCATACTGCCGCCTGTGGGAAAAAATGGTTATTGCGGCCTCATTCCGGATAAGCACACAGAAGGGGTGAAGAAAAAAATTGGGCCCGGAAAGGGGAGGCCACCGCTGGTTCCAAAAACGCCAGAGAGGGGGAAGAAAAAAATCCTGGGAGCAGGGCCAGTGGCGAATCGGAACGATGAGATGGGATCGGCCAATCCAAAAACGGGGAAATCAGGGTATAGGGGATGGGTAACCAAAAGGAAAATCATCGTTCTCGTCCCCCTGTCGCAAAAAAGCGCAGGAGAAGCAAACAAGGCGCCGGGAAAAAAAAGAAAACCGAGGGGCTCGGCAAACTTCACTAAACCTTAGGTTTGAGGGCAAAAGTAGGCTCGGGTGCAACATTGATGTGGAGAGGAAAAAGAAACATGTCGCGTGTACCAAGCGATGGGTGCCAGAACATCGCAGGGAACCAAGAGACTCAAAACCATGGCTCCGAGAAAGGGCGCCGGATGTTTGGATCAGAACCTTCAGGGGGGGGTGGGGCGACTCCACACCAAGTCACTTAGTGGGAAAACGCGGGGGCAAAAAAAGAAGTTTTGAGTGTGGGCCAAACGGAGAAAGGGATCCTTTAAAACGAAAGAAGAAAGCTCGGAGTCAATCCCTTGGGCCCTGCGACCAAGGTGCCCCGGCATCATAAAAACCGGGTTTGGTGAATGAGGGCATCCGGGGGAAGGGAATTTATGGGAGTCACTCGGCAACTGGGGGGTCCCTGAGGGCGGCAGGGGAAGGATTTTTACCGCGTTGAGGGAGAAAAAAGGACTCGAAATAGGGAAAAAAAAATTAAGAGTGTCCGGCAATGTCAGTCGTAAACCGTGCCGATACGGCGATAAGGACACCCACCAAAACGGGGAATGGAAGGAAGCAGAAACGGGGGGGGAAAGGCCGAGCTGAGGAAAAAAACCCTTTCCACCGCTGATTGTCTCCTCCAGGTCCTCACACGTTAAAAAACAAAGCCCCGTCGAGAAAAAAGAGGTACAAACGACAACGGCAAGGAAGTAGGGAACCAGCAAAGGGGGAACAGCCGACCAAGTGGGAACCCAGAACCCAGCATGACGAATGCCCAAATTGCGACCAAAAACACAAAGCAACAGGAAAGACCGACCAGTATTGAGGTCGGGGCAGGCGGACGGGCCGGATGTGATGATCGTGGGTACGGGATCAACACGGCGGACAGGAAAGGGGGGTGGCCCTCTTTTGGGACGGAACACCCATCACGGAGGGGGGAGCGGGGAAAGAAGCTGTATAGAAAAGGGGATCGTCCTAACAAACCTACATAAAAAGTGGGAAGGAGACGCCGGGCCAACTCAAATGTCGCTGTTATCCCAGCAACATGGGAAGCAGAAAAAAGGAAAATCAGGTTGGCGACCACCAGGGACGTTTCAAAAATTATGGGCAAGGCACGTCGATGGACGGGAGAGGGGGTGGAGAGCCGGCGATGATGGTCACACGGCGGGCGGTCGAGAATTCAGATTGAACAAACAAACCTCGAAAACAAGCCCATAACGGTAGATCAGCAGAGCCGAAATCTGCAAAAAGGGAAAAACGGATAGGAGCCGTTAAGTAAAAAAAAAAAAATAGCAACACGTTGTGAGGAGAAAAAACCCGGTTAGGCTAACGTGCTTGCCCCGGCCTTCTCCCCCGCCGACTAAACCCGGACGGACAAAAGTCCAGAAAAAAAAGGGGCGGGGCTTTTGGGGTGAGCAACGGTCGCGAATAGAAGGCAAGCAAACGGGGTCCTGCGGGTGAGGGGGGCGAGTCCACTGTTGACCCTGCGGCGTATTCTTGTGCTGGGGCGGAACAAGGCTCTCAACAACAAAAGGGGGGGGGAGTAAAAGAAGGTGCTGTGGTCGCATCGGCAAAAAAAAAAAAAAAAAAACAAACATCAGGGGCAAAACCTCTCAAAAAAGGAAACGAAGTGCCTGACCACGTAGGAAAGGCTAAAAAAAAACGCCGCCGTAAAAGATGTCACACCCCGCCGGCCTGAGTCCGAGGTGATAAACCGACGTGGACATCAAAAGGATGATTTTTGAAAAACGCCGGCCGGTGAACGAAGCGTCCGAAAACAGATTTCCCAAGAAGCGCGCTGAGGCAATGAGGGGGGGGGGGATTCGGAATTGTGCATCCACGGACCAGGGGCAGTAACGCAGAAAAACTACAAATGACCCAAACACTAAATACGGCAAGAATGAAGCTCCAAAGACACCAATACAAACAAGGAATCAGGGCCAATTGCCGGTGGGAGAAAGAAACGGGCCTGCTGGAAAAGGGGAAAGGAAACCAAAACAGGAAAAAAAAAGACGAGGCCCGCGCGGAAAAAAAACGCAATAACACCATTTCCGCCTAGCAAGCGGGTGGGTGCACAGAGAGCAAAAGATAGGAACGAAAGCAAAAACCGTGAGAGAAGTGATGAATCAAAGGACCCCGCCACATTTTTAAGGAAACAAACAACAGCCCAGCCCCAAGCTGGCAAAGAAAAAAAACACCTCAAAAAGAGGGGAACGGTGAACCATCTCTAGTTGGAACAATCGTGGTCGGAGCCGAAGAAAGCGGAGCAGTGCAGGGGGGACTGAAAGGCAAAGGGGGGCAGTAAAAACTGCGCAGGGAAAGGCAACAGTTACTCGCGATCCGGACGACGGGGTAAAAACCGGGTGATGAAGGGGAAAAAGCCCTTGGAATGGAAAGGAACTCCCGCCTTGTAGGAAGAAATTCCGAGGCAGGCCCGGACAGACTGAAAAGCCCCCGGCTTGAAAATGTGGAGGAAAAACAGCACCTATACGTTCAAAACAAGGAAGGCACTAATCTGTCCGGCAATGGGAGCCCCAGAGTAAAAACGAGGTCCAAAGGAAGAGCCGAAAAAAACAAAGAAAGAAAAGCCCCGGCAAGGAAAAAAAAAATAAGAACCAGGAGGGGGAGGGGACGGAAAGGTAAAAAACGGCCTTGGGCAGCTGGGATAAGTCTGTGACATTGGGAAAACTACTCCAATCACAGGCAAAGAACATTATAGGCAGGACTCCTGTAAGTGAGGTCCCACGGAAAACCCGAAAAAAAGCCTGGAGTGGGTGGTCGCATAGGAGGGGAGGATCACAAAAGGCGACAGACGAAGAAAGCGGGGGTCAGACAAGGGGAAATTGATCCGGAATGTTCGAAAACGGCTTGGTCACCCCCCAGGACTTCGATCACAATAACAAAGCAAGAAGAGAAAACGGCGAGGGTTGCGTGGGTATGTCAAGGGAAGGGGGGGGGGATGAGCTTTGGAGGCCGCATTCTGCTCTGGACGGCCGGTGGTCAGACGGGGGGGAAAGGGCTAGGAATCTTCATCCCCATAACGAAAAGAAGAAAGGTTAAACCGAAGAAAAAGCAATAAAGTCAAAACCAAGGGGTTTCCAACGCCGTCCCTGAACAAAAAGGCGGGGACACCAAGGGAGGGTTTAAGCTAGCGAAATTGACACGACCACCAAAAAAAACCCCCCCCCCAGACGGGAGCCGTAACATTTACAAGAGATTTATGATGGAACCACTGAGCCGGCAAATGGGAACTGAAACAAAAGGGGGGGAAGGAAATTAAAAATCGAGACCACGAGCAACCTGATCATTCGGGGCGCCCATGTAAATACGAAAACAGTTGACACGCAGGAAGGGTCAAAGCCAAATCAGGGGGGACACAAAAAACGGAAAAAAAAGCACTGGAAAAACGAACAAGGGAAGGGGAACAGGACAGTGAGGTAGCTGGGCGCCGCCGACTCATTGTCCAGACGACAACGCCTCGACAGGGCGCGTGTGAACGAGCGGCTGGGGGAGGAGAAGAGGGGGTGGAAAAAAGACACCCGCATACATCCCAAAAAAAACAAGATGGACGCGTTGGGCGTGAAGGGGGGAAAATAACGCAAACATTCCGCAGGCTGTTGAACCACCGGGCATCCTGAACTGTCGAAAATGCCACACGGCGGCCAAAAGGAAGCGAGGGCGGCCGCCCAGCTGAAAAAAAAAAAAAAAGATGGAGGAAAGAGGGATTATGGGAATCGGAGAATCTGGGTGCCACTAATGTAAATGACGGGCGCGGTTGCAACGCACGTCCCCGACCGTTCGGAAAACAGGTCAAAAAGAGCCTCCAAAGGAACGAGAAGAAGGAAAACCAGCTAAATCTAAAAGAAAACAAAGTAGTGAGAAAAAGAAGAAGATAGCACTGGTGAAACGGGATTAAAACGACGCAGGCGGCAGGAAAAGGGGGGGGGAACGGTTACGGTCGGAACGTGCCAGACAAACAAAAAAAAAAAAGATCCATCTTTGTGAAAACGAGATCGACTATCCGCATGGCCCTTGCGAATCCACTGAGGGAGGGGGGTGACAAAGCCGGCGCGCACTAAAACCCAGGGATAGGGAAGTCGAAAAAAGAAGGGAAGAGAGAAGGGGGAAGCACCGGGGAGAACGGGACAAGGATAATTAGCGTCGGGCGGAAAGACAAATCCCAAACGAAAACCGGTTACAAGACTGCGGCAGCCGGAGGACCTCAGAGTCTCTCAAATAAAAATCTGCAACATCCCTGAATCGAAGAAAAGTGGGGAAAACGGTTGAAGGGAAGGGTTACAATTGGGAAGAAAGGCTCAAAAGAAGAACCAATAAATATAATCTGACTGTTTGCGGCAAAGACACCAAACCAGATCCAATTTGCTGTCGGAGGGAGGGAGACAAACGGTCGCAAGCTCAGGCCTAGTACGCGACGCCAATACCAAAAAACCGGGACCCCTAAGAAAATGATCCCAACGTCACAGGAAAACGACGACATGCATCTCTGATAATTGAAGCAAGGGGCTCCCAAAACACAGGGGAAGAGCCTCAGTGGGTGCGAAATACCAAAAGGCGTCAAAATGTTAAATCCCAATGGAAGGAAAGTGGGCATGAAACACGAACAGTCCACAAAAAAGTAAAAACGGTTGGGCTCTGAAAAAGAAACCGAAACTTGCTGAGAGGCGTGAAATCTGGAGACAAAGTTTTCGTAAGTATGGGGGGACCTGTACCAGGTGATCAGAGGGACGCCGAGGGAACCCAGGGTACTCGTCAAGAAAGAAAAGAAAAGTCCCCGGAAATATCACCAAAAGTCCACCATAACGGGTTTTCTCAACGGACTCTTGAAAACAGGTGATTGTGGGGATCACAAAGGAAGGGCGGGGCCGGAAAAGAAAAAGAGGAGTCAAAAATCGGTCATCATGTACAGGAACCTCCATGGAATGCTGGCGCGCGGGAATCTGGTTGCCAGAACTTCAGGGCGGGGGGGGGAAAAAAAAAACAAAAAAGCATCGGGGGGCGGGGGGGAAAGCGTCAGTTTTGAGGGTTGCCCCGCTCATGGCCTCAAGCCTTGGGGGGACAGAGACAGGTTTCAGGACCAGCAGGAGGGCCAGATGCCCACCCAGGCCACGCACCAGAAGTGGGTGAAAAAGGGGAAGAAAATTTGGCTTGAGTACAACTGGCAGCTGGCTGGGCCTGCGGAAAAGCGGGAGGGGGAAAAGGTTGGGGGAATGAGGCCGAAGAAGGAAAAGGGCAAAACGACAGAGAAAGGATGAAAAAGAAAAAAACGTCCGGGAACAGTAATCGAGCCTGGGTCAATCAAAAAAAAGGAACGGGGCCGGTACAGAGTAAAAAGGGAAAACTCGGAAAACTAATCCACACCTGGAGCTTCAGATAAGCCCAGGCGGCCTACGGCAGGCACAAAGGGGCGGGGGAAAAAAAGAAAGCCGGAAGAGGCCACAACGACACAGCCGCAAGAAAAACACGGGTGCAGCACCGGCACAACACCCAAAATAGTTCAGCGAAATAGAAAATTTTACAGAGGCTGCAGCCGGGGTCGACAATAAAAGGGGGTGGGGCAGGATTGAATTAAAAAAACGGCAAAACACGCTTGAGGTGTGAAGAGGGGATCCGGCCGCGAAAGACTACAAAGCAGACAGATTTAAGCACCTTGGCCAGAAAATGAACCGACTCGCCTCGGTGAGGAAAGCACGCCCAGCAAGGGTCAAAGAAAAGATGTTGGGGCGAAGGCCGCCAGAAGGTGGAGAGGGACGTAACAAAAACGCCCCATGGGGGAGAAAAACAAAATGCGTTTCGAGGGGGGGGCAAAAACACGGGGGGACGTGCAAAAAAAACATTAAAGGGGAAAAAAGCCCAGAGGAGGACCTGAATGGTGTCGAAAAGACTTTTGGACAACCACCTTGGGACCGCGTCTGAAACATGATCCTCAGCAACACTAACGCATCAAGGCGCCGGATCCCTCAGTAGAGGGTACAGACCACCAAAAAACGGGAGAAAACGTGGGACCGGTGAGGACGCCTGGGGGGACCCGGGGGATCCGGGGGAGAGAAACTCGAAACTCACACAGGCCGGCGACAGCCGAGTGGCGGTTGGGGGGAAGAAACCGGTCCCGAAGAACCGGGCATACAAGTTAACCGTAGGATGCCGTTTCCCATATTTCAAAAATACTGGCCTGCCATTTCTGCACGCGGAAAAGCGAGAGTCCAACCAAAAAGAAAAGAGGGGAAAGGGGGAAACGCAAAGAAATAGGACAAGAGCCTGAAAAGTGCACGAAACAGGGAAAAACACGGAACCTGGCCCCTATCACGACCGGTCCACCATAAAAAGACAAGGAGGATGGAGAAAAAAAAAACCGCCCGGAAAGTGGTTAGTTGGGGAAACTTAACCCGGGGCACGTGCGCAATAACAGGATGGTCAGACTGCAGGGGAAGGGCCAGGAAAGGAGTCCGTTCGAAGCCAGGGGAGGGGAAAAAGGGGGCCCAATTTTTCTAGTAAGCCTCCGCGTTCCCCCCCCCCCACCAGAAAAAGCAAATCGCTCGAGAAAGACATTACAGGGTCAAGAAGTGGGGAACGGCCCAGAAGGAGAAAAGACAGGTTGAAAAGCCAAACGAACGTTCGCCAAAGGGCGTGGGATACCGACAAACCTACTTTGACCGGCCGATGCGCAAAGCGTCCTGACACCGGGGCGCGAACAAGCCGGCGCCGGAAAAACGCCGCGTGTGCCAGAGAGATGGCCTCACCGCCAACCCGCCCGGGGGAGGGGAGAAAAAGGACAAAAAAAAACAGGTTCAAAAAAAAGAAAACGCAGAATAGGACGGCCTCAAGCCAACCCATAGGGGGGTGTGCATTGCTCGGTTTCAAGAAAAGGGAGAAGGGACGGGCAAGAGATTGAAGGGCATGGCCTGCCATGACCGTGGCCGGGGGGGAGGGGGGGAAAAAAAGGTCGTGCTTGGGAAAAAGCGGCCAGGAGAAAAAACGGGGTGACAAGGGAGAGAAACCCGGACAAGCTCTCCGCGGTGCAGGAACCTGGGAGCTCGAAGGGTCCCAGGGGAGGGGAAGGAATACGAAAAGGGACCCTGTAAGAAAAAGCAAAAGAATACGTATAAAACCGACCGTGGGGAGAAAGATCATATAAACGCCATTTAACGAACACAATCTGTGCACCCTGACCGCCCTCGGAATCATCAACTCAGGGGGTAGGAGAGGAAAAAAGCAAAAGAAAAAAAAATGAAAAAAAAAAACAAAAAAGAGAAAAAGAAAAAAAGAGAATAAGGGATTCAAAATACTGGGGAAGGGGTTTCATGGGGTGGGGGGGGCAGAACTAAGCGGCATGAACACCGCGAAGGAGAGCAAGGATTAAAAAAGGGAAGGGGGAGCAAAAACCGGTCTGTAAGATAAAAGCCGAACGATGGAGGGGGGGGCGCCAACACTGGGAGGAACTCCCAGGAGGGCGCCGACGCGCACAGGGATGGAGCGCCTGAAGGGAGTGAAAGGGGGGGGACTAAAAAGGAGGCTTGGTCACGACCATGGTTCGATCAACAAAGAAGGGCAAGAGCTCCGCGTTCGAGAAACGAAGTTTACGAAGGCGTGGCCGAGGGCTCAAAGCGGCCCAAGGGGGGGAGGAACGACATTGAACGAGAGAAGGGCGGGGTCCCGTCGGGGAAAGCATCAAGAGGGGAAAAGCAAATAATCAAGGTGGAGGCGCACTCAGCACGCCACAAAACGGGACGGGATAAAAAAAGCCCGAGAAACCTGTGGAAAAAGAAACGCCCGCCGTGCCTATAAAACAAAAAAGGATGATTGGGATTGGTCGCGCAACGGGGGGGGAGAGCCTGGAAAGAAAAAAGAAGCCGAAGGTCAGAAGAGGGCCGAATCATCAGAATCTTGCAGCCGTCCGCGTCTGGGAAGCGGGGGGCACCGCGGTTCGAAAAGTAAGGGTGCTCAGCGAAGCAGACCTGAGGGAAAATGCAAAGGAAAAGGATGCGCATATGGGAACTTTCAAAAACTGGCCAGAAACCATGAGAAACAACCGGCCAAAGCTCAAAGGAGGCGAGGGAGTGGTGCCCGACGACCGGGCCTAGCCCCTTGGGGTCAAAAAAACCCGCAAAATAACCATGTAATGACCCCTGGGCCCGCGAGGGCATATCGCGCGTTCGGACCCAAGGGAACGTGAAAAAGGGAAAAAGAGCATCTCAGGACCCAAAAAAAAGAAACAGCGGCAGACGAGCAATGCCTCCTCTGGACACAACAGCCAAGGGGGATTCGCAAGGCCGGCAGAATGAACGTCAGAACAGACGTGTGAAAAACGATGAGAAATTGGGCAAAAGCCCAAACTGGGAAACAAAAAGTCAAAGAACGAAACCGTAAGCAATTCGCGAGGGCTCACCCGGCGAAGATCAACAACGGAGATTAAAAAAGAAAAGATATCGCAAGGGGGGGAGGAAACGAGACGAACAGGCGGGTGACAACTGCCGCCGGAGGGGGGAGCGGCCAAAAAAAACGCCCGTCAATAGTGGGCGTGCACAAGAGTCGAGGAAAAAAGGAAAGCAGAACGGCCGGCAAAATTCTGGGGGGGGGGAACAGGCCGAAATCGGTCCTTTTTAGGCCGGGCCGGTTAGTGGATCGACAATCGGAAAAAGACAGAAGGGCAGGCAAGAAACGAGAAAAAAAACGGGGCGCCAAGGAGGTAAGTGTCTCGTCAAAGCACGACGACCCCCAGGTCCAGAAGCGGAGGCAAAGCCAGGGGGAACAGGAAAGAAGGAAAAAAAAAAGTCTCAAAGCAAAGCCGCGTTCTCAGCCGAGCCGCACCATGTGGGGGAGGGGAAGAGGGGGTGGGGGAGACCCAAAGTGATAGATCCCAAGAAACCAAACGGACATCTCTATCAATGAGACCGCCGCGCAAGTCGCCTGCGAAAAAGAGCACGGAAAAAAGGACGCGGAAAAAAAGCCCTCCTCAAACGACACGAAGGAAGGCGACAAATCAAATGTGAAAAGTCGGTCCCAGAAGTCCTACTTGGGGGGAGAAAAAAGGGGGAGCGTCTTGCCCACGAGCTAGAAAAACCACGGCGTAAAAAAAAAAAAAATTTAGCCGCGAGGGGGGCCGCCCTTGGGCCTGCAGGCAGATCGGGGGGAAAAAACAGACCTGAATGAAAACTGGGGGAACCCTGAGAACAAAGGGAAGGAAGCAGTTGATAACAGGGACCACAAAAGAACGTGAAATAGTCGGGAGGTGGGCCTGTACCAGAAAATCCGTCATGGCGTTGGTACCCAGGGAAAAAAAAGCAACGAAGGGCGCCGACAATCTGCGCAATCGGACCACGGGAGACGCCAAAGACAAAAGTCCGTTAGTCCGAACTGGAAAAAAAAAAGGAAAATGTGTTCAAGGGGGGATTTGTCAAACGTCATGCGGCAAAGCCCCTCAAGATTCCCAGAAAGGGGGGGGGGGACAAACGAAGAAAGGAAGGCAGGCTCGAAAGGAAAAAGCTCGCGAGGGTGGTGGGTGAAAGTGGCTGGTGGGGCACCACCAGAAAGAAGGACGGGGCTGAGTTAGAGGTGAGGGGGCCGCTCATGGCTAAGAAAAACGAGAGAGCTCGTAGTTGTCGAAGGGCGCAAGTCAACAGCAAAACCCAAGGATACACTTTGTGGAATGACCGTCGATTTCGGAGTGGGACAGGGGGGGGGATAAATCGTCCGGCTCTGCCGCTTGCAATAAATTTGACAAAACAGGATCGACCACGAGAGGGCGGCGAGGAAAAGGGATTGCCCGAAACATCGGAAAAAAACAAAAAAAGGGACTGATTTTTCGGGACTACGGAGGAAGAAGCGGGTATCTCAACAGGACAGGGCAGGGGAAAGGACGGAAACTGGAAGGAACATCAAAGAACAATGCAGGAAAAGATAAAGCGTCCGTTGCCACGAACGGACACTCGTCACCCGAAGGGGGGGGACGGGTTCGACAAGCCAGCGAGAAGGAAGGAAACGGACACGGCGTGCCTCTTCCCCGACCAAGAAAGGTTGCAGCAGGCCCCCCAACAGGGGAAAACGGCCACCGCTGAGCAAATCGTCCAGACCTGGAGTGAAATAACAAATAAAAAACCAACTCCACAGATTGTGGCCTTGATGTACTCCCACCGGCAAGAATGGGGGGGAAGGGAGTTGCGGGGGAGGGGCCCACAAAGGGTCTTAGAGCGGCGGCCTGGGGGGAAGAGACGAAAAGGAAAACCGGGGGGAAGGCTGGGAACAGAAAGAAGTCGTGGGGGGGGGCGAAACGCCTCGATGCCGGTGGTTTGGATAACGGCAAAAAATGCGGTCAGAGGCGCCCCACACGCAGGGGGGGGGGGCGCCTACTGATGGATATGGGTCCGAAAGGCAAAAAACGGAAGCTCGGTTTGTCAAAACCGATGGAAGGCAAGGGGAGGAAAGGGGAAGAATCTTTGTAGTAAAAGCGATTACGTGGGATGCGGAAGCCGAGATGCATCTTATACATCGTGGAAGCCGAAACTGCAAAAGCCGTAAGGCGCCGGAAAAAGGGTCTCGACGAATGCACCGAGTGAAAACACGAACGTCGACCCACGGGGGAACTGGGGGAGCCTGAAGTTCCCAGGTCCCGACGTTAAATCGGAAAACGATCCAAAGCCGGGGGACGGCAGGATCAAAAGAATTTATTGGGTGAGCCCCCCCAAAAAGCGGCAAACGGAAAGAAGGGGGGAAAGAGGGCCAGGTGCCGGGGGGGCACGAAAGCCGTATTTTAATTGCCGGGGGGGGGGGGGGAAAAACAGCAGAGCCAAAAACAACAAAAGAGGAGGAAGGAGCAATCCGCAAGATACGAAGGAAGGGCACAAAAAAGAGGGGGAAACATCAGGGGCAAGAACAGCCGACGGGCCGCCAAGAGGCACCGGGCGCAACACCCAAAAACCAAGAAGGGCAAGATGGCAGCCGGAAATTCTGTGGGTCCTAGGTGGGTCAGAGTAAAACCGAGAAGGGAAAACTGGCAGAATCAACGCCCCTGATAAAAAGGGCGACTGGCGGGCACACCAGAAAAGATCGGTCGGATCGGGGGAGCCAAGAGGAGGAGGGGGAAATCAAAAAAAGAATGTCAAAAGATGCAGATCGACGCCAGCCAGGTGAACGAAGAACAGACGGAAGACTAAAATCCAGGAACATGAAAAATTGAAGACTATAACGGTGCGGGAAAAAAACGGAGACAGAGGGAAAAGTTTTAACCTAAACAAAAATGTTGTGAGAAAACTAAAAAAACAGGCAAATTTGCTGCCACTGTTAGGAAGAAATTCCGGAACAGAGGGAGCCCTGGGGGCGCGTTCCCTCACCATCGAAGAACTACCCGGAAATACGCACACCGCGCCGACGCGCCAAGGGGCGACAAAAAAAGGTAACGGGGTTAGAGACTAACCACGAAGGCAAAAAAAGTGAAAAACAAAAGTGTCTACAGTCAGAGAACAGCCGACAACAAAAGCTGGTCTGAGGTGCTAAAACGCGTGTTGAGGCATGGGGCGAGCCGCAAAAAAAAGCGGGAATGGCAGGAGGCTGCTGGTAAAACGGAAGCAGGTGTCCGGGTGGGGGGGTATAGCCGCGGGGTCCACTAAACCAAACCCGAGTGGCGTGTGGGGAAAGGAAACTGCAGGGGAAAGAAAGATCATGGAGGCATGAACAAAAACAATGGGAAGTCCATCCAAGGCCGAACGAAAAACGCCAACATTCCCTGTTAGCGAAAAAGAACGGAGGAGAAACGTACCCGGAAAGGGAAAAAAGATTCATCCGGCACTAAATGGTGACGGAAGAGGTGCCCGTGAGGCGGAGATCACAGCGCCAAGATCGCCGCCAAGAAAGACAAGCCGGCCGAAGTCCCCCAACAGAAATCGAAAAGAAAAGTTAAAGGAAAAAAAACCCCCGGGGGAGGACGCTGGAGTAGTCCATTGGCCACCACGGGGGATCTCGCCAAGATAAAATGAGGGACTGAAAAAGAAAAAGGAGGGTGGACTCCGTTCCAAACAGGGTAATCTTTTGGGGTACGCACCTGTCGATCACCAAAGGAAGAAAAACGCCGAGGACCAGGGTCGAAGCAGCCGGGTAGGGCCCCCGAATGCTTGGAGGCGACGGGGGGGTGGTCAGACTGTACCGGGGACGATCAACAAAACTGGCCAAAACTAAAAAAGACGAGAGAAAAGTATTTGTTGGCAGGATGGCGGGGGGGTCGACGAAAGGGAGCAAGCGCAGGTGGTTGGAATTATTTCAATGGGAAATGAGAAGGAAAAAATCTGGGCAAAACATACGAATAAAAGGACGTTCCCGGTTTTCAAAAGAACAGTGACGCCGCGCCAACCAAGATCAAGGGGAGCGAGCCCTTCCTCAAGCGGTGGCACAAGAGAATGCAAAAAAAAAAAAAAAACACCAATATAACCATTACGCCTTGATATGATTAAAAAAAAAAAAAGAGCCGGCATGATCAAACGATCAAAAGACAGAAAAAGGAAGAAATTTGAAGAGACGTCAAAAATCAAGGGGAAAAAGTGGGGACCGGGCGCCATGGTTGGGTTGCCGGGCGATCAGGCGGGCCGAAGGAGGAGCAAAACTCTCTGCAGCCCGGAACCTGATCTTCAGGCACGGGGTCCACGGTGCGGATTGGACCTGGGGGAGGCCAAGGAACTACTAATGGGGTTGGCAACCAAAAAGATATACTACCTAAAAAAAAAAAAAAAAGAATGGTACTAGCCTGAAGGTGTCTATGCCCGGTTAGACCACCTAAGAAACAAATCAGGGGTGGCGGACGGTTGAAAAAAGGGCCAGAGAAAGGCAATGATTAGACAAGAGGGACAGACCACTCCCTACTAATACCTCAATCGAAGAGGAAAGCAACCAGGAAGCGCCGCTGTCAAAAAAAGGGAGAAAGGGACCGCAATGGATGATCAACGGTGTTGAGACGGAATTAAAGAGGGGCCACGCTCCACCGGGTCACCCCGCAACACCAACGGCAACCTGAAGCCAAAGGGGAGAAGGGGTCCAAGGGAAAGAAACCCGGAG
>Ga0179593_1332450_pt1 | contig 13976 bp, 20 predicted proteins | sample CZODoug2_1_08_16_FD_185931 | JGI IMG/M metagenome (GOLD analysis project Ga0179593, IMG submission 185931) | Vadose zone soil fungal communities from Angelo Coast Range Reserve, California, USA - CZODoug2_1_08_16fungal (PacBio error correction) | ecosystem: Environmental > Terrestrial > Soil >...
CCTAACTTATCTGCCCCGGAGAGGAGCACAGGTGAGTGGCAGTGGAATACAAAACCGCAGCTAGTGGCTCTGGGCTTCAGGGGCGTCGCAAAGTTAAGTAAGCAAACATTCGAGCAGGGGTCAGCTTCTGCTTGGACCTAGGACAAAAGGAAAGTGTTAGACTATCTCTGTGAGAGGGAAAAAGCAAAGGCGGTTATTCTGACTAAAATAGTTGATGATTCTATGAAAGAAAGGAGTGTTTTTTACAGACGGGGGGTTGGTGTCTATGGTGGAAAGGGACTCTAAAAAGTTTGCAGCGCGAGCGTTCCCCAGGTAATCAAAGGACATAAAGCCAATTCCTTGCAAGAAGCAGTTCCGAAGGACAAATTCAAACTCCGAACACGTCCGTTCGTAGGAAAACGTCACGACGCAAGAAGCTGATTCGAGCATGCTTCCTGATCGAAGGAGGAGAGGGAGAGGCTTCCCGCCTTTTACTCCCAATAAGGAGCAGAGCACGAACCCTTACTTGAGGAAAAAAGTATGGCTTAGTCGAAGATAAAGGCACCGCAGGTATGCCTGAAGGGGAGGTGGACGGGGGCAGGGGGCTGTCGTCCCAATATCTAAAAAGGGAACGGTAGGTTTCGCAAGAAAAGGGGGGATTGAAAGGGGAAGAGGCCAGAAATTCCGATTGGGAGTAAAAAAGAAAGTCGGCGTGAAATTTTGCAAACAAATAGGGGGCGGTCTGTCAGTTCGGATCTGAGATAAAGGGTACTGCCGGAGGAACACACGTTACAGTATAAACCCTCTTGGCCTTGAAGGGAGCTTCTAAGAAATCAAACAAAAAGCACATCGCATCTCGATCAACAAACTTCTTAGGTAAATAAGAGGGTTCAGTTTGAGGGAATAAAGGAACGCGGATCGTGGTGATTGGGGGGGGCCAGGAAAGGTTGGCGCCGTATTTCGATCTGCGATACGAGGCAGACCGCGCAGTTGTTGGAACAACGACAATCATTGCTCGGAAAGATGCACAGGGCACGAAAAAGGAGGCGATACCGCCCAGGGAAGGGGATTCGGTGGAAGAAGGGAAGGGCAACGCAATCCAGGGACATACCTGAACGGGGCCGTGGACATACTTGACTCGGCAGAGAAGCAAAAACGGTTATGGCTCCTTAGGGAAGTGGGGGGAACCTCAGGCCGAACGAGAACATGATGATCAAAGGCAGTCGACTATCTTGCCGCCAGTGACATCCTAACCGAAGATGTCAAGGAGAGAGGAGTGACCGTCCTTGGGTCGGACGACAGGCTTCGGGCCGGAAAATTGAACGGCATGTACAGATACAGTGTTCCCGCTACGGGTCATAACCGTTCCAGAAAAAAGAAAAACGGATGAACAAAACGAAAGAGAGGAGCAGAACAGAAAAAGAAAAGGGAGGCTGGAGCGGGAGAAAGGAGCAGAGAGAGCATCTACATCCGTGGAGGGAGGGGCGAACGGCAGCAATACCATCTTGATGCGGAATGGGGCAGGTAAACGTCTTCGAAGGAGAGAACCGGAACGGTTGTCCTGTAGCGTTGATAAAAAAAATCCTAAGAAGAGCGAGCCGGGCGCCGTCGCGATTTGACCGCGAGGAGATGCCAGTGGGCTTCGGAATGTGGGGGGTTCGGAGCTCTTCCCGGCAACGCGAGAGTAAAAGGGCGTAGAACGCGCGCGGCCAGGCGGAAGAAAACGGGGGGGGATTCTTGTGGGGCGGAAAGAAAGTTTGATGCATCGAGTAAAGCGAGAGGCGATGATCATGGGTAAAGGGGCCGCGATTATGGACGGGGGGTTTTTCCATCCAAGGGGGATCTGTCATCGGAGAGGGGGGGGGAGGATTCAGAAGAGGGGGGAGTCCGGACACGGATTTTCAAAAAGAAAGTATCATAAGGAAATTGGGGTGGTTGGTTTGGTGGAGTGGGGGGGGGGGGGGGGGGGGCTGTTTCGGATCGTTGGGTTCAATTCTAACAAGCCATGGGGACATCTAATGAATCTCCTTAGGAAGGACTGGAAAAGGGGGCAGTTTTAGGGGCTCTTTGGGAGGGGCAAGAAAGCGAATGATTAAAGGAGGAGTTATGAGAGCAGCATTAGGGAGCTTGAATGGTCTCAGGTAAAAACTGTTAAGGGGGATGGTCCGAGGGCCAGCGTAAAAAAGAAACTTAAAAAAGGGAGGGAATTCGACAAGTAGGAGAAAGCAACCTACTCCTGACGAGAGAATGGAACGAGGTTTTTACCGACCCCTCAAAATAAAAGAAGGGTCAAAATACCCTGCCCACCAACGCTTTGACAAGAGCGGGGGGGTCGGCCTTTTTCGTGAGAAATCCGAGCGAACGTAAGACCGGAGGCTCCGGGAAAACCAGCGGGGGTAACGCCAAGGAGTAAGTTAAAAAAAAAAGAAAACCCCCTTAGGAAAGGAACTTGTTAAAACCGGTATCCGAAAGCGAAAACGCGGTGATGGTGGAACGGAGCGAAAAAGACATGAAAGAGTAGGAGCATAAAAAAGAAGCGACTACGAAGAGAGAAAGGGTGGGTTTATCTGGGGGGGGAACCATCAACAAGCTTAGATGTCACCAAAAAAAGTGTTGATAGTGGAAAGGTCCGAAATGAAAAGAGAGGGGGGGGGGAAAACAAGATCACGGGAGAAAAAAAACGGAAACAAGAAACATCCTTACATCATGTCAAAAAGAAACGAATCAACTTGAACCATACAAGGGGTGTTTCCGGAATGCTAACGGGGAAAACAACGGTAAAGGGCAAGATCTATGTAGAAAGAAGTGACCCACACGAGGTTTCAAAAACAAAAGAAATGATTCTCTTCCAAAAAAAGGGAATTTTGCATGGATAATGTTTAAAAACACCCAAATGAGGGACTATTGAAAATGGACCAAACAAGTGAAGAAGTCCTGTTATGGGGGAAATCCCTTTGGGTGGAGAAATCAAAAGTCCAACGCAGCAGGGACTCCACAGGGGAGAAAACAAAAAAGAGTTGTGATGGGTTCCCTGACCATCAGGTCAAAATCATGGGCAAAGAGTAAGGGGTCGGTCGCCCAGGACTAAGGGACCAAAGATCAGCAAAAAAGTGTGGCGCCAGAAGCAAGCCACACAGTGAGAAGGTTTCGGGAAAAGGCTAAAGGGTGAGAAAGCGCGGGAAAGTGATTATCTCAGACCACAAAGGAGATACTGGACCTTTAAGGAGGGGGAGAAAAGGTAACAGTTGTTTGCAATGGTGGCATTCCAGAAAAGTGATCCAACCCGTCCTTCTGCCATCTTAGGAAAGCGACAAAGGTGGAACAAGAAGTCGGGGACATGAATGAAAGAAAATGAAAAATGTCTCTGTACAGAAAATCGGTGGGGCCCAAATAGCAAAAATGTATATGTAAGCAAGAAGTTTGAAAAATCAGCTGACAAGGAAAAACTTCATGTAGCAGTGAGTCAGAGATGCTGTTGGCGGAAACAACTCTTTTAACGGTAGTACTTTGGTGAGAGAGAGGAAAAGCTAACTTGTCAGGAAATGCCCAAGGGGAATGGGTTTTTTCCCCGGGAAAGAACGGAGGGGGTGGTATAGGGGCCCAACCAACGCAATAACCCCTTCCTTTGAAGGGGGGGACAGTGAGGGGGGTCCTCATGGGGGGTTGCCAGCCCGGACTGAGGGTGTAATGTGGACCACTTTGTGTTCAATGGTCGGAACATAGTAATCGAGTTAGAGATGGGTGTCCAGGTTGTCAAGGGGTTTGAGGTTTGGTCCCAAGGGGGACAACGAATCTAGCTAGAAACGGAGATAATCCACGGAAGGATTCTCCACACGGATGGTTCTTTTATAGAAAGTTTGAAAAAGGGGCAAGGCCCCCTTCCCTCAGGTACAGGGTGTTCAACACAAAACCGATCAAAAAAAACCCCTTGGTGGGGACTGGTATCCCGGCTTCCCTCCAAAAAATTCCATCCTTCAGGAAGGGGAGAAGGGGAGTGTATAGCTAAAGACCACAAGAGATCCGACAACAAAAGGAGGGAAATGGGTGATATGCCCTCACAAACTACCATTATCAAGCCATTATTTTTCAACTGGAGGCGGGGAGAGGCTTTGAAAGGAAAAAACAATGAGGGGAAGAGGAATTGTTGGACAAAAAGAATGAGGGTTGCAAATGTGTGAAAAGAAGAAATTAAACCCGAACAGATCCATGGGAGACATTGTGGATGAAAGTGGGATGAAAAAAAATGCCAATTTGACTAGCTCTAGAGAATCCAGGGGAAAAGGAGGACCCAGAAAATTAAACCTTCCAACAGGGGACAAAAGGTAAGCATCAGCCCACAAAGGGGACTAAAGGGATTTTCAGGATAATTGAGGTCAAAACTTGAAAAGGCGAAAAGCCAAGAAGGAGAACCCCAGGAAAATCGGGAATTTGGTGTCATCAAGTTGGGTGCAGTGGATAAAAAGCACATTCAGCAGTTAATGACAGGGCCCAAAAACAGCAGGTTCATCCTGAGCAGGGGTCCAGAAAAAAAGAAAAAGCATGAATCCTCAATGGGAAGGAACAACAGCCACGAGATCTTCTACAGAGGCCAAAGAAGGTTTAAGGTCACAATGAAATGTTGATAAATCATAGTTATAAACTTCAAGTTGGGTAATATGGATCTGGTGTAAAAAAAAAAAAAAGGAAACAAGAAGAGGAAGAATGGAAGGTTCTTTCATCACCGGACTGAAGGGGAAAGGTCTGGATTCTCGGGTGTAAAGAAAATGGAGAAGGGTGGGTAGGACTGGTCAGGAAAAAGGGTGGAAAAAAGGGGGGAATCCCTCCCTGGAAAGAGTAATGGGTCGAAAGGAGCTAATAGGGGGGAATTATCTGGGCGAACATTAAAAATGGGGAAGAAAATCCCAAATATCATCAATAAGGGGGCGAGCGGATTCAGAGCCAAAGAGGGGGGAAGGAGTCGTTCCCTGACACCGGGAGGGAACATGCACCGAAAAAGGCAAAGGAAGGAACGGCTTTGCGGAATATTCTTATTTAATGAAGGGAGGGACAAAAAAAGGGGGGTTTTTATGGTTGGCAATACTCCTGGGACGGGTTGAAAGAAACTGATTTACAGGCAGATTCAGGCATCCAGGCCAACGTGTGTGGTTAAGAAGAGGGCCGAAGTTTCATTTTCCTCAGCATCATAAAAACATTCAAATTACAACCGGGGGTTTTAAATCTCATCAGGTGGAAGGAGGGGGGGGGGGTTGGGAAAACATCTCATTTGGGGCCAAGTGTTTCCAGGGGAGAAATACTTGGCCTGCAAGACATTTTTCTTTAGAGGAGAATACGTGAGGGGTAAAGGTTGAGTAGGTTTGGTACTTTGCTTTCCGAAACTTGAGGGGGGGTAAAACGTGTAGATGTTCAGTGAGAGGTTCCCCGAATCTAAAGGATAAAAAAATCAGAGTGGTTGGAGCCACGGTATAGAGGTCCAGACAGGGCTTAGGGGGGTGAAAAGAGAGGGAGCACCGGACAGAGGGTACAAGCCGGGACAAATGGTATGGGGGGGGGGTGTCCTAATCGGTTAAGGGGAGGCTTGAAAGGAACGATTCAAAAGAAGTCACTTAAGCTGATTAAGGATCACCGGGGGGGCTAATTTCAATGGGGGGCGCCGGGGGGAGAATATTCGGTATGGGTTTAGCCATAAGGCTTTGAAAACAGAGGGTTAAGAAACCCCAGGAGCGGTTGACCGACGGTCGGCTCGGGTTTTCCTATACGAAAATACTAAACTCCGGAGTGACTGAGGGTGGAAAGGTAGTTAAACCCCTCTTTTTCGAGGTCAGGGGGGGCTTGGGGCATTTCCTGAGTGAGGAAATACAATTTCAAATCGTCCAGTACCGGTGATGGGTTATGCAAAATTCTAATACTTTATCGAAGGGTGGGGGGGGAAAGGGTCGTTTTGGGGGGGGAGAAAGCAACGCGCGACAATTTGGACCTTGAAAAGGGGCAGAGGACAAGGGGTCAGGAATTAAGGAGGGAGAGCGGGAGGAAAGCCTGATTATGCCATCGTGGGGGCCATGACCGAGAACCACATCAGAACAAGCCGGTCCTCAGTCTTCATTTGTAATTCTAAGGGGACTGGTAGGACAGGGAAGGCCATCTGGGGACGTGAGGGCCAAAAAAGGGAAATGGTCCGTATGAGGGCGGGGGGGAGCAAAAGCTAAGGGGGGAAAAATCGGTGTGGAAAGGTACTCGCGATACGGGCTCCAGCGCGAAATGTATCAAATCCACTGGTGACTAAGCGGGCAGGACGCATAGAATCTTCAGACCGGCGCTGAGGAGACGGGAATCTGAATACGAATCTATTTAAAACGAAGGGGGGAGAGAAAACCTCAGAATACCACTATATCTTTTGTGTACGTCCCACCCTTCCCACTGAAAAGGGGGAGAGAGATGGAGAGAGTGTCAAAATATCTTTTCCATGTTCCACCCAGGAAAAAAAAGGGGAAGGGCCATCTATTAATCGGATAAGAGCCGTGCCCCAAGTAGAGGGATGCTTTAAAACTTATTATTTGGAATTTACCTGAAGGTAGACGGCTTGGGAACGAGAGAGTTCGTGAAAAATTTTCTCATAGACGGGGAAAAAAAACCAAAACTCTCTGCAATGGGCTGCGGTGGGGCAACTACTGCTCGTTTCAGGCCAGATGAGAGGGCCTTGCAGAGGAAGACTTTATTCTACCGGGGGAAGGGGGATGAGGTCCTAGATGACCATGGGGGGGTTTGGGGGAGAGGGGGGGATTGAGTTCTGAAAATTTGGAAAAGGCCAAGGCGGAAAAGGGGGGGGGTAAACTTAAAGTCAGGCGGCGGAAAAACGCAAGAATTTCCTATAAAATGCACTCATAGGAAACTGGGGGTGGAAGTGTCAAGAACCCTTCACGGAAAAGGAAAGAAGCTTATTCGGGGCCCCCAGGAAAGGGAACTGAGAATCTTTTCGAACGCGGGCTTGATTATAAAACAAACTTCCCGAAATCGACTAACCGGGAGCCGGGGGGAGGCTCTGGGGAATTCGGGTCTTCATTGGAGAAGAACAGGAAGAGGAAGGGCAAACATCGTACTGGGGTTGGGGGGGCGTTTATCGCTTTTGCCGGTATAAAGTAACCGGGGAGGGAACATGGAAAGGGGGAAAGGTAAAAGGTAAACGAATAGGGGGATGGGGAGGGAACATAAATTCTCGGGGATTCCCGAAGGGTTTTGAAAAAAACAACTTCGCTCTTCAAATGTAAGGAGCTGAGAAGGATGAAATTGAAAAAAACTATTGGGGAAGAGGGGAAAAAAAATCAAAGGAAGATACAAAAAAAAGGTCACCTGGCCTTCCTCTTGGACAAAACCGATGATCGATAGCAAAAAACGGAGGACAAGAGAGTGAGAGGGAAAGGGGGGGAAAAAAAGTACGGCGAAATGTAAACTCGGGAGGAGGAAAAGTGTGGGGGAACGCCAAGGTTTTTTCTCAATGGATCCTCGGGGAGAAGAATATAACAGAAAGACAGCGACATGGTGGCACGCTGAAATTATTTGTGGGAAAAACGGCTGGAAAGTCCCTGGACACCGGCACAAAAAGATCATACCATCAATCCCGGAGAATGCTTGGAAGAACAACGCAAAAAAGGAATAAAGGAGGAAGGATCAAGGGAAGAAAGCCATACTTTACGCTATGAAAAAAAGAGAAAAAAAGGGGGGGGACGGTTCAGGGAGAGTTGTAATGATTGGGGTACAAGCGGGAAAAGGAGAAAAAAAAGACTAAGGAGTACAGCCGTAAACAAGAAAAAAGAGATCTGCACGGAGTCCGAAACGGGGAAAAACGGTTTCAATGAGTCGGCATTCCATTTCATTCCCTTAAGGGGCGTGCGGTCACTCAGTGGCCGTTTACCGGGGAAAAAAAAAGAGTGTAAAATAGGTAAATAACCCAGGGGGGGAATAACACACTAAAACGTTTGAACCAACCCAGAAAAGAGTATAAATAGACCACAGCATCGGTAGCGTGCGAGGGAAGCCAAGAGAAAGAAGGCACGGGAGGTCACCTATCTTTTGTGGAGGGAGGGCAAAGACATATACCCCAAGGGGGGAGAGCTTTGCGTAGAAAACGTTGAAAATGAAGAGCTAAGGTCAAAGGAGCCGCCTCAATAGGTTTGAAAGGGCACCAAATAATAATCGGGAGAAAAGGGCACTCAGACGGATTCCTCTATTGAAAGAAAAGGCCCAGGTCTCCTGGGGGAAATGGCTCTTCCAGGGGAAAAAAGAAAAGAGAGCTGGGGCAACTTCAATTTCGTCCCGCGAAGGCGGGGACAGGGCAGAAAGGAAGGTTAGGTGCTGGATGTTTATCTTCAAGCAGCAACCAGTTTGAAGGAGGCTACTCTTCTCACTGATAGGAGTAGGTATAGAAAATTCCGAAGGACCGCGCTGAGAGGGGGGGGCCTCACTCTGGGGATGCCATCCCAGTGGGAAGCGAAGAAAGAGTCTTCGCATGAGACGAAAATCATTAAACCAAAAACTTGGTAATCGCAGTAGAAATCTGATTTGGGAAGCGGGTGGAGCTGCAGGTCGATGAGACCATGTCAGAATTAGGAAAGATACCCATGAAAAAGGCATCGCATGAGTGCACGAAGAATAAAAGCCAGGGGGGGCGATTAAAAGCGGGAAACAGAAAATCCCTGGTGACGTCGTAAGAAGGCACGGGGGGCAGAACGGTTAGGGGAGGGATAAGAGGTCAAAAAAAGAAAGACGTAAAAAACTCCTTCTACTACAAGTAGAGACGGCAGACACTAAGGGGGGAAGAACGAGAGGTCACAGGCAAAAATAAAAGAAAAATTGAAGAAAACTAAGGGGTAAAACAACCTGAAACCTCTTGACATAACATCGGGTGGAATTGCCGGTGTGCTGGTAGGGGAAGGATCACGGGAATGGAATTCCTCCCCGGAAAAAAAACTAGGGTGAAAGCCAAACAGATTGGGACTGACAGAAAGATCCAGAGAACCCAGGGAGAAAGGTCACTGGACTTCGATCAAGAAGAAGAAACTTGCTTGGAAGAGGAGAGGGAAAGAAAAAACCAATTCAACTCGAGCTAAAAAAAAAGTGAACGGGGCACGAAGTGGGAGTAGAGCTCTGGCATACAAAAAAGTTTTAACAGGGTCCGCCAAAGAGGGGGGGGGGATAAGGGAAACGGCGGGGGGGAGAGTGGGGATCGGAGAACTATCACTTAATCCTAAAACTAAAACAATAAGAGAGGACTAATGCAAAAAAAAAACTAAAAACAGGGAGGGCTGCCCTAAGGGCGTTGGAAACGGGTAAAAGAAGAGATGGTACATTAAGTGAAAAAAAGGAAGTTCCAACAGCAAAATGCAAATAATATGTAAATTTGCAAAACAAGGGTAATGTAGATGTGAGGTTGGCCTCAGAAAAAATGGGAAACAGGCAAAAAACAAGGTGGTCACCGCATGAACAAAAAAGGTTAACCTTTAGACTTGGTCCCCTTTAGTGTCAAACGCAGGGGAGGGAAACCTGTGGTTTCACAAAAAAAAAAAAAAAAAACAAACCCCCCAAAGCAAAAAAGTTGTGGGGTGGGGGACCCTTCCAGAAGGGGGAAATCCACAAGGCACGAAGGGAAGGTTTGCTTTTCCTCTGCCAGAAAGGAGCAAAGAAGAATGAATGGATCAAACAAAGAAGGGGCAAATGGACATAGGAATGAACTGGGCTGTGAGTAGAAAAAGCTAGGGGTGGAGTAAAGCAGTGGGGGCATAGCAAACAATCACGGAAAAGGTTAGGAAAGAAAAAAGAGGCCAAATGATCAAAACGGGCAGACCTGGGGGAAAGGAATGATCCCCAATTTCAAATTTTTGGTCAGGTAGTGAGCACCAAAGGGCTTAAAAATTCAACCCTGAGGCACCAGACTTGGTTTCCAACACTCGGCAGGGGATGTCCGCTCCCATAAAATCATCCTTGGCACTAAGAGAAGGGAAAGAGGACCAAATTGAAGGTAAAAAGATTTACATCAGGCTGAAAAGTAGAGTGAACTGGGAAGAGAGGATTGTTTGAAGAAAACTTATTGTCGGCGTTGTTGTCTGGATTTACTAGGCCCAGGGCAGAAACCTGATATAGGGGAAGGCTTGATTGAAGGATTGTTATAAAGCAACAACGCGGGACCACATTTTAGGGTTGGCAGGGGTATCAGTGGGAAAGGGGGGTGTAAGAGGGGTGCGGGACTGCTGGAAAAGTAATTTTGGAGAAAAAAGTGCATTATAGAAAAAAGAAAGTTGTAGTAATCAGAATGGGGGAGGGTTAGATATTTTTTTACAGGGGGGGGGTCCAAAAGGAAGTGAGGTTTTGATTTTCCCTACTTTCCAAAGAATTTAAATGATAGAGGCTAGAGAAAGGAAGGGTTCAAGAAAGATTAACCCACATTGCGTGGAGTTAAAAGAAGTTGGGAGGAGGCATGGGAAAACGGAAAAGAAGGGCATTTTTCACAAATCATCAAACCTCCCGGGAAGGGGTATAAAGCTATTTTCTAAACCGGGAGAAGAATGGGGGAGGGAGTGACTGGTGAGTGCATGATAACCAAACCAAATAGGAGACAACAAACGCGAAAGGAGAAAAGAGAGATTGTTTTTTCCTTTAGGCTCTACACTAAAAAGAAGGACCCAGGAAAAGGTCGGCTTGGAGGATACACTTTGGTCTTGAGGAAAGAAAAACTGAAACAACCTTCCAGTATGGTCGGGTGAAAGGGAGTGTGGGAAAAAATAAAATGATGTCATGGGGGGGGAAAAGGAAGAAGTCAAAATTAGGGGAATCCCCAGAAATAATCGACATTGGGGGGGATGAATCCTTCGGGTCAGATGAAAAAAAAACGAGGGAACAGGGTGGTGAAACTCAATTCACAGTACAAGAAAAAGTAAAAGATCAGGGGAAAAAAAAAGGGGACAAAAAAAATAGATCCCCTCCACCTTCGGAGGAACTAAGGGGGGGATGAAATGGAAATCAAACTTCAAAAACTCAGCGGGGCGAAACAAGTCATATAAGAAGATAAATCCCCCTGGAAGAGATGTGGGGAAGTTGAGACCAACATCCACTCAATCATTATGGTCAGCAGTGGTCCAAAAAAGGACAGTTTCATTTCTTAGGGGGGGGGCAATGGAGAAGGAATAGAAGAAAAAAAAGACAAGGGTCCCGTTGGAAAGGAAAACAGCCAGAGAGGGGTCTACAGGGGGGAAACTCTTGTAATGGAAGCATGATGAAAAATCAGAGTGGGGACCGGTGGTACTATGGAAGCGCGGGGGGGAATTGGGGGGATACAAGCAAGTGATAGGCATGTACGTGAGGAGCTGGGGGGGGGAACGGTCCAAGAGGAAATCATTTCTGAGGAAACAGGGAGTTGGATTCAACCTAACGGAACAGAGGCTACCTGGAAGGAAAAGTTAGGGGCATCCTGTGGAGGAGTGAAAGAAAAATTAATTTTGTAAGTTTCTCTAATGCACTGCGGGGGAGCACACTAAATAAAGACAACAAGAAATATCAGATCAGGGCATTGATTAAAGATGACCAGTTAGGGGAAGATTGGACTTGTCATCAAGATTAGCTTCCTCCGTGGAGCAGATTGCAAGCAAGGCCGAGACTTGGGAATAGGCTGAGAGTGGACAAACAAAAAAATCACAAGTTGTTGGAGAGGAAAAAGGTTGGAAATAAGAGGCCGGGGAAAACTTCTTTAGAACCAGTGCAAAAGTTTCTAAAAGGTCAGTCTGAGTTGTTGTCGAAGTCCTGAGGGGGTTGACCAGTTGTCGTAAAACGGAAGAACATGAAGATAGTTACCAGTGACCGGGTTTTGATACAAGTTTTGCATGTTGCTGGGGGTTTGGGGGAACATCTGCATGTGTCAAAGTGGGACATGGGTATACAGGAATGAAAGGTTTTGCTTGGCACCGGCCACACCTCAAATAAGAGGGGTTTTAAAGGTGGAAGAGATTTTTGACTTATTCCGAAGCTGGTGAGGGGTTCCACTGGTAGTAATGGGGCCTCCCCGAGGAGAAAAAAAAGCTAAAGATCAAAGGAAAAATGGGTCTTCCAACTCCAAAGAGAACTTAAAGGGCGGGGGGATAGCTATCTTAAACGCAAGGGCAGGGGCAAGGAGAATCGGAGTCGCGGAGGGGGTGTTGCAGAAAAGTGACTTGGGAGGGAAGGGGGGGGGAAACTCGCAACCACACAGCAATTCAGCAGGGTCAAGCTATTCGGGATTCAGGTGGCGAAAAGTGAAGATGTTTCGAAACCGGGGGGGAAGAGTCTTTTCTGAATAACAGTGCTCCACGGGGGGAAAGGGCTTTTACCGAGTGTTGCCCGGAAAGCATGTGGGGGGGGAAAGGTTAAAGGCGCCGTCGCTCGGGAAAGATACGAACACGGCAAGGACGATGACTGTGAAAGAGCGGGGGGGTGAAACCGGCTTTTGACCTTCAGGGGGCTATGGTAAGGCGGTCGTAAATACGCCTTGGACAGGGACGCAGGATGGGTAGGGGGGGGGGGAGCCGGAACTGGATAGACCGGGGGGCGGGTGGTGGGACCACCGATTTTCTTGTGAAACCACTCCTAAAATTGACTAGGAACAGACCCTGGAAGTTAGGAAAAGAGCAAAAGGGGAAGCAATAAAAAGGGGGGGCCTATAAATCTGCATCCTGCGATTTTGAATATTCGTCCCCCTAAGGGATGCCGAAAGAAACCCAAACAAGGGGGCGTCGTCTGAATTTTCAGGATAAGGGAAAGAGGTCACCTGGGGGCGCCAGGAAACATTCAAAAAGGATCAAGTCAAATGGAACGGAGGGAAGACTTCCGTGAAAACTCATTCAAAATTCAAAATAGAACGACTCGGGCATCGGAGGAAAGGAACGTAGAAGTGGCAAAAACGGGTGATGAAATACCAGGGGATGACGCAAATCGGGCACGGCGGAATTCAAAAAAACGAGGATATCCGATCTCTAGAGGCGAAAAGGCAATGTTGCCTATTGAAACGCGTTGACGCTAACCGAAGAACAAAAGGCAGGCGAAACTGCCCGCGAGGGCTACTCCACGGCGGGGGGAGCCTTTGGAGGGAAAGAGGTCATTGCCCACCCATGCAAAGCCAAAGTTTACTCAGAGTCATCGCGAAAAAAGGGGGAGAGGGGTGAAACCGCAGGGGAGTACACTTTGGGGGGGAAGTGGAATCAAAACGGGGAAGTGAAGAATGCCGGCTATTGTAGGAGGAAAATATCGTGAGAAACTTAAACTGACAAAGCCGCTCGTTCTCGTTGGAGAACACTTACACATATCGGTGAAGGGGAGAAGGAGGAGTCAAGTCTTGGAGCTGGAACAATCCTCCGGTGGTCTCTGAAGATGAGGTTCCATCAAGGTTGGGGTGAAAGGTAAGGTGGGGAAGAACAGGGGGGAAATCTCATCTTTACACGATCAAGGACAAGGAGTAAAGCCTCATCTGGGACCCGAAACGACAAGAAGCACGAATCGAGAAGTGTGACAAGGGGACACGTCACGCAGAGGTCGTGAGAAGAAATAATCGTCCGCGGGTTGATACGGGGGTCTTTAACCGGGAGGGGAAAATGAATTAATCCCAAGGCGTTTTGGCATTCCTCTGGAAATCTCTTCAGGTCAAAGAAGCAAAGCGCAAGTATGAAGACTTATGGATTTTGGGGGGGGGGAGTGGGGGACTAGAGGATTCCCCGAATATCTGGTCGAAAGGGACAATCGTAGGGGGGAGAGGGGCTTGGAACCTTGGGGGGGGACCTGGGGAGGGGGGGAAGAAGAAATTAAGGGGGAGGGGGGAGGCACAATAATCTTAAACGAAGGTTGCAAACAAATGGGAGCGGTCCTTTCCCATTCTAATATCACTATCAGAAAAAGGGAAGCTCAAAAGGGTTCCTAGGGCACAAAAAGTCCCGATACAGTTTCCTTCTCTACAAGTAAGAAAAATTTGCATCAAAAAAAACCACAGG
>Ga0179593_1441114_pt1 | contig 13976 bp, 16 predicted proteins | sample CZODoug2_1_08_16_FD_185931 | JGI IMG/M metagenome (GOLD analysis project Ga0179593, IMG submission 185931) | Vadose zone soil fungal communities from Angelo Coast Range Reserve, California, USA - CZODoug2_1_08_16fungal (PacBio error correction) | ecosystem: Environmental > Terrestrial > Soil >...
AGAGCAAACGGCCCGACGGGGTTAAGGCGGAACAGAAAACCAAAGAAAGAAAAAAAAAAAAATGGTTGGGACCAGCTTCATCTGACACCCATCTCGGGACCCGACGTACACAACGGGGGGGGGGAAAAAACACGCGCCGGGGCCCGGTCCATCAGGGGGGTGCCGCGGGATATCATCAGAGGGAAGAGTTACAAGCAAAGAAAAAATCAGGGAGCAAGCGTCTATCTAAAAAAAAGCAGTGCAACGGCAAAGTGACAACTCAAATAAATAGGAGGGCCATTCCGTGATCTGGAAAGACTAACGTGCGTAAAACGTGGGCCGCCAGAGGAAAAAAACTGCAAAAGAACGTCGGCAGCCCAAAAAGTAGGTGTCAAAAGCGTAAGGCACAGAAATGACCTTGACCGAAGCATGCAGCGGAACTATCACCGGCGGCAAGATCTTTTCCAAGAAACCTCGGAAATCGAAGCCCACTCCCTAAGGGAAAGGAACTCGGGGAATCCATATAAAAGACGAAAAAAAGACGCGTCCCTTAAAGCTTTCGGAAAGGAAGAAAAAAAGGATCGTTTTTATTCCGTCTCTCAAGCCGCGCATCATAAAAGGGGGGGAAGGAACCGGCATGACTAAGGCAAAGAAAGGCCATCAAATCTCCCACTAGTGGAAAGGGTAAACGAAAGAGCGAGGCCGCAGAAAAAATCGCAGTTTGGCAGAACAAGAAACTGGCCTCCATCCAGGTTTTGTCCATCACAAGCAACCAAAAATCATAGGCGGCCGGGCATAAAGTGACTCCGGAGTACAGGCACTTTGTAAAGGAGAGGGTATTTCCTCCCCTGCCCCAATAAAAAAAGCAACCCTCACTGTACGGAGAGCAGAAGGCCCGCTACTACTCTTTTCAAACGAAAGCGGGGAGCCCGCACACACTCGGCCTTGGAAACCCTCAAAAATTGCCGAAGTACAGTGGACTCATGCGTGTTCCCGCTAGGAAAAGGGACCAATGCATCCTCAAAGAAAGGGAAGTCAGCAGACCAGTAAGTACTCCTTTCGATAGCAAGCGAGGGAAACCTTCGGACCTTGTTCCCATGACACTGAAAGCATTGTGAAGATAATGATGGCGGAAAAAAGAGGGCAGGGAGGGGGGTGTTGCACTCGAAAAAGGCTATCGTGGCTTTGAAAAAAAATTATCTGTCGACAATTTGGGGCCCAGCAGGCAAACAGAGGGGGGGGGAGGCATGATTTCTATCTCGGGATCAAACACCCAAAACGTTGAGGAGGTGGAGATATAGATGCAAAGAAGCCGAACCGACGTGGAGTGAACTTAAAGGCACCACCACTTGCAAATGAAGAGTAAAACGCAAATCAAGCTAGCGGCTTGGGCAGAAGAACCCCACCACAAAGAGGGGATCGACCGTGGGAAACTCTTGTCAATGGTATCAGTAACAATTGATCGGTTCATAATTGTGAAACCGGGGTCTACAGTGTCTTAGAGAGGGGGAGGGGAGCGCGCTGCTTTGGCCCGGAAGATTTTATTCCGGATCACGGCTATTCCGGGGGAAGATGGGTAGGGGGATGACCGCCGTAGGTCCAGTTCAGAGGCGCCTCCCTTTTGCGGGGGGGCCCTTGTCCGCGCGGTACCGCTTTACGTTGACAGGAGCGGTGAGGGCGGGGACTAGGGAGGACGGGAACTTGCAGTTTGCTGACAGGTCTTGCATTGGAAACGGGGCCTCCCAATCTCTCGAAGCAAAGGAATCTGCGGGCAGGGCCAGACCAACTCCATATATCGTGTGGCGGGGAGATTTTAACCAAAAACGCTTCTTCGGTCAATCAACTGATTGGTAGTCCTCCTTTTATTTCGGCCGAGGCAGTGGCAGGAGGTTCGCAGCAAAGATAGGGGGCTAAAATGTTGGGGTATGAGCTGGAGGAATTCAAAATGAAGGGGAGGCTTTGATGGGGTGCTCGGAGGGGGGGGGGATCCGGATTCCGCAGAAGGAAAGAGCCTCGTCGCTTCATTTAGGAAGAGTAAGGACGACTTTGCGAATAGGATATACCGACCAAGTTATGGAGGGAATATCAGAGGTGGCCGAGGGGGGGCGTTGGTAAACATTGCCGCCGTGTGATGGGGGGTCGTTTCCGCGTGATGTTCGGAACGGCCGAGAGGGGAGGTTAGAGGTAAGGAAATTCAAGGGGACGTGTTTTTCGGGGTCTTCCAAAGAGTTTGGGGCTAGTGGGAGGCCAACGTCGGGAAAGACGTGGGGTGAACTCTGTCAGCGAACACGCGTGTCATTGGGGAGAACAGAGAAAGGAAGGGAGGTAATCAGGCAAGGGGGTTGGACCGGTCGATCGCGATTGTCGCTTGAAATTTGGGAAGTGGGGCTTTACACCGGGAGTACTTGCTGGGAGCCCGGCTGCAAGAGGCGCTCCGCAGGGCGGAGAGGGTGGGTTGTGGACGTTTACTTCTCTTTTATGCAGCGCGGTAGCTATGGCTTGGGGGAGAGGCAAGTACGGGGGGTAAATTTTGGGGTGGGGATGAGTTGGCTTGGGGTCGGCGCAAGGCAACAAACGGCGGGTGCAGGTGTCTGTCTGGCGGGGGGCTGGAAAGGGAAGGAGAGGTTTTAGGGGTTGGAGATGGTGGGGAAAAAATTAGGTCTCTGGCGTGGAGCAGAGCATTTCAAGAGGGAATTGACGCGAGTCTTTTCAATTCCTGTGGTCACAACTGGTGTAGATTCCTCTTAGTGAAAGGTTAGGGAAGAAACCTCTTCTTCCCACTTTCATGGAGAGAAAAAGAGGATGGGTTGCTAGATCGTCTTGACTTTGTTCGGTAAAAGTAAGGAGATCCTTCTAGGGCGCGTAGGTGTCGGAATGGAGGACATGATTCTCATGGGAGGAAACGGTTTGCTATAGTGACTTTCAGGCCGTGAATCCTCTGTATGCCATGTGGACCATAAGGGGGGTGTAACAATCAGCATCTAGAAGGCTTAAATGGGGGGGAAAGGGACACGCCCTTTTTGTGCTGCAACGCGGTTACCCAGACATTGTGGGGGCCCTGAAGGGGATCGAAAAGGGACATTGGGGGGTTGGCGCAGGGTGGGCTGCTTGTTGCTTCCCGAAGGGGGCGGGCCTTCGAAGAAGAGGGGAAACCTTAATGGCATGGCTCTCACTTTTTAATCCCTAAGCAACCAACAAAAGGAGGGCTAGAAGAGATCCCAAAGCGATCCGCATTCCATCAGCCTCGGGATTGACTCCTACCAGCGTAACGGTGGGGGTGGAACCGAAAAGAACAAGCTACCCCCCTGTAAGCTGCGGGAAATACCTCCTTTAAAAATTGATGAGGGGCCAGCTTTTCCCTCTCCTAAACCATGCCACGGTGAGAGTGGGAGGCCATTCAAGTAAGGGACCGAGTGGGTGGCTGGATGGTGGCCCTCGGGGGGAAAGATCGCGAGGGCCACAAAAAGGCATAGGGGAAATCGGGGAAAAAGGCAAAAGGTACCTGAATCACTGGCATGACCCGAAGAAAGAAGTATCAAGAATTCTGAAGGGACGCAGAAGGTCCTCCGCAAAAACTTCACCGAGCTCGCTGCCTCGACGTTTTCGCGAAAAGTTGACGACGATGTTCGTTTCAGGGGGCACACGGCCCCGGTACTGCAGAAGCCAATGTTGGCCCAAGTCCACCAAACACTCGTAAATGAAGCATCAAAATCAGAAGATTGCCACTATCTACAAGCCTCGCAAATAGCAAAAGGGCACTAACATTACTAAGAAGAACTCGGTAAGGTTGGCACGTCGATCCCTAAAAACCACTAAAAACAAAAAAATTTATACACCACACGGGCTCCCCCTCTAATCCAAGAGCTGGGGGATCACCAGTCTATGGGACGACCAAAAGTTACACACCACCCTCGCCCGAAACCGAAAAGGCTAAGAACTTCTGGGACCTGACAGACCGGGAATGGCGCTGTGAACAAAAAATACACACAACACAAAGCTTCCCCCTCTCTTCTCGGACCCGGTAGATCTCTACGAAACTTACACCGTTAAGAGGGGGACAACTCAATATACTTTCCGACAGGGCAATCTTTGAATAAAAAAGGGGGAAGGCAAGGAAGAGAAAATCTGTGAAGAACCCCAAGGGGGGGCAGCCAAACGAATCAAGTGAAAAAAAAAGGCAGACGCAAAAAGAAAAAATTGATGTGGCAAAGAATCTAAGCCTGAATTGTAAAATAATTCAAAACCCGATCGGCAGAAAAAATCGAACTTCTCCAGCAGGAAGGGTTTGTACCAAAAAGACACACTGACGGGGATGATCCAACTACATCGGCATTCGAGGTTATAAGAAGAAGACTAAGCAAACAGGCATGAAAGAAACGAAAATTCCTCCCCGGAAGAGAAGCGAATTGGAACTTTGATGGCACTCTTCAAAGAAACGCGAATACCGAACGCATACCGCCAGGCTAAGTTAATGAGTATTCCAACCATCGCCACGAGAGGTCAAGAACTCCAAAAAAATAACCGCCCGAAAAGAGGCAGAAACAGTCGCTATCGGGGACGGCCGAAGGTGGGGAAAGACGCCAACGCATCAGAGAAAGGGAGGGCCTGTATTACGCACTGAGGGCAAATGTGCGCCTGTAGCGAAAACGTGCCCCGCCAAACCCATCACGCAAACAAAAGGCGAAGAAGCCCCGCGAACGCGGCGGGTCACAGGAAATACGAGACCGCAAAGTAAGAAAAAAAAACAGGAAAAAACTTGCAAACGGGAAACGGCACGGAAAAATAAAAAAATACTCGGTGGACAGAGGGAGAAACAGTCGGGCCAAAGTCCTGAAACTATGGAGGTCATAATATAAGGGAAGCGCAGTTTAGCGCTATCCCACTCCCGGAAGAACAAATGTTACCAATTAAATGACGAATCCATTGGCCAGGGGGAAAAACAGGTCCGGGCACTAGTTAGGAAATGGTGTAAAGGACCGAAAGGAGAGAGCTGCAAAAATTTTTAGGTGCGGGAAAGGCATAGGCCAGTGGGGGGAAATCAAGAAAGGGGGTAGAGTTCGGCGGTCGTGGTGTATATCTTCGAACAAAACGAGTAAGGAAAAAAAGCTCTAGGCCCTTCCTGCCGGGAAGAAGGTTAGCTTGGAAAAAAATGGGGGGCAAAGGAAGCAGGCCATTCACCCTTCAAAAGATAAGGAGAGTGGGGCCGTAATTCACAAAAGAGCCTATTTTGGGGAACGACTCTGGGCATATCTAATTACGGTAAGTGAAGTGGGGGGGGCCCATTGGAGAGCAAGGGAGGATCGCTATCGAGAACTTCAAGGGCACTAGATGGTTCGTATCAAAGCATGGTGGAGGATGAATGGACTAGGGTATACGGAAGGAAGAAAGGGTTTAAAGGATGCCTTTTCGGAGGTACTGGCTGGTTGGTGTCTGGGCAAGGATACGGTGCGCGGGAGAACAAAGAGTTCAAAATTAACATAGTTGGGGCGGGGTCTAAAATGAGACATGATTGGTTCTCTGAGAGGGGTAGTTCTAGAAGCATGAGCCACACTGGCAACTAATAGTCATCTGTCGTGTAAATGCAAGCGCTCGGGCATAGCTGGTTTATGGGGGGAGGATTTAACAAACGTCTCCGGCAAGATTGGAGGCAGAATGTGAGTCTCCTATGCGTGTTGGAAAAACGCCTCCCCTTGCGGGTGGCAGAGTCGTGGAATATTAATGAAGGGTCAAGGGAGGCGGGCAGGATCCGGCGGTGTACGCTCGAGGCCGGGCCAAGAACGATGGGGTGAGGTCGCCTGGGCGGAAAAGCTATCTTAAGGAACGGTGGTGAAGTCGTCTAGGATAACAGAGACCGATTAAGGGGGAAGGGGGATAGATCGATTTGAACAGGGAAGTTGGGGTTCGTGTGGGGACGGAACGCCGAGGGGACGGGGCTATCTCTGGGGGAAGGCTGGCTTTCAATCAGGATGGCTGCTAGGAATTTACACAGAATGAGGGGTTTGTTCGGGGGATGGGCACTAAAAGTTGGCAGTTGGGTTTCGGCTCGGGGTAAACTTGTCACGTCTGGGTCAGGGTTTCAGGGGGCGGCTTCGAAGCGGCATGAACCCAGAACAGATTTCATGGCAAAGGCGGTGAACGTCGGAGCGCATCGTCGTGAAGTGGCTGCCCTGATGGTTGAAGTTTGGGGGATTGTCCACGACAGGAGGCACGTGCATGGAGAGGACGGGGGCTGATAAAAAATTTTTTTTTTTGGGTGGGGGGGGGACTAAGGGGGGCCAGCGTGTGGGGGGGTTAAAAAAGGGGGCTTTCTTGATCAACAGCGCGTGGAGTAATGCTGGCAGGGCCAGTAGCTGGGCTAATGGTTGTGGGAGGGGGGGGGAGGTGCTTCGAGACAGTAAGGTTCTTGATGTTCTGCGGGGGGAGATAGTTGGGCTAGGGGTAGATGGGTGGGTCGCGATTCAAGGGGTGAGGAGGTTCCGCGGCGGGGGAGTGCAGTGGTGCTTTGGGCAGATGCCACCGGTTGAGGTGCCTCCTACGACACGAGAGGGTCCCCCTTCACTAGGGAGTCAGCCCTAGGTTCTTGGGTAGGGAGAAACGGTCACGCGCTCCTTAGATTAAAAAATTCGCTGAAAATGAGAGGAGCAGGTTGAGAGGGACGGAAAGGGGACCGAGATTCATGGAGGTATGCCGGTGAAGACGCGAGTCCAGTCGGGTGAACAGTCGCCATCTGCGCAAAGGCCTGGGAGAAAAAGGGGGCGCCATTGGGGAATTTGCTGATGAGGAAGCAGAGCAATTTTCACATTTGTCGCCGGGCTGGCAGGTGTAGTGGCTGGGGAATGGTAATGCTCGGAGCGATCATCAAAAAATCCTTCAGGAGGGCAGACAGGTTGGAATATACACAACAACAGGGGAAGGAGGAAATAATAAACAGGTCGAGACGGCATTACAGGCTGCTATACTCAAGCCGGGCCAATGTCACAGGAGTCCCAGAAAAGCGCCCCAATTCAATGCGATCCCTTCAGTAAAGGGGCGGCGTAGAGGTCGAGCATTCCAATGTTGCCAGTTGTAACGCGGCATAAAAGGGGAGAAAAAGCTGGGACTTGTTCCCACTATGGAAAATGGGAAATATCTCCGGACAAAGAATCGAAGTCGGATCTGTTCCGACACTCTAAAGAAAAGAAACTGAATCTAAAATGGAACTCATCAGAAAGCGGAAAGACGCAAACGGGGGCTCCGAAAAAAATTAAATCTAGAAGTGTGTCTAAAAGGTTGACTCGAACCTAAGGGAGGCAGGCGCAAACGTCACCGCCCGGAAACATGGCGAAAGCAAAGTGTTGCCCACGAAGGACAGGGACCGGGAAATCCCGGGGAGACACGCACGGGCCTAAAGGCCCAATCTGAGAGCCCACTAGCCCGCCGCCGCCCAGGAAATCAGAACCCGCTGGACTGGGTTGTTCCTTCCGCACAGAAGACCCGAATACAAAAGGAACACGCCGACAGGGCTCCCTCCATCGCCTCAAGGAAGGTAGAAAAAATCAATAAAACCCTAAAGTGGCAACTAACACTGCCACCAAGGAAAGATGGCCAGAGGTCATTAGGGCCACGGAAATAGTCTTCTTGACATCCCAACGGCCAAAATAACGGCGTCGGGCATCGCTCTCTAAGAGAGACGGTCCGGCCCTGTTCCTGAGTTTCGAAAACCAGTAGGTACCAGTCATCTTCTGGTTTCTCCCTTCCCTTGGTGGGATCAAATCTTGAAGGTTGACGCTCGAGATGCAGGCTTCTCTAACACCGCGTTATTCCCTCCCCCGGGGAGATAGGGGGGCCCAGGGGGGGTCGCGACACGCAAAGGGGTCATCCATGGGTGTCGGGGCCTCCCTAAAACGAGGTTTCAAGAGACAAGAGGATAGTCTTGCCCGACTCACCATGCAAATTCTCGAGGGAAAGCAACATCACCCTGGCGATCACAGATTTTCTACAACTAAAACACTACTTGCAAATCGATCGAAAGACAACTAAGTAAGTCGATTTATCCTAGTAACTGTCAGATCTGACTGGGTAACCAAAGGAATGGTGACGCGATGGTAGGCATGGGGGGGAATTTATGCCAGAAACCCGTCCGCCATAAGGAAAGCCTGCAGAGAAGGTTGCCTCAACGAAGTATGCCAAAAAAGAAATTCGCCACGATAAGTTGGCCGGCTACCGAACAGTCGGGGCTAGTGACGGAATCTATGGCGGAACCCGGGGACGGGGGGGGGCCGCCGAAGGTTTTGGGTACTCCCTAAAAGAAGAGCTATGTTCTTGCCCTGGGTAAAAGCCGCGATGAAACTGTATCCGGCCGTTGGAGCAGGGCGTTGCTCATCTACCTTCACGGCCTCCGCGAAAAAAATAACTTTCACGACAAACGCAGAAAACGAAGGCCGAACTCAGGTCCGGGAGAGAAAAAGAGAGGGAAGCTCCATAGTAGAAGGGGGCAAGCGGGCATAAAAGCTTGCGTCCTGTCCTCCCAATACTGGCGTGTTCCATTCTCCATCGGCAAAGTCTCAGAGGGGAGGGCGCAGCCCTAAAAAAGAATTTTTCGGACTCTGCAGGGGAAACGGCTAAAGAGTCATGCTCTCATTTACCAAAAATGGGAAAATTCTACTGGGGGATAAAGGCTGCCATTGGGGAAAAGGTAATGAAAACAGCATGCTGAGGGCGATGGTTTTGTGTCATAAGCATATGTTTGACGGTTCAATTTAATTGGGCCCGGTGGGCAGCACCAGTGAAGACCAAAAACGCTAATTCGGGGGAATTCATCTGAAGATTACCTATCACATCAAAGAAACACCGTTAGAAGGAACCGCGGTAAGGTAATGGAACCTGATATTTCGCGACAACTGATCAATGTGGGGTCCATGAGTCGCTAGCTGGGGCCGTCCTCAATAGGGGGGGGCGAAGGACAATAAGGATAAAAACGCTAAGAGAGAGGAGTTCCGCAGATATGAACAAACCATCGAAGGTATGGGGACAAAGCCCCGTGGTGAAGTAGCGAAAAAATGTCTCGTTCTCATGAAAATGGATCCATGGGAGAGAAAGTTGTACTACTCTTTTCCCTATCGGGGATAAAGGGTCTCTGTCCGCGTAGATTGAAAAATGGGAATCCATGGTTGTCTGGGTTGACGGGGGGTAAGTGCTGCAACTACCATAGCATTCACTTATTGGGTCCCTCGTGTCGAGATGTAGAGGTCAAGTTTGGGGTTGGGCACGAGAGAAAACCAGAAAAGGCGGCGCAAGGCTGGAGTAATAGAAATGCAGCGTTTGGAGGAAGTCTCGTTCAGTGGATGGGTGAGTCAATTGTGCGTGACAAGGGAGAAATTTCGTAGCCTGTCTTCAGAAAACATCGCAGGAGTCAAATGAACTTTCTTGCTACCTTACTGCTGGGGAGGAGGAGAACGTAGGGGGTAGGGGGCGGATTCGGCACAAAATAATACTTTGAGGGAGAAGATATAGGAGGGGGAATCTAAGCAGTCTGTGTCAGTTATTGCAGGCTAGGTATTCGAGGGAGAACGGTTGAACGGGCAATGAAATCTGGCGGGATAAGGCTTTCGGCTTAGGAAAAAAGTCGAGAGGGAAAACGTGCGGCTTTAGAGAGGGCTTCGTGCGGGGATTGCCACAGTCGCATCCAAGAGGAAAACTATCGCGGCCTTGCTGAAAAAGCTATGCTTAAGAGGACTACGTGAAAGCGTTTTGTGTGCACCGTAAAATTAGCTGATGGTCTTGCATTAGAGACGATTTGGGCATCGTTGAATTGTACCAGGCTGGCGCGGTTGACTGCCGGTGATTTGGCAGCAAAAGGTCAAAGGTTGCCGTCTCGTTAATACGGAGGGTGCTGATTGGGAAACCCCTCAAATCGGGTTTTTGGATAAAAATTGGAGGCATTGGGTAGGCGCGAAAAGGGGGTACGTGCACCATGTAGCTCTGGTCTTGAGGAGGAGCGGAAAAAATGGCGTGGACATGGGTTCTCCAGAAACGAGATTCTGCACCAAGGTGCTGCTGCTCTCCTGGTAGCGAACTGAAAGGGAATGGTGTCTCTCTGACTCCTCTCATGATCTTTCATTTGCCTGTTTCTGCAAAAACTAACGGACAGGGAGAGCTGATCCACCAACTTCTCAGAGAAAAGAAAAAGAAAAAATTGTGGTGGCGGGTGGGGGGGGGGGGTCCACAGTCCCGAGTAGCTTGATGTTCCGGTCGACCCATTTCTTGTCCCAACACCGTCAAGGCGGAGAACGCTGTCCATTCCGGCCGCGGGCATCTTTTTTTGGTTCGAGAATGGACTGGTGGTACACCTATTGGCATTCCTCACTAGATCAGGGTTATCTCCTTCCTCTATATGTCGCGACTAAGGTGGTGGGGTCCCTGGTTGTACTAGAACATGTAGTAGGGCTCCTTCCTCTATTTGATCAGTCCCATCTGACTAAAGCTTTTTAACTGGGTTCAAGTTGATGATTCTGGGCGGGCGGATAATGAACCAGTCGGGGGGCAAGTGAGGTTTCTGATCATGTGGTCGGTAGGGGCAGGCTATTTGTCTTAGTTATTAGGGGACCTCTTGCGGGCGAGGCGGTAAAAAAATTTCAAAACTAGGAGGGGGCTTTCTGGGCAAAATTGCGACCTGAATGGTCCGGGGTTGGGAAAACCGTGAACAAACAGCTGTCGAGTAAAGCAACTCGGAAAAAGTTCTTACGAGGACGGTCCATTCTCCCGACGTGCCTTGGTTCGGAGTACAAAAGGCGGGGATCAGCGCGCTGGCGATGAGTGAGACATGTGACAGGTCTATGCAAGAGCGTCGAGTTAGAAACAGTTGACTAGTAAGATTCGGGCAAAAACCGGTGGACCGAAGAAAGAGAAGGGAAAACCATTCTTTGTCAAGTCAGAAAACCAGCAGGGCTCTTCCTATGTCAATGAGAATGGGCTTACCATGCATGGAGCAGTGGGCAGTCTTCCAAGGAGAGGCATCAGCGCATTACAAATGAAGGGGTGATAGGGGGTTAAAGTGGGGCACGTGGGTTCCTTTGGGACTGTCGGGGAAAATCTCGGCGGAGGCGGCAAGCGAAAGGGGGGAGGAGTTGTACAAGGGCGCGACCTTTTCTCATCAAACAAACCACAAGAGTTCGTCAAAAGGAGACGATCCCCCGGGCCGTCGATAGGCCATAAAACTAACTTCGCCTTCGCATGCTTACGCAAGGGCAAAATCAAAGGGTCGAAGCAAACATCCGAAGTCAGTGGCAAGGCGGTCGGAAATTAACCGGTCATGAAACTTGCTTACTCTAAGCTTTACTGCGAATCCGGAAAATTGAAAAGTGGCGAGGCCTTCTTCCTCAGGGGAATTGTTAAAAAGAAGTTAAAGGAGATGCTCTCACAAGGAAAAGAGGAACTCTATATCGCACAGTTCCTGGGGACGGGGGGAGAAAGGCTAGTACATGTATCTGCATTACTCAATCATGACATTTACGAGACGAATCAGGTCTGCTCTCAATTTCTGTAGTTTTTCAGACTGTACTAAGATCTACTTCCTCGACTTTGTACTTCGGGGTGTGACTTCGAAAGTAGGGGCTGGCCGCCTGTGTCACTCCATTATTTCGGGTACTGCATAATCTCTACGTGTTGCACCACTTTGGTCCTCAGCCAGGGGGGGGTGACAGCTGGTGGGGGGGAGGGTAAAGTTCAACGGAAAAAAACGAGGGGAAAATCGGGAAGAAGTTCAAAGAATATAATCCTCAACTAGAAAAGAAAGCAGAAAGCATGAGAAACTAAGAAATACAGAAGGGACCAGATCATAACCTGGGGGGGGGGACAATATAGGGGGTTCCAATCGCGCCAAATCCAAACGACAGAAATGAAATTGAAATACCAATGCTCAAATTCCAGCCTGTCTTCTAGCAAATCAAAAAGTGCTACTTCTTAAACCGAGCGGAAAAGCCACCACGGTGGGAGACAAAAAAGAAAACACATCTTAACTCCCCGGGAGGGCAGAGGGGAGTCCGTCGGTCATTAGCATCAAAAAGGGGAGGGCTGGGCCATAAGAAAAATATAATCGGGGAACGATTCACGCCGAGAGGTTCTGAGCTTCTAACAGCGGGGCATCTTGGTTCCTGGTTGGGGGGCACGACATTATCGGAAGGGGTTCGACCATAATGAAGTGCAGCGTTATGCTTAAGGCCAAAACATCAGGAGACGAGCGAAAAGGGTCACGACCTCTATTCGACTGGCCTAAAAACGAGATGGATGGAAGCCCTAATAAAAACAGAAAAAAAAGTATTGGGACCATGCAAACGAAGGGCCAAGAGAAAGGGGAGGTAAACGAGGTCCGTCCATCGGAAAAAAAAATACTTAATCTCACGAAAAGCTGGTCAACGGTAAGGGATGGTTACAACGGAAACAATTCGTGATCAGGGGAGAATAATGAATAAATTGTACGTCAAGGGAAAGCTCAAGTATAGAACTCGCCCGCGTCCCGAAGATACAGGGCTGCAAAAGGCAAGCAAGGATAGTCGACTGCCGAACGTTAGACATGGTTTTAATGGGAAATCCAAAAAAAAAAAAAAAAAAAGGACCCCGGCAAAAGCAAACCCACACACAAAAAAAACGGGGAAGGGGGGTCGTCCGATACGCAATCCTAACGTAATCTGCGCAGGTCTCGATTTAAATAGGGGCTTGACGGCGAAAGAAAAGCCTCGGCCCTGCCTCGTTGCGAAAGTCGGGGTTTCGGGGGGGAGACCGCAGCATAAAGCGAGCGAGGAGAGGAAAATATCTGACTCCTTGGGATCTAGGGCCGACGGGGGTTGGGGAAGACCGCAAAGTACAGATCAGAGGAGGGGGAGCTGGAGTGAAAAAGGCCGGAAAGCTGGAAATCAAAATGAGTACTTTTGGGGATTCCAGTGGATTGCAAAAAAAAGCCGCGGCTCCCTGACTGAAACCATCACGTAGGACCTCCAGACCCGCAAAAACGCCCGGGCTTTTCATACTGATCCTGCTCGACCATTATACAAAGACGGAGAAGGCACTCACAAAAAACTGGCACGCAGTCCTTCGAAAGGGGGAGAAGAATAAGGCTGTGTGACCCTTCGATAGCAGCGCCAACAAGTCCATCCGAATCAAAAATGGAGGAATGCAAGGCGGGTAGAAGGGACCAACTGTAGAGGAGACCCTACGAAGAACTCTGAACGGCGAGGAACCAATCTTGAACGTAGGCCAGTCCAGTAAGGAACGCGAGCGGAACGCGGACGAGGGGGGGGGGGGTGCATTCCAGAAAATGGGATGGGGGACTTTGCTGTCAGAGGCTACGAGGGGGGTGCAAGCATGAAGAAATGTCTGGGGAAGGGGGAAATGACCAGTCATGAATGCAACGAAAAAGAAAAAAAAGGCGGAGGAGGTGGAAAAAAATGAAGGGATGGACACGGAAGCACGTAACAACGTGGCGGCGGGAAGGCAAAACCTCTTACTTGTGCAAAAAGAAAAGAAAGGAAAAACTACAAAATTCTGGGCATTCCCTGAAGCTTACCGGGGAGAGGGAAACACCATATCGCGTGAAAGAGGGTTACAGATCGAAAAAGGGAGATTAAATGAAGGGGGCACTAGGTGGAAGGAAGATGCGAGAATCGGGGAGAAAGGGCTGCGAAAGGTCTCTTTTGAGGAAGGAAACTCCAGGAGGATGACTTGTGAACATGTTGTAGGGGGGAAAAGGAGGGCGGCACCACAAACACCAAAACACACACCCAAAAAAACCACCACACAAAACAAAAAAAATAAAAAAACACCCCACACCAAAAAAAAAAACCCCCAAAAAACCACCACCCCAACAAAAAACCCCAAAAAAAAACAACAAACGCTCGTAATGGGGGGGGGGCACGCGTGACGCTTGCTCAGAGAGTCGCCAAGGTGTTGCGGTTGCAGAAAACGTATAACTAATGGCGAGGGGGGGCAGGCGCGTGCGGGTCTTTCCAACGTGGAAAGTTACT
>Ga0179593_1559004_pt1 | contig 13976 bp, 18 predicted proteins | sample CZODoug2_1_08_16_FD_185931 | JGI IMG/M metagenome (GOLD analysis project Ga0179593, IMG submission 185931) | Vadose zone soil fungal communities from Angelo Coast Range Reserve, California, USA - CZODoug2_1_08_16fungal (PacBio error correction) | ecosystem: Environmental > Terrestrial > Soil >...
TCTCCTGTGCCAAATTGGCGGAGCAAAAAAAAGCAGGACGCCAGCAGGTAACGCACCAAACGATCCGGCAGGGTCATCGCTGGGGGGTTCCCTCGGCGACAACGCAGAGAAACGCATTCACAGAAGATGACAGAAGTCAAGGGCATGAAGGCCAGGGGGAGGGGGGAAATCCATAAAAAGGGTGCTCTATCCACGAATGACCCCAATTGAAAAGTGCTCAGTGGAAAGGGAACGTTGATTTAAGGAAGTGGGGGGGAAAATAGGGGAAGTTTCACGGGAATTTCATGAGCAAAAAAAACGTTCGAGCAGTCCCGGGATCAAAACGAAACATCCCCCAGGAAAAGGGGGAGAAAAATAGGATAAGGATGACCTGGGCCGGGGCCATGGCCAACATCAAAGGAACTGCACTATGTAGAGAGAAAAAATCAAGACTTCTAATAGGAAATGTGACTATGCCGAAAACCAAATTATCCCGGAAGGGGTGGTCAAGAGAAAAAAAGCATTGAAAGAAGGAATCAAGAAAGCCGGAAAAGGGATTATCCCTAGGGACCAGCACTTCTGGGACACAGAAACAGGGGTAAATAACTCCCTACCCTATGTACCCCTAATATCACAGGGGGGGGGAAGCTACGGTAAGAAAGCAATGCGGGTTCCAAGGACGGAGTAAGGGACCAAACCGATACAGCGATGTTTACGGAGCGACACAGAAATAAACAGGTAAGTAGATCACGGGAGGAACATTCCTGGAGGGGGTCTGAGGGGAAGAAGACATGGGCTGCCGCCGAAGAAGGCCCCGGATGGTCCCCTTGCGAGAGAGGGGACCGTGCGCTGGAGACCAGCAGGGAGAAGGAAGAATGAGGAACGGGGGACCGGGCCGGTCATTCCGGGGGGCCGGGGGGTGAACACCCGCGGACGGAGGAGGGGCCCGGAAAAGAAAAGTGGACAAAGAGGCACCAAAAGGGACGGTTCTTGTTTCGATGGTCTAAGTGGGGAATGCCTCCCGATCATCCTCAACGGAAACGTCGCGGGGTCAGGGAAGGGAGGGAAGGAAGGACAAGCAGCAACTGGGTGTCGAAAAACAGCGACCCAAAAAGAAAAGAAAGTTTTGCATCCACGGGAACCGTAAGGAGGGAACTCTCCCGTCCTGAAACGCTACGCGGAAAGAGGGAAGGGGGAAAGCAAGTGGGGTTAAAAGGAAAAGAAAAAGGGGAGGGGATCACGGTCGATCCGCACGAAAAGAGCAGTCCCAGCCAAACACCAATCCGGACGCCGATATCGACTGGTCAAAAAGAGGAAGGTGGACCAAGTACGTAGTGTAAGAGAAAACCGGGGGCACCCAGGTTCGCGGGTCACCGTTCGTTGAAAGGTGAGTGCAGGTTCAGGGGCTTGAAGGAGGGGAAGAGGCTTTAAAGGGAAAGAAAGAGACTCGAACTTCAAGGGGTGGAAGACTCGGGGGAATCGCAAGGGAACTGGGGAAGGGGGTGGAAACGTTCATCGGCCAGAGTGCCGACGGTAGGACTAGCGTAAATCGGTATACGGGAGATCGAATCGCAACTATGTATAAAGGGATAAACACGGTACTAGAGGAAATCCAAAATCCGCCAGGAACATCCCGGCGTTCGGAAAATGCGGGGAAACTCCTCTCAAGCTGGTACTGCTGACGCGCAAAAAAAAAAGGTACATACAAAGCCCGGAGAAGAAGGATACGAGAACAAACATCCACCTGAAGGAAGTCAAAAACCGACCTTAGCAAATGGCAGTAATCCGTTTTGGGGTCGGGCAAGTTCAAAAATGGATGGAAACGGGGGAAGCTGCTTGGTTTACTACACACCGAAAAGGAATCTAGGACAGGGAAAAAGATCACGATGATTGCTACGGAAAGGCGCCAATTCTGAGGTCAAGACCGGCAGGGGAAACGCCCAGGAGGGAAGGGTGCAACTACGCAAAATTTCAAAGAGCGAAAAAAACAGGGAAGAGGTAACTGGGGGGGAGGAGAAAACTCGTATGTGCCCCTTTCCCTAATGTGGCAAAGGTCCCCTCCGAACCATCAGCAAGTACGGAAAACCTGGGGGTAGGAAGTACGGGGAGTTCCTTTTCCACAAATTAAATGTTTCCAGGGGCGTGCCTAAAACTAAAGTTTGGAAAAGGGGAGAAAAGGGGGGGGAGTGAAGACAAAACGATTCCTCCATGGTCTTAGAATGTCCTTCAAGACCTTTTTAGGGCAAACGTGGAGAAAGAAAGACCGGGGAATCCGTAGATCGGGGTCCTAGGAAAGGAAAAAATGTCCTTTTGCTTTGCTCACTTAAGAACAAGTTAGGTCCCTAGGATCTTCGTCGGGGAGTCCATTGGGGAGTGTAATAAAAAAAAGTTGACGCTCCCTCACCGGATCTGGTGCCACAGAAGGAAAGTGGGAAAAAACACCGGGATTTGTAAAAGGGAGTCACGAGGAAACACCAAAGAAGTTTTGCAGAAAAAAGGGGAACATTCTAATTCATGAAGGACCCACAAAAGGTAAGAAAAGAGAGCTCGGGAAAAGAAAAATACAGGGGAACAGTCAGCCCCCTTCTGAAATCTAACGGACCGGACCCCTTTGAAACCCTGAAAATCGACAAAGAAGGGAAAATCCGACGACCGGCAAACGTAATACCAGTGGAGGGCTGGTCAAAAAAAATAGTCCTAAGTGGGGGGAGAACGGAAGATCTTAGATGAGCATTATTTTTTTTTTGGGAGGGACATCGGGATACCCAGGGAAAATGCTCTTCCCAGTTGACTGGTCCCATCAAAGGCTTTTCCAGACCGAGAAGTTAACAAAAAAAGAAGGAAGTAACAAGGTCTCTGAGTTGGACTCCTGGAGAGCCAACCCCTTCTTTGGAAGGAAACAAGGGTAAAGGGGTGAGTCGTTGGGGGGGGGAATTTCCCGAGAGTAAAATAAACTTCAAAATGGAGCCGGGAGACTTCGCCAGTCTACCCCTCAAAAAACAAGAACCTAAGTTGGTTGGAAGACAGGGGGAGGGTTTAAAAAAGAGGAAAAGCTGGAAATTCGGGATATCAAAAAAAACAACCAAAAAAAACCGAGACAACGCAAACCGGAATCGTACCTGAGCTCCCGGATTGCTGCCAAAGGGGGCTGGAACAAAAGGGAAAGTAAAAAGAAACTCAACGGGGAAAGATCTTTCCGGCCGGGGGCCAGAAAAGGGGGCTCGGGACCTTACATGGGGGATGATCATAAAAGGGTAGAAACGCCACAACTGTTTGAGGTTTTTTGCTTGAACTTCGGGCCCCCAAGTAGGGGGAGGTAGGGGCGGAAAAAAGACAACCGCGGCCGCTATCTGTCCGGTGGTGAAATCGGGAGGAGTATAGTTTTAAAGTAGGGAAGAGTTTGGGGTAAAAGGGAAAAACCGTAAGCACAGAAGCCCGAAGGATTAGGGAAGGGGAAAGCTTCTGTGCCTCAACCTTCCCACATAACATACAAAAGAGCTTTCCCCGAAGAAAAAGGAGGGGAGGGAGAAAAGTTCAAAGAGAGACGTGTGTTCCAAACAAGTCCATCCGGGAAGGCCAATCTGCTGTTGTGGTTCCATGAAAGGGGGGAAGGAAATGATCGGGGACACCAGAAAAGTCCTCGAATGGGGGGATCGGGGGTGGGGGGTGATCATTCATTATACCGTAAATCGTTCGTAAGGGGGTCGGAAATGGAAAGTCCAGGGATCCACAAAAGGTAAAGGTCGGGAAATGCTACTTTAGCATGACAGGGGGGGTAAAAAAGGAGTGGGGGGGGTTGGGAGAACAGGGAATACCGAAAGGGGGGAGGGTATAAGAACTGCTAAGAAAAACCCCGAATAACCAGCATCTGTCAAGGGGATCAGGGACTGGAGAAGGGAAAAATTAAAACCAACGATGGGCGCCTGGCAAAAGAGAGGAAAAGGGCTTGAATTCTTGAAGACAGGAAAAAAAAAGGGGTACGCAGCTTGAAAAATCGGAAAAAAAAAAATCTCAAAAAACGGAAAAGGGGAAGTGGGGCGGACTTGAAAAAAAGGCCTGGCCCGAAACTTCGCCGCTAAAAAAAGGCAAGCCGAATCAGATAATCAAACGAAAGGGATGAGGAAAAAAACGACCAAACCAAGAGCCCGCGAACATGATGCGACTCGGGGATTCGGGGGGAGGCCAAAAAACCCCAGGTAGGCGGAAAGGGAAAAAAGCTCAGTTGGACAGGGCGCCTTGCTGCGATGGGAAAATAACCCCTGGAACCTGGATGGAGTTAAAACCTCCAGGGGTTCCCGAGAAAAAAGGAACTTCAAGAGAAAATAGGACCACCCTACCATCCGAAAAACTCCCCCTGATGATAGGAAGACGCTTAAGGGGTTGGTAACCTAGAAATCCGGGACTCCTTGGAAAAGGGACCTAGGAAAATCACAGGGAGGATGGGGGGAGGGGGGTGAATGGAGACCACGGAGGAAGGTGGATGCCCTTCCTCAAATGATCCTTTCCGTTTTCAGATAAAGAAAAATTCAAACAAAGGGTTGGGGAACGGGAGGAAAAAGAACGAAAAAGAAAAAAAGATTCATCCTAAAATTGAACAACTTCACGGGAAAAAACAGCCCGAATTACCCTATCGACACCGTGTGCACTACAGGGGGGGAAAAACGACAAGATCAAGAGAAAAAATTCTGGGGGGTGGGTCACCTTAAAGATGAAAACGAGCCTAGGCGCAGTTCAAATCGAATGGGGAGCAGGGGGGGGGGGAACTCCAACCATAAGATTCCATTCGCGGACCAAAGGTGGGTTCTTTCGTGATCCAAGCGTCCCGAGGGGGGGGGATCTTAACCCGCACAAAGGTCAAAAAGGGATGAACGTAACAGGAAAAAAAAATGTTTCAGCGGGGAAGCAGCAAGAAAGGGACTTAATCATGAAAAACGACGGGGCAGCAGGACGGGGATTCGGGAAAGACGTTTCCCAAGGTTCAGGTTACAAAGTGACGCCCATGTGTCAGCAAAGGGGGGTTTCGGGGGGGAAAGATCGGGAAAAAGAAAACCGGGAAACAAGGTTTTCTATTTGGGAACAATCCCACTATGAGCCCCCCTGGTGAGGAAAACCGTGGGGAACCTTGGGATTGGAAAAACCAGGAAAAGTCAAGCGGAGGAGACTTAATAAGTCCCTGGAAAGAAAGGGTGTGGAAAAAAAAAGGTAGAGTAAGAGGTTCAGTACCTAAAACAGCACGTAAAAAAGGTCCAAAAAAGAGGAAAGAGATCGATCGTAGAAAGTCACGAGTCTCGGGGTGCGAAGTCCGTATAAAGAGAAAACGGGTGGGTAAGGGGAAAAAACTTATTCATGAACCGTAGTTCGGGATCAACGTCGTGAAAACGGCTATTGGTTGGGGGGGTTCTGGAAGAAAAAAAAAGGGGATGTAGGGTTCCCTACTGAAAATGCGGTGAAAAAAAAAAGCTAAAAAAAAGGGAAAAAGTAAGGTTGGTGTGAACAATTGCCTCTCAGAAGGTGCGGCAAAGACCATCGGACTTCGGGGAAGAAGGGGATGAAACAGCTTGAAGGGGAAGAGGAGGCGGGTCGCACGTATTATCGTGCACAACGGATTCCGGGTTGACATAGTCACCTCTACAGAAAAACTGAAAGGGGCCCAATTGGGGAGCTGCGCCCCGCAAGAAAAGCGGCCCCCGGAAAAAAAGCTCAACGCCCCGGAACGTCTGAAAAAAAAAGCACGGTCCTTTACAGAAAAAAAAGAAAATCAAAAAAGAAAAAATGCCAGGAGGAAGGGGAACTTACAAGGGCCACATCCAAATCGTTGTACGTCAAAACCCGAAACCTCCTCAAGCAATGAATCCGGGGGGGAAAATTGAAACGGGAAAGAAAAAAGGGGTTGGGGGTCGAATGAACCGCCGACCTCGCAGCATTGGGAAGGCCCAGTTTGTCCGAAAAGGGAAGAAATGCCAAGAAAGACACAGAAACCCAAGAAAAAGGTTAGGGGAGGTTGGCCAAAAGCCCCCCCAAAAGGGGGACAGAGTTTCCAGCATATAAGTTCCGCCCAAACGTCACGTGGAAAATCTACAAGCAAAAAAAACAGAAGGGGGAAGGGGGGGGAAGAATGCGTGCCTCTGGCGCGGGTGGGACGTAAAAATGAGGAACTCGTTTTGCACCCGTGCCGATAATGGCGTGGAACCATCAAGAGGAAAGGGGGGCAAGGGGGGAAAGGGAAAACGGGTTACGCATTATAATCGCTTTGTCCATTACCAAAAGGTTGACCAGCCTGAGAGATCGGCGGTAGGGTAAAAAGCAAAATACCGTGAGACCACTTTGGTGTTGGGGCTGCCGACAACCCGGAGGGAAAAAGAAGTCTTAGATCAAAGGGGGTTTTGGGGGGAGGGGAGGTTAAAATTGAAAAAAACTCCGAAGCAAGTATGGGAACTATTTACACGAATTCCTTTTCTTTGCGAAGTCCCTTCGAGAAGGAAAGGGCCAGACCAAAAAAAAAAGTGGCAGTTCCTGAAAAACCGATAAAGCTTCGGGGGCGGGCGTGTAATAGGGGTCTGCAGAGTCCACCGGGACTCTGTGCGCTCGAGGAAGAAGTCGATGAATCAAGACAACCCCGCACGGAAGAAGACGATCCTCCCGTCCAAAAAACGCAGTGCTATTATTCCACAACAGGACTGCGAAAGAAAAGAAACAAAGCGTCACCAGCAAAGAGAAAAAGTTCAAAGACCAACATCGCGAAAACAAAGCCCAAATTTTTTTGTCACACTGTGAAAAAGCCGACCTCACGAACGGGGAGACGCGAAAAAGAGGTCAGCCATGAAAATAGTACCAGTTGAAAAGGAGCCAAGGGTGCCTGACCAAATCGTGAAAAAGGACAGAAGTCAGTATCGGCACCGGGGGATTTGTTGGCAGGTACGAGTAAAAAAAAAAAGGGGAAGCGGAAACCGAAACGGGGAAGAAGATGTTAAAAAGGCAAAAAGAGCTCACGGCAGGGGACGGCAAGCGAACTGCGAATGATCGAAAAGGGGGGAAAAAGAAAAAAGAAAAGAAGGTTTTTTAGGAGTCAGAAACGGGAACCCATTCCCGTTTGGGTGTGTCCTTCAATCGTAAAAAAGCTGCGAAAAAGGGTCTTGACGGAGAAGGCCCAAAAAAAAAGAAAGAAAACCAAAATTGGAAACTGGGGGGGCACGATTTTAGATCGGGTGAAAACAGCGCCCAGTTTAGCAACCAAGCAAACAAACGTAATAAAAAAAAAAAAAAATAAAGACAGGAGGAAAGGCGATTGCACTGGCCTGCCTGGTCCACCCAGATACCAGAACGGAGAAAACGGGCAGGTGTCCTCAAAAAGAAATCCGGGCAAAAAAAAAAAAAAAGGCTGTCAAAGAAAATACAGAAAAGAAAAAAAAAGTTGGAAAAAGGGCCTGAATTGGGGGTCAGCACTTGTATCTGGAGGGGTTTGTCTTGATGGTAGCTACCTAGCTGAAAAAGGAAATCTCATGGCATTCAATCCTGGACAAAACAAAAATCGAGGGGGTGGGATCTTTGTCGTCGAAAGGAGAGTTGAAAACTTTGGAAGATCGGGGAGTTGCATTAAAGGGGGGGGGGCCCGTTGAAAGGTTCGATAGCAAAGCGGCGTGGCAGGATCCTTGCAAGAACAAAATCAAGGGTTAATTATTGGTCAGGGGGTGCCGTGAAGGACCAAAAGGGGGGAGGGAAAAGGGAAATGTCCACTCGAAAAAAGAATGGATTGCGCAACAATTACATCGCTGAAGGAAAAGGGGGGGGTCCCCAGGAAAAGGAAAAGGGGAAAATCCCCGGTGAAAAACATTTTGGAAAATCGGAAAAAAAAGATGAGAGAAAGGGGTGGGGGGGGATCAGGGGGAAAAATCGAAACTATCCCTGAAGTCCACGCGCAGGATGACTGTCAAAATGAAAAAGTTCCGTTGACCTCCACAGAAGAAATTAGGGGGAGTGAAGAAATTTGGGGGGAGAAGGAAAAAAGGCTTGCATCTCAAAAAGCCAAACTGTGGACCAGGTGGCCCTCAGTAACAAAATCAAAAAAAAAAATAGCGGGGAGAAGATGGAACTGCCGGAGCCCGGGTGGACAAGAACCAGCCGATGACCCTCCCAGAATGAGCCAAAGGGGAAATTAATTCGGTATGAGGGGGGAGGAAAAATTTGGCGGGCCCCAGATCCAATCCAACTTTTCAGGCACAAAAGAAGGAAAGGAAAAGGGTCAACACAAAAAGAGGGTAGGGAGGGGTCCATAGGGACTTATAGCCCTAAAGCACTTTCTCGCTTGAAAAAAAAGTCAAGCAACATCATGGGAAAAAGACCATCAGTACATCGAAAAAAAGGGGGAATTTGGAAACACGAAAAGGACATTAAAAATGACCGACATCGATGCGGGCTGTTTCCATCCATTCCCACCGTAAGAGTCCCGATGGGGGAAAAGGTGCTCAAGATTTGAAAAAGCAAGGGGGGGGAAGACAATAAAAAAGCTGGGAGTTGGAGGTCCAAAGGGAAGACCCTTGGGTTGCATACGCAAAGTTTCCGCGGGGAAAACAGGAAAAACCCGCAAGGGAAATCCCTTGGCTGGGGAGAATATCAGAAAAAGTGAAAAGGGGATATCGTGGAAGGGAAATGAATCATGAAAACATCACAAATGCCTCATCGAAAGGGGGGGGGAATGGAAAACGGGATTAAAGAGGACAGGCCCCGGAAGTCCCCTGTGGCAAGGAAAAGAAAAAGGAAAGAAATTTGCTTGAGTAAATTATCGAGAAAACGCGCCAAAAAAAAAAAAAAAACACAAAAAAAACTTCGCCGAATTGCACGGCACGGGACCCGAACTAAGTTCCGATTCGGAAACCGGGGGGGGAACCTAAACTAAAAAGAGCACCAAGAAGGGCCGGCGGCGTTTCAAAGAAAGCAAGAAAAGGGCAAAGGGTCGAAATTCCGCAAACTAATAAGCCAAAAAAAGATCCATGGGGGTGGGAAAAAGGGGGGGAAACTGATGATCAGGAGGGGAGGGTCCGCTGTCTCGGAAAAGCTTGAAGAAGGCCCCGGAACCAACTGTCTGCAGGACCCGTTCAGCAAGGGTAGGGGGAAATCAGAAACGGGGGGGAAAATATAAAAGGAAAAAAAAAATGGAAGGGGAAAAAAGTGTGGGGGGGTTCACCCAGCTGAGGTTTCACATACCACGCCGGTGAAAAAGAAAAAAGTTGATAAAAAGGGACTGGTTGAGGGAAAGGGGGAAGCCAAGTCGTCACATCCGTACGAGCGTTTTCCGAGGGGAAAAGAAAGAAAACGATGGGGATCAAAGGTGCGAGCCCTTTCGTTCCACGAAAAAAAAAAAAAGGTTGCTAAAAAAAGGGGTCGGAAAGTAAAAAAGACTTCGAAACTGGAAAGAAAGGCTGGCCACGTTTCAGGGGACCGAGTCTAGGATGGGCGGGGATGCTCGGCCCCGCAAGAGTCGTCCAAAAAAAAAAAAAAAAAAACAATATACTGGAGAAGATTCAGAAAGGCCGAAAAACGGAGAAAAAGACTCACTGGTAGCACGAAAAAAAGGGAAACTTCTCAGGTCTTCCAAGTACTCGGGAATACACCAGGTCGTGTACGGTCAGGGGGGGGTTCCAAAAAATAGAGGGGAAAGAACGCGGAAATTATCCATGCGGGGTGTGAAAAATTTGGCCTTCGCAGAAAACTGTTTTCCGGCACTTGAATCTGCCGTCGGACGACTGGAGGAAGAGGGGGAGGGGATCTGGAGAATGGGAATGTGCCATAATAAAAGGAAAAAAAAAAAACCCGGTGATGAAAGTTCACCTTTAAACGCCAAATGCAGTCCCTACGTCGTTTCGGGGCCAAACAGAGGTCAAATAGAAAAGGAGAGCACAGGGGGGTAAACAAAGCAACGGCCAAGTTAGGTGTACATCGGGCAAGAAGCGAAGGGCTCCGCAGTGAGACAAGGAGACAGTCAAAAATGAAAGAACGCCAAACAGAAGAACTAGCGTGAGTTCGAAAAAGGGTCAGGGTCCGGCAATGGTTACAAAATGGCTAGAAGGGGGCACACGTCTGGTTGTTGTAGAAAGCACCGCAAGAAAAAGAGCGGGGGAAAAAAATCATCGGTCAAGAAAGAGAGAGGTTGGAACCGTCGGCATGGGGTACCCGTAGGAAACCATCTTAAAGGGGAAACGCCAGTTCCCACTAAGAGTACCCCCGCGGAAAAGGGGGAAAAACATCCAACCAATAAAAGAGGGGAACGTTGCCCTCGGAAGACAGGAGAAAGGGAACTGCTGCCACGTAAGATTTTAGTTACCCCTCCGAAACGAAAAAAGGGGACAGCAAGGGGGGAAAAAAAAAAAAGACATTTGGGGAAGGGTAATCGAGGGGAAAGGTTACTGGGGTGGCAACTCTTATAGTGCATCGGTTGCCTTAAAAAACGAAAAAAAAGCCGTGAACCGGAAAAAAAAAAAAAAAAAGGAAAATGGGGGGAAAGAACCGGATCACAGATTTTGGAAAAGGGTCTTTGAAGTCAAAGCTACAAGTGGATTGTGTGGGGAAAAAAAAAGTTTTGGGGTACGGGTGGTAAGGAAGTAGAAGGCCGTTGCTTGGGGAGACGTCCCGGCGAGGAAAATGGCCCAGGTCGATGCTCCTTTGACGTCACAGAAAAGGAAAGTGCCTCCCGAAAAAATCGGGGGGGGGTTCGGGGGGGGACTCGGAAGAAAATATCGCTGTGCCAATATCATCAGTCGAGGAAAAGACAAATCAGTCTCAAAAAGCAGGACCTAGAGACTATTCAGGCCCCTGACATAAGGGTGATCGTAAAGAAGTGGGGGAATTGGTCACGCAAAACACAAGAGAAGCGCGCAAAAAAGGGAACACCTACCCGAAAAAAGAAAAGAAAAAGGGTCTAAAGGCAGGGTAACAATGGAAAGCACTAAAAAAAAGGGATACCCGCGAACGACGGGATCCGTACGACGAGGACATCGTGGTACTGATCGAGGTCTCGACACTGAAAAAAGCCCAAAAAGGGTAACACTGGGAGAGAGTTGATCGCGTGTTTATGGACGATCGCCTGGCGAGACCGAAGCCCGACACTTGGGAGAAGAAGGGAATGGAAGAAGGGGAAAATCAGAAACTTACAAAAGAGAGGTTGCCGTTTCCGGAAGAACTATCACCCCCTTGTTCCGGGAGCCGAGCTAAACACGACCAGGGGGTTGGAAATTCAAAACGAAAACTGAAAGGGAAAAAGTGGAAGTAAGAAAAGCCCTAAATCCAATGTCCAACCACAAAAAGTCATACCATGAGAAAAGCCTAAGGGTTGAACATAAAACAAAAAAATTTCTTCAAAAAAACCTCAAGAAAAAAAGAACCACACCCCCTAATAAAGAATAGTGGAAACCTAACGTCGAATGAAAATAATACCGCTAATTGAGGGAAAATGTGCCTGAAAGAATCCTCCAAAAGGCATTATAGACGGGGTCATTCTTGCGGTGGGAATTTTTTGGGGAGATTAATAGCCCATACTACTTGGACAGAGTGTGATCATAGAAAAAAAAGGGGAATTTCGGGAAGGGGATAGTGGGAGGAGAAAAAAAAAAACCACGAGGACTCGCAACAGCGACGTGAAAAAAAAGAAGAAGGCATTTGTGATGGTTATCGTGGGGAAGGGATTACCAAAACGCCCAAAGGGGATAAATTAGGTATTCCCCGAGTGCAGACGGAGGAAAATCTAAATGTGATCATCACTCAGTTCTCGATCCATTTCAACATAAAAAGGGGAGGAAGGGTTAAAAAAAGAAGGACAAAATTTGAAGATCGGAGAGGCATCGAAGAGGGTCAGCCCACTCCGACGTGATGTAAAACATTCCAGAAATCTGCAAAATGCTGGGGGGGGTGTGGCCAGGCAGGAAAAAGGGGAAAATCCGTCCCCGGTCGCAAAAAAATTCCCAAAAAAAGGGGTCTCAAAAAGGGTTAGGGGGATGTAAGAGGCCTGCCCTCGACCGGGGAAGAAGTGGCCGTCACGAATTGAAAAGCGACTGGGGGACAAGAAGGGCCGGGTGCCAAAAAATGGGGAGGAACCGACTTAGCAAGGGACCCCCAGGGGGGGGGAAATCTTGTGGGATGGCAACCGGGGGAGCACAATAGAATCCCAAGGGAGCCAGAGACCTAGGGAAAGCGAGGTCATCCAGAATGCGGCTCGGGGGGCTCCCTGAGGAAAATTTGCCATCCAGATGAAAAGAAAGATCTGAAATTAGGAGGGGGGTAAGGCCAGGGTCCCGGGAAGAAAGCCAACTTCGTGAGAAAATTGCCCTTAGATCTCGAAAAAGTATGAAAAGGTTTAGAGGAAAAGGGCTGGAATCCATCCCCAGAGGAATGAAGTCGAAAAATAAATGGGGCAAAACCAGAGGAAGTTGATGGAGGCGTCCAGGCCGCACTCTACATAGGGTGCCGACATCGTGGGGAGGCGGGGGGGCGCAAAAAAACAGCCACCCCGGGAAGAAAAGTAGAGGGAAAAAGGCAAGGAAAAAGAACAAGAGGGCCCCCAATGTCTGAAGAAGGACTCATTGTAAAAAAAAGTTAAGGGGAGGGGGATGGTCAAAGGACAGTGTACGTAAAAAGAGGGAAAACCCAGAGGGGACAGAGATTCAGCGCCTGAAACTACTCCCCGAAAATAGCCCTGGATTGATCCTATGGAGACTGTGGGAACCGGAGAATTACGAGAAAAAAAAAAAACTGGAAGAGCCAACATGGGGAGGGGGGAAGTCAGAAATGGCCATCGGAGGAGAAGGACTATGGTACATTCACAGAACATCAAAGAAAAAAAAGCCCTGTAAACCTGGGGAAAAAGCCTGGAGGGGGTCACCTGGGAGTGAAACCTCTGGAAAGTTCAAGCCTACAGGGGAAAAAGAAAACCTCCGAATGACCAATCGGCAAAGTTGACACTAACCATACGGTCAACCGACGACAGATCGAGGAACGGAAAGACACCTGAAAGAGATTTGGGGGACGTACGACAACCGAAGAAGCGGGGAAAAAAAAAGCAACATTTTTTCACTATTATCAGCGGAAAGGTGGGGGGGGGGTGTCCTCCTGAAACGATCCCGGAAGGGGATTGAGGAGGGGCCCAGGGGGGAAATGAGGAGGGGGCAGCCAATCGCCGGGAAAAGAATGGGAGGAACGTTCGGGGTTCCGCGGGAGTTGCAATGCTGTGACGGACCCGCAAACAACTCCAGACCCTGTGGAACAGCAAAAGGGTTATGACACAAACAAAAACAAGGGAAAATACTGATAAAGTTGGGGAAAAGGGAAAAGTAAGCTTAGGGGTCGCCGGGGGGAGTAGTGGGAAAGGAAACGAACCATGTCATGCCCCCTTTGACGAGAAAAAAAAGTTAAAAAGTTCCGAAAAAAATGGGGGTTCAGGCGCGCCAGCCGCTGCCCGGAGAGGGGGACATGGGGGAAAAGCGTTAGGCTTAGGGGGCAAAAGTGACCAAGGTGGGAGAGATCAAACGGCAATGCTCAGAAAATAGAGAAAAACAAAGGCCGAATACGATGGCAGTTGTCCATCAAAAGAATTGAGCTGTTGGGTCAACCTCAAAGCTGTCAACGGTGACTATTTGAGGGGGGGGATCTTTGTGGCCAAAAAAGATTCAGGAGTAACACCGGGTGCGGTCCGATTAAAAGGGGTTGGGTTCAAAGGGGGGGGGCTGAATACGAAAAAGAGAAGAGGGACGGACGTGGGAAAGTAAGAAAAGGATCTGAAAAAGGAGGGAATTTCCAGGAAAAAAACTTTGACGAGCAAAAGGGACGTTCAAAAAAGCTAACGACCGATCGCTCCTAAAGGAAAAGGGGGGGTTTGAAAAAAAGAATCACTTCCAAAACGAATCAAACGATCAACGACAGGTAAAGATATAAACCAATGGGAAGACCGAACGGGAAAAAAAAGAGGACTTGCCGGAGGGGCTGAAAGTCTCAAAAGACTGCCCAGAAAAAAA
>Ga0179593_1385027_pt1 | contig 13975 bp, 10 predicted proteins | sample CZODoug2_1_08_16_FD_185931 | JGI IMG/M metagenome (GOLD analysis project Ga0179593, IMG submission 185931) | Vadose zone soil fungal communities from Angelo Coast Range Reserve, California, USA - CZODoug2_1_08_16fungal (PacBio error correction) | ecosystem: Environmental > Terrestrial > Soil >...
TCAAAGGAACTGTGAGTACGGGCCAAAGCTGTTGGGGTCCTGTTTGAAAAGAGAACAAAATGAGGGGGGTGTGTCCAGAGCCTGAGAATAGTGTTGACACACTCAGAGTCTCAGGGATTTAGTAACGTTTTTTTCAATGTGCAACTTCCCCTAAGGGCAGCGAAAGCGTGGAAATGGTTTCCAAAGTCCAGATGTATGGAAGCAAAGTCGCCTCTATATGGGGGGAAAGAGGACCCACACCTTTCCGGCATCTAATTTGGGTTAGACCAAGGGGCCGGAGAAACCCAGACAAAACTAATGAAAGAAGACATTATGAATTGCTGGAGGGCTTCCGGAGGATTTTATGGGCGAAGGATGGGCTTCTATGGGGAGAGCTAGACGGTAATTTTCTTGCGGGGAAGAGGGGCTCGGAGGAGGGGAGTGAGGTAAGTGGAGGGTGTGATAAGAAGATTGTGAGCGACCACTTCAAAAGGGGCGAGCGGTTTGTAGGGCTCTGAAAAAGAGGGAGGCCGAGAAAAAGATCTTAGAAACGGCCATACTTCATTTACGGAAAGGACTCAAGAAGAAAGCCGTCACCGTTTAGAAGACTGCAATTAGGGGGGGGGAGGCCGGGGAGCGACGGTACTGCTACGGTTGTGCAAGAGGCTTGCATATTGACTTTGAGTTGGTTGCGAGCGTGTGGAGACAAGGATCGGGGGGCAAAAGACGGTGCAGGGGACAAGAAAGAAAGGACATTTGTGACGGAGCTGGAATGCAACGCTCGGGTTTGGAATAAGGTGCTCACGGGAAAGGTTGCGGCACCTTTTACTTTGTTCAGGGCGGGGAGAAAGAAGTGTGCACTGTCATGGCAAGGGGACGGTACGAGTTTTATTGAAGAACGCAAGGACCACCCTGGAAATTGAAGTCGGTTAAAGTACCGGGGGTGGGCAATGGTGGAGAACCAACGCTCGGATCAATGATGGAATTTCTAAGAAGGAGCTTGAGACGGAAAAAGCGGAGGGTGGTTAACACGTAGCAGACATGACTGGGGCGGAAAGGGGCACATAGTGTCCACGGTAGTTTGCTATGGGGAAAGAGTTGCTGGAGTAAAAAAGTGGGGAACAGGACTGGGGCAGGCGAGTGGGAGAAGGAGAGAAGGAGGACACTAGCACGTGTGAGTAGAACAGGGCAGGTAACCACGGCGGGGGGGGGTTAGTCCGGACGAAGTGTAGACCGTAGGTGGAGCGGAGAATGGTAAATGAATGGGAACAAGGAAGCAAAAGATGGTATTTTCAGATAAAACAGAGTTTCACAACGACTCTGGGAAGCGGCGAGTGAGGTGTCGGTGGTTATTGTCTTTGGGGCAGGTCTGCTCGTCCCTTATAAGGGGGCGGCGTGCGCGCGGCTGGGGTTGTCTCATTACAGGCTTTAAGCGTACGTCAACCTCAGTCCAGTGGGTGCTTGACGCAAGACTTTTAGCAAAAAAACTCTCCGAACCACGGGCGTAGAAAAAGAGATAGAACTCGAAACTTAGGGGGAGAGAGGCCACGCGAGGGGGGGTGTACGGATGTACATATAGAAAACGGAAAATCGAGAAACAAAGCTCGCCTGCTCACACGGGGGAATGAAAAGAGATCAGTGAAAGGCCACGAAAAACACACATGAACATGTGTAAAGGAGGAGAATGCACTGGACGGGGTTGCCAAAAGAACGAGAATGGAAGAAAAAGTATAGGAGATCATCGAACGGTCCCCCTTCCCTAAAAAATGGAAATGGAAGCAGCTCAAAATGCCCAAAGCCGCCGCTCAAACGGGAACCAACCCCGCCAGGACTGAAAAGAATGGTCCTTAAAATCTGAGGGAGCCTAAAGCAAAGAGTCAGGCAGGGAAAACTCCAGCCAGGAAACAAAAATTTTTTGAGTCCAATCAGAGGACCTGCAAAAGACGAACTGCTCTTGGAAAAGCCGATCCAGGTCTAATAACTGGCGAGGCAACACAGGGAATCAGCAGTCGGGGGGGAGGTCAGCAGAGCCGGTCTAACTCTCCTGGGAAGAGGTGGGACAATCGCAAATTAAAGGAGTCCGCGATTGGGAAGCAAGAGCTAAAAACTCAGTCCAAAAAGCGGACCAAGACGAGGAAGAAATCCCAGGGCGTGGGTTACCTTCAAGTAAACACTGCTAGTCACTACATGGAGCAGGGGGGCCCAACCTTGCGAACAAGCAAGTGACAACTAGACGTGCAAATATGGACAAGAAGGACATCAAGCCCCAGACTAACCCGCCAAAGGACGGCTGGTGGAGGACCGAACGGGCAAAACGGGCACGATAAAGGAAGGTAGGCACCCACGACGTAAAAGGGTCAAAAGAAATAAAGCCGCAAACAACGTCGCACGCCCATGTAACGCGCTCCACGGCAGAACAAGATGGCTGCCAGGATGTAGTATGTCGAATGAGGGCAGCTTGCGCGAAACAAAACCTCAGAAAATGCAATTGCTAGCTCGGGCACGCTTTTTTTCGCCGCCGCTAAAAAAGTTCCAAGCGAAGGAAAAGGAAGCAATCCGTGGGACCACCACCGGGGGAAGTCCGGGAAAAAAATAAAATAGATCTGCCACGCCATCATCAAAAGAGGAGAATAGACAATGAACAAGAAAAAAGTCTAACAAGAACCCAAAATGCAGCGGCGACTACGCAATGATCTGCTCCAGACTAATCAATAATTTGTCGGGGGGGAACAAATTTCTGGTTGGTGTGGGGACGGATCGAAAGGCCAGGGTTGTACATAGGGTACGACCCGTCCCGGGGGGCAAAAGTTGTTGCAATCAATCGATCGAGAGGGTATAATAGGCCTTGGCGGAACACCCCCCCCTCAAAAGCGAGGGGCGTCCGAGTAAGTTACGGAAATGGGACAACGTAATGAAATCTAATAACCCAGCATTCCGTTAAACCTCTCACGAAACGGGTGAAAATCCTGTCTGCTGGGGGAGTTAAGACAATAAACAGCAAGGAGACCCAACACTGGTCCAGTTAGAGGAGAGAAAAGAAGCTTTGTATCCAGCGATGGGGGCTGAAAAAAATAAAGCGGGGTGCGCCAGACTGAAGAAGTGCAAGATGACACACAGCCAAGCGTATACGCGCGAGGAGAATCTTGGTCCCACAAGCATGAACGATAATACCAAACAGGTAGTAAACCTGTCAACTCGACACTAAGAAGATTAGTTCGAGGGGGAAACTACGGAAACACAAACGCTGCGCACTATGGGCCGATTTGTTTTAACCAGGAAATGTAGGGCCGATGGGAACCCGGAAATAATTTGGCCCCGATTATCATAAAAAAAGAGAGAGAATGGAGAACTTCGAAGTTTGGGAAAACGCAAGAGCACTATGCAGATGGCACTAAATTTCCCGGATCAACAAAGCCGTCCGGAAGGCCTCGGTTAGAAAGGCGACTGAACCAGCAAAAATTTCGGATAATCAGCCCAGAGCGCGACAAAAAAGGGGGTTTGAGCAGAGCTTTAAAAGAAATACATTATGCGCTAAAAAGCATGATCCTGGACTTCAACAGCGCTCGCAGTAATCCTAGAGAAGGAAAATCTAGAAAAGAGTTCCAACAACTGAAGAGTTCCCAATCACGGTTTTCCAATCCCACCAGGACAGAGAAATAGGGAGGAAAAAAAAATCCAATGGTTCCACAAGGATAAGCGCTGGTAGAAAGCGAGGCTCTCACCACGGGTTTAGTCCCAACGCAGCGCGGGCTTCTAGGGGAAAGAGCACAAGAAAGCCCGATTAAAAAAAAGAGGTAGCCGCCAGAGGGACTCCCTGCGAGCATATCCCGCACGTCGGAACGAGCGTCAAAGGAAATACCAGGGGAAATCGCGTCGAGCCAGCCGCATAGGAGAAAAAGCAAGTCCAACCAAATCTTAAGGAAAAAATCTTGGCGTCTTCAAAAGGCCAGGGCTAGCATGAGGGAACGTACATCAATGGTGTACAGGGGAATCACTTCCACGGGGGTGAGGTCAAATGAAGTCATCCTCTCAGCAGACCAAAAGCTCCGTTGAAGGGAATAGGAACTGCACACCATTGAACGGGCTGTGAAAGTAATGGGGAAAACCAAAACGAAGGGGACTCTACAAAATGGAACGTTCATTATTTCTGAACCGCCAACACCTTCGACCAAGGCACCAGTTTAGTTCGATCGCGGGGCGAAAAAGCGGAAAAGGGTCACCAATTAAAAACAGAACCAAAAAGGGGCACTCTCCAGTGGACGCCGCATGTAAACAAGAGCCAGATTCAAACGCGACTGGGGCGGGGTGGAAGGACTTCAGGACGAAATATTGCTCAAGACGCTCAGCGTGACTTTCGATGAGGTAAAGAATACCTGGGCGAGGTGGTTCATCTTGTGTTCCAGACTCGAGGAAGGAGCCGTCTTCAACACAATTTGAAAAATCGGCGGAACTCCGTCCGGTGCACAGAATCTCGTCCGGCCTTATAATCTCACCAACTAGAGGAGAAAAAAAAAGACGACGGAGAACGAGATGACACCGACAGTCGACTCCGCCAATAAATGGTTAGAGAACGGGCCATGATCGAAAGGGAACGCCACATGAATAACTCGAGCAATTGGTACGCGGATAAATAAGACCTATAGAAGAGAGAATATCTGGTGATTCAAGGGAGAAGAGGCTTGCACAGGAGCGCTGATGAATCGCTTCTGGTACTGCGGTATCGAGGAGAGGGACTGAAGAGGTGCGGTGTTACAGACGCTGAACTTTACCAAGTAACTTACGAACGGGAGGGCCAAAGGGTAAGAAGGGTGTTGGCGAAAGCCCACAAACCACCCCCTGGCCGCATCTGGGGAGACAGCGCGTTGACGGAGCTGGTGGGAAGGGTCTCGTAAGGTTCAAATCCGGATCATTGCGCGCGAAGAAAACTAAGGGAAGAGAATGCGCACTTTTGGGCGGAAGGAGCGCTGATGGAGAACTGATTGAGACAACCCGTGGGGACGAATGATGGACCCGCTAAACACGGACAGTTAGCCTCTGACGATCGGTAGCGTTTTTACAAGATAAAGGGATGTGGTGATGGCAGGGTGTTCATCGACTGGGGGGCACTGACTTTGCGGGAAAAGTTTGTTTCTGGGGAAGCTTGGACGGAATTGTAGGCAACCGGTCATCCGCACGCGGAGATCTGCTCAAGAGTTGGGGTATTTTAGAATATTGGTCCGGGTGGCGGTGGCAAAGGGCAGACTTTTCGCGAGAAAGCAGGGACTCAGGGTGAGGACCAGACTGGGAGAGACTCGATCCTGGCCTACGAGATGTTGTCCGGCCGGGAAGTTGATGGGTTTGCGCGATCGAGGGAGGTCGGTAGGGGCTGGAACCGTAATGGAAAATCGAGGATTTTGAAGTGAAGGGGCGCAGCGCTTCCGGCCTATCCAGGTTTGCAGAAAAGTTCAATATGTGGGTTGGCAGTCAACCGCGTACGGGAAGAAGGTTCAGTGATGAGCCGTTAAAAACAGTACGAGAGGGCAGATTAAGCCGGGGGCGGCAGCGAGGCGAGGGGGAATTCCGAAACCGTGTGTCTTATCGGGAAAGGGATTCACCCCAATAAGGTATTGGAGAACGTTATCCGTATACATCATTTCCTGAACACCTAAATGATTGGGGGGCAACTGGCAGCCCAGCCACTCAGTAATTTCCAGAGGTAGGCTCAGGTGGCGTTTTTAGTTCAGAGGGCGATTCAGGGATGGGCTGGAGGATTCGGGGCTACATTATTTCGTAGAGGAGTTCGAAACCGTTTTTGTTTTACGGCATGAAAACAAGAACTGGGCAGCCGGGAATTTTCAGGGCGGACGGGGACAAATCTGCGAAGCCGGCTGGGGACTCACGACATACTGAACTGCTTTTAACTGGGAACGAGGGAAGGCGGCAACGCTGTAGGTTGGGGGTCCCAGGCAACTGTCAGTTTTGCCGCGAAACAGGGCAAAGCTTGGTGGGAAATAAGACCACGGAGAGTGTGAGAGAAGAGGGGGGGGGGTTTGCTGATCAGAGGGGCTAATGGGGGTTGATAAACGGTACAGGCGACTGGGGGGTCCCGTTGAAAGAACGGGATTCACAACGAAAAACAGGATTTGGGGTTGGGAGAAGCGTCGAGGAAAGAAGGCGGACGCAAGCCGTTATAATTTGGGAAAATTTCATTAGGAACGGTGAGGAAGCCCGGAAGTGGGTGCAGGGGCGGGGGTTGCACAACGGACCCTAGAAAACGGCGAGAGTAGGGGGGAAGCATAGAGCTAGATGGACTGGGAAAACTAAAAAGGGAAGGGGTGGCCGAAGACCCAGTGACCGGGGAAAGGACACTCAACCTAAACACATGCCCAACACATTTGGCAGCCACTAAAAAAAGAAGAGGTATGGGAATGCGCTCCGGATGGTCGTAGCGGGAGAACGCATTCTTGGAGGGAAAAATATAGGAGGAGGAGTGAAAAGTTTGATTATTCGAACGGTGTTGGGACGGGTGACAGTCCTTACCATGTGAGGAAATGAAGCAGTGGTGGGGTCTCTTCTGAGGGAGAGGAGGCCTGCGAGAAAAAACTCACTGGACATTGCGTTTCATGGGGGACGGAGAGGCAACTTAATCCAGTGCTTCTAAAGGCGGCAGAACAATCCCTTGGAGACTTTGCTCGAAAACTGTACAGGGCACGTTGCTAAAGCTTGCAGAAAGTAAAGATTGGGGGGGAGGGTGGTTTTCGGTGACGTGGAAGAAGGTAGCGTCTACAGGTGGCCGTCAAGCGACGAACCGGGAAAGTTTTGAAGAGGGGGGTGAGGGCAGGAGCAGGACAAAAGATAGCCGGGGGGGAGACGCAAGGATAGTCGGGGACAGAAAGGTGCATTTTCCTAATCGGGGGGAAAGGTCACTGGCGAGTGCCGTCCATTTGTGCAGAAAAAAGAACCACCCGCATTGAGTGACTTGACAGGGTCGAAAAAAATCGCCCTTGGCGAGTGTTGAAGAAGAGAGACGTCCAACACGCGCTGGACCCCGAAGGCTGCGAGTAACGAAGAGTAACAGCAGAATGGGGAACGACTGCGCGCGGTGCATGTGGGGATCTTACATCTTATAGCCCAGTGAACGCTGAGAGATCGCTCTTGTGGAGAACTCCCGGTTTGCGATGTGAACGGGATTTTCGGGAAGTGCCGGACTGTGGTCTGCATTAAGCCGGTCTTTTATCGCATCTACCTCATGAGGGGAAGTAAGCCAGGAAAAGGGAAATAAGGAGGGGCTGGAGATGTAGATAGAGGGCCCGGGATTCGAGAATGGAGACGAGATTTCAATGTTGGGACAGGTAGGCCGGAAATTCTGGAGGGGATTGTGGCCTATAGTACAGCGTCCAGAGCTCACAAAAGTAACTCGATGAGACTGCGGGGGAAGGGGGGCACGTGTTTATGGCTTGGGAAGGATGAGAGCGAAAGGAATGGGCCTTTGGCTGCGCGAGGAGGGCGGCTGAACAAAATCCTAGCTTTCAGGGACTAAGCAGGAAAAAAAGCAAATTCTTTAGGGGGGAGGGTCAGAGGCAGACTTTAGGGAAAAGTGAGATCAACAACAACGGAGGAGGAAAAGAATTTTGCGACGTAAATTGCAGCGTAAACACGATGGAGTGGGTGTGGAAGTGAAGAAAGGAAAGATTAATTCTAACGAGAAGGAAACCGGCGCAGACAGCAGGAGGAAAGTAGTCAGTCGATCGCGAATGCAACCAGGCACCACCCAGTTAGCCGCTCATCGAGTCCTTGGCCGGTGCAACATGAGGAAACTGTGATAGAGGTAGAGAGATAACAAGAAGAAACGTGAAGAAGTCACCTGGTAACTGGAAATTTCATCAACGCCCTCCCCCAGTGCCCCTGAGGAAAAGATCGTAAGACCGCGCAAGCCACCTATTAGGAAAGGGCGGAAACTAGCTGCGACGAAGGAGCTACCCTCGCGCTCGGATGAAAAGTTAAAATGGTTCTCCTCAATCAAGGAAAAAGAGCAGAATGGGGTGGAAAACCAAGAGGGGCCAGCATCCGGTGCGAAAGCGCGTTTAACCACCATAGAACAGAAGCTGTAGCGTAGAAGGGACGCGTAACGGAGAAGAAGGTATCCGACCGCGTTGCTCTCGCAGATCCAACACACAACGGTCCACGGCGCAATCCACATCCAAAACGCAGACCTTGCAGTTGTTAAGAGGAAGAACAACGGAGGGACGGCACTAAGGCCGGTTACAGGCACGCTTAAAAAAAAGGAAAAAAGGTTGTCAAACACTGGCGAAGTTGGTAGAGGGCTGAGAAAAAAATCATAAGTAAAAAAGAATCACCCCGCTCCTCTAGTACGGTCGGGACGTAGACTAACAAATCCCAAAAGGGTCCTATAAGTTCGGAGGGACAACTCAAAAAACTCATAAAAGTTATCGCAAGCACTAGTTAAATCAACAAGGTAGCCCACAGGGAAAGAAAACATAAAAAAGAAGAAAAAAGTGGAGCTTCAGATTAGTAAACGTTTGGAATGCCCTTGGATTGAAGTCATTCAAGAAGAAAGGAAAATCCGTGAAGAATTGGCGGCCGCCCGCGTGGATCACCCAATAAGAGAGAAAAGGGTGAGGAAGGGAGGACACAATCCTATTAATCCAACAGAAAATTCGAATAATCCGTAAATCCCACGCCCACTCTGGCGTCCCTCAACAGGCCGGACAACTTCCTAACTGACACGGAGATCAACACAGAAAGGCAGGGAAAGGTCGAGGAAGAACTAGATGTGTCGGTCATCGTTGGGTGTTTTGGGGGGCGCAAACTTTGCCAGGCCAGAACAAAGTCGGGGGGGAGTAGTGTAAAGTCCCATCGAGAGAAATTCTTGAAATCTCCGTATGGCAGAAACACGGCCTAAACGCCATTGGGAAAGGCAATCCTTTTACCTTTCGAAAGTGACAACCGATAGAAAGGAGGAAAAGAAATCGGGGGAGAAATAGACCAGCAGACGCCGAAAAAAAGACAATGAAGGTCAGTGGCTCAACACGAGAAACAGAGCAGTACTACAAGATGGGGGACCGATAGAGAGACAGGATAAGCAGCACCCGTAATTATCCACACTCGGTGGGAGGGAGCAAAGCCAAATAAAAAGGATTGTGGCGAAGGCTCTTGCAAAATTCGGATAGCCAGGGGGGATGATAAAAGAATTGATGAGAGAGTGAATTCAAGGGGAAAGCAAGAGGAGGACGAGTAAATTCGAAAAATCTCATTCCAGCGCCCCACGGACGGGCGTCCTCGAATTCCGGCTGCGAATGGGGAGATGACACGGCCTAAGGCATACATTTCCTAATTGCAGGGGGAGGAAGGGGAGCAGCCAGGGGACCTCCTTACCCGCAGCGGGCAAACTGTATCAATAAAACAAAATTAGTGGTCTTAACACGAAAGGTACAAACAATCTCAAAGGTGGACCGATAGGGAAGGAAAGAGAACACGGAGAAACCAAAGACGTAAGAATTGAGAAAAGGTGCGACCACATTTCGGGGGGCAATCTCTCGGGAGACACATGGGGTGGTGGGGAAGAGGGTCGCGACGAAGAAAGGGTGGGTCGTCGATCCATAGTATGGGACCTCGCAAGCCAGCTTCCTTCAAAATGTGTAATCCGAGGAAATGGGACTAAAAAACAGCGGAGAAAATCGAAACACATATGATCACAGCGCTCTTTTAACATAGCGTTCACAGCCCGAAAATAAGCAGCGAACAGTGCAGAAAAAAAAAACCCGGAAGGAGAAGCTTAGGCGAAGGAAGTCGAGAAACGACCAGAGGTGTCCACCGTGGTCCTGACCAAGTCACCGGGAGATTTGAGTCTCTCGGAAAGAACACCGAAAGCCAATGAAGGAAAGCATTAAAAACGAGAGAGAAGTGGAAGGAAGACCGGTTTGCGGACCAAACATACTTCAAGGGAACACCATACACAATAGAAGTCCATCTGTCAGGATGACCAAGAACGAAGCAGACAGACCGGCCATCAGATCAAGTAGGGGGGAAGAGCTCCAAGCCGTCCGAAACAGTTAATCGAGAAAAGAAGTGGTTACGCTCTCAGCCTTAAAAAGGTTTCTTTCTCAACGTCATCAAAGGCAAAATCATCACTGAGAGGGACTTACACGGGACCTGAAAAAGCTGCTCAATTTAAGTGTAGAGAAACACCGCAGCCAAGTGTAGATGAACAAGGATAATGTGCGCTCGACAACATACCTTTCTACCGGGACAAGGGAAGAAGTCTCCGCAAGAGCGGGGTAAAAGGGGAACGCGGGAGAAAAAAAAAGCCAAAGCGCCAGGTCAAAGAAAACTCGCCAGGAGGACCGCATGGAAACAGCCCATCAAGGCGAAAGAAATATGCTGTTTCCTAACGTCTTAGGAGAGAAGCAAAAAATCAGCTCTGGCTGGAGAGGAGTATCTGTAAGAGCGTAATCCTTGGAGGAGCTGGGGTTCATCGTTGGTGACCGCGAGTATGAGGGAAAGACTTTCAACCTGGGAATCGGCGGCGAGGAGGTAGAATCCGGTGGCGCTATCATAATGTCGTAGAAGGATCGAGAAAAAAGGAGAGAGAAGATAGAGAAGGCCGGAAGAGGGAGGCGACAGACGTCAAGTGAGGACGAAGAGAAATTGTAGTTAAGAACAAGAAGGGAAACGGGGGACCCACAGATGGGAACGTATCTCGACATTTTGGGACAAGGGGCAAGAACGAAGCCTCGGCACATGGGAGAATGACTCATAAGGAGAGGGAAAAAGATACATGCTGATTGAAGGGAGCTGGGGGGACCAGCTGGGGCGTGTTCTTTACACACGGGGCGGTTGGGGGGGCCGGAATCGGAAAAACAGTATTTGAAACGAGCGAAGTAATCACCTGTGCAATTCTCAAAAAAATTGAGAAGAGGGAACTTCACGGCAATCAAGGGAAGAGTGACAACCTGAGGTGAGGGTTTCCAGATGGGCCGACAACTTGGAAAGGATCAGCAGCGTGTAGGGGGAAAATAGGAACATTAGCACGAAAAGTTGGGGCTCCCTGCATCTGAATGGACGAAGTTATTTCTAACCGAACCCCGTGGACGGCGGGAGACCCGCGCGGACAGGAAAGGGGGGGCGATGAGAATGTTCATGTCCGAGGTGTAAAAATATTTGGGGGATGGCCTTGCTGTTTTGTTCAAAAAGTCGCTGGCGCTGAAGCCAAACGAGGCTACTGAAGGAACGGGGGACGGATGGGTGTTAGGGGTTCGGGAAAAGTGGCATCCGGGCGATCGGCGAGAACTTTTGGGAAGGAAGTCAAGTATTGGACGTTTGCATTGGGGGACGAAAGAAAATCAGACGGTGAGCCAGGAGAAAGCTGGCGGGGATACTAGTATTCAGGGAGAGCTCTTTTTATCAGGCCATGTGGCACGACTATTTCTGCTGACGGTGGACTCAAACAAAAATGAATCATGGGGGGAATGAACTGGGGGGAGAAAGGGGTGGATAAGACACGAGAAGGAGGTGAATAGAAAAGGGCAGTTCCACCTGATTGAGAGCAGAGCCTAAGCAGAAAAAAGGTGTCCCGCGATTCGATATTGAAGCCTAAACTTTTGGTCATGGCACGGTGGTAAAAACACGCGGACGGGGGATCCGTAAATACCTTCTGTCAACCGGAGAAAAGGGGGACGAGTGGGGGCACACAACGTGGCCTGTAGACGAATTTACCTGGAGAGTAAGAGTTTTCATCTTTGACATCTCTGAGGACGGAGTGAGGGTCTACAAATTAGGAAAAAGACAAGGAGGAGGAGAAGTTGCGGTTCACGGAAAGGGGGAAAATCCTGGAAACCTGAATTTAGCGAGGGGGACGAAATCGCTACAGTCGATGTAAATCACTACCGAGGCGATGCGGAGGATCAACACTGTCGTGTGTCACAGAATCATTGTGGGCAATCGACAGGCAACAATCCCATTGGGGGGGGGGGGGGATGAAGCTAGTGGGGGGACGGAGTTGAGATAAAAAGGCGAAACTCAGTGGTTGGAGCGGAAGAAGGCGGAGCGGGGGGTGAACGGGCACGGGAAAACGTAAGAAAGTTGTGGGGGGTGTTAAAAGCGTCTGAGTAAGAGGGGGCATCAATTGCGGGCAGCCATCGACGTTTTATTAAAGGGTGGAAAGGCAAAGTAACAGGGGGCCGGTCAAATGAAGTGGACGGGGGTTTTTGCCTGACTCTCTACTGACGAGGGATGGAGAATTACTCTCGGAAATGGCATTTAAAAAAAAACCCCAAAAAGCCGGACGTAAGGTGAATAGCCACAAGTGCCGGCGAGCCAGCCAAAAACCAGAAAGCGGGACCTGGTGAGGGAGTTCGCTTTAGAAGATGAAGAGGGGGGCAATGCTGGGGCTCAGAAGTCTAGAGAAAGGGAATTGTTCGGCATGGCTGTCAAGCAAGTGGACGGCGGGATTGGATAGGTAGATTAGTCATGGCAGGGTGTTGAGAGATGGTGGAAAAAAAAGCATGACCTTGGAAAGAGTTGGGACGCGGAGCGGCGTCAAAGCTAATAAGTCAAGGAACTGTACGGTCTGCGCTGGAAAAATCTTCAACTCCTTGGAGCGAGGTACAGGCACAAGGGGAAAGATCGGGACGCGGTCCAAGTAGAATTTGAGCGGCTGTGGATAGGGCAATTGGGGGGAGGAAGTCTGTTTTTTCCGAGTTATCGCATCCGCGGTGGGGAGAGAAAGACACCGAAGTTTGGCTAATATCGGTTTGGTCGAGAAGGATCTCTTGTAACTCAGACAAGAAGGCAAAGTAGGGGACGGGCAACAATGGGTTGTGCGTGGTTTTGCGAGAACTTTTGGAAAAAGAGGGTCATAACAAGTCGAAGTTTGGGTTGCAGCGCCCAAAAGCATGACTTGGAATTGATTAGGTAGCAGGGTCCCGAAGGGGGGACGTGGTGAACAACTCGCACTGGGGAATCGGGTCGAATCGGAGGGTACCCCCGAACTGAGGAATGTGGACGTCGATGATGAATTTCCTGGGGGGGGAAGAGAGCTTCTGAGCCAGGGACTAAAAAAAGGAACAAGCCAGCGGGGAGAAACCTTATTTCGTGGGATAATGATTGATGAGAAGGTTTGAGGTAACTTTTCAGGGGGAGGGGAAGGGCGGGCGGAGTCGACAATAAGAGGGGAAAAAGGAATTCCCATGAACTTCAGTTTGTCATGGATATATTGGGCCGCCATTTATGAGTGGGCAGAGTATAAATGTCAAGGGTGGGGGGAGGGGGCGTGCAACGATGTCATGAGGTATTGTTATCCTAACACTTCCATAGCAGCATCCACGTAAGGAAAGAGATGAATCTTTCTTTCAAAGGGTCAAGGGGGCTTGGGGGGAGGGCTGGGGCATGGGGGCTAACGCGATCAAAAAGATAGGCTTCCTTGGGACGTCGAAGGCGTTTCTGATTGATAGGAGAATATTACAAGCTTAAAGATAGAGGGAAACATCCGGGACAAAACATAAAAATTAAGAGGGGTGGACTTCGCAGCTAAAGTGGCTAAGGAATCCCTCAAAAAAAGGGAGGAGGAGGTGGAGGGAGTTTGCGAAAAGGGTGGGACAGAAAAACGCCACGACGTGAATTGAGGGTGTTGGACCTGATTAAAGAAGCTCTTAATTAGAAAGAGACACGAGACCTGCGCACGGAGACGATAGAGCAAGAAAAGCCCATACAACACCAACCTGAAAGGGGACCCCGGAATCGAGGGAACTTCCGTGGTTGCACCTTGGACGAAAGAAGAGAATAATAGTAAACCTCCAGCAGAATTGCACAGCGGGTACGTAAAAAAACGTGCAAGTTAACGCCAGATCGCCAAGAACGGATGGGCCCCAAAGCAGCTGAAGGGACTTCCCACAAACAACAAAGAGGCTAATAGCTTGGGGTGTCTAGGTCAAATCTGCAGATGAATCCCTCTACAAGAAAGCGACGACATGACATTCACCTTCCCCATTTTTTCGGT
>Ga0179593_1814837_pt1 | contig 13975 bp, 30 predicted proteins | sample CZODoug2_1_08_16_FD_185931 | JGI IMG/M metagenome (GOLD analysis project Ga0179593, IMG submission 185931) | Vadose zone soil fungal communities from Angelo Coast Range Reserve, California, USA - CZODoug2_1_08_16fungal (PacBio error correction) | ecosystem: Environmental > Terrestrial > Soil >...
GGGGAAAAAAGGGAACTCAAGGAGAGTCAAGGAAAAAAAAAAAGGTAAAGGGGGCGAAAATGAAAAAATTCAACGAACGAGACAACGTTTTCCGGGGACGGTGCATGGAAAAACTCTAACAAGGAAGAAAAAATTAAGTCAAAGGGGGGGGGAAAAACAAAGAAGGAAAGCCAGAAGAATCTAGAGGACGAAGTGTGGGAAAAATTGCCGACCTCTACCGACGAAAACGCGACAAGGGGGGAAGACTAAAGAGAGGGGGAAAAAAGCAAAAAAAAAAACATTTTTGAAAAACCGGGGGGAAAAAAAAATTGGGCAGCAAGAAAGCATACCGGAGGGGGATTTTGTGTCAAAGAATAAACCGGTGCCCATGGGGGGGGGAAGCCGGGGAAAAAAAGCAACAAGAAAGGGTATCAAGGCGGGGGGGGGGGGAAACAAACGTGGGAAGGGAAGGTTGCCGCGAAAAAAATCGGGGGGGGGACCTGATGGGGACCCTGCAACGGAAGTTTGTGCGTGGCAAAGGGGGGAGGGGCGGAAAAAACTTTTCAATGGGGCACCAGGGGGAAGGGGGGTGGGAGGGGGGAAAAGGCCGTAGATAAAGGAATTACGGGTCGGAATTCGGGGGAAAAAAAGAGTCAGCCCCCGGGGTAAAGGGAAAAAAAAAGGGCTTTAATTAGCCTCTACCTAGCAAAAAAAAAGGCAGAGGTGGTTCAAAAGCCAAGGGAGGAATTTGTGCAGGGGAGTCGCTGGGATCGCCAAAGAGAGTCGCCGGGGGAGATTTTGTTGAAACTCACGAAGATTGCCCTGAGGTGGCAAATGGAAAAAGACCAGGCGGGGGGGATCAAGAATGGAGTGCACAAATTTTCTGGGGCACGTAACGATAAAAGAAGCTCTAAGGAAGTTGCCGGGGGAAGGATATGAAGGGAAAAATAGAAAAACTTTGGAGGGTGTGTTAATGGAGGGGGGGATCGGCGGGGAGGGGTTTAAAGAGTAGAAAACAGAAGCACTAAAGTTGCCGGGGGGAAAAAAAAAGGAAGAAGAAGGAAAGAAAGGTGGCGGGGACCGGAGGGAAAAAAGGGGAGAGTGGAAAAAAAAGAAAAAAACTGTTGAAGAAGAGGAGTTGGGTGTTTGGGTGGCGTACCTGGGAGAGGCCAAAAGTTGAGGAAGAAAGGGCCGAAAAAAATTCCAAACTAGTAAGAGAACCAGGAGGGGGTCGTCCTTTGAAACTCACCCAAGAGCTGTCAAAGAAGAAAAACCTAAGACATATAAAAGGAAAAAAAAAAAAAACTGAGGAAAAAGATTCCAAGCAAAAAAGAAATCGGGGGAAAGGAGGGCGGAAAAATGCGAAAGTGGGGCAAAAAGGAGAAGACGTAAAAAAAAAGAAAAAAGTTCGGGGAAGGGGAGACCCCCTCCAGCCCTTTGAAAAGGGGGGGACCACATGATTTTCTAAAGGAAACTAAAAAAGGAAAAAATCAAAGGGAAAAAACAGCCGGCTGGGAGGGGGAAATTGCAGAGGTGGAGGCCGTGCTTATCCCAAAAGAAAAAATTCGGCAGGAGGCTGGGGGGAAAAAAAAAGAAAAGCAAAAAGGTCTCTTATTATAAAGCGAGGAAAAATCGTTGTTTTCAGGAAAGAAAAGAGGAAAAAAAGAGGAGGGCCCTGACGGGGGGTGTTGAGTTTTGAGAAAAAGGGGAAAAAAAAGGGAGCAATGGGGGAACCCATGGAAGGGGGACATACCGGGGAGAAGGGACGATCAAAGCCTGGGGAAGAAAAAGGGGACTGAAAACATAAAGGGGGAAGGGGAACCTTAAGAACAAAACGTCAAGAAGGAAAAGAGGAAAAAGTAAAAAATAGAAAACCTTTAAACGTTGTCCACAACATGCATTGAATGGTCGGAAGATGGCGCAACAGAAAGGAAAAGCGGAAGAAAAGAAAAAAAGACAATAGAAAAAAAATTTAGGAAATAGGGGTGTAAAAAATCCAAGACCGAAAGGGGGAAAGGGGGGCCCAGGGGGTCGAGGTGGAAAAACCAAGGGGAACGGGGTAGAAAGAATCCAAAAAGCTATCAACCTAACACTTGAAAAAAACACAAACAAAAGTCTGGGAAAAACCGAAACCCAAACCTTGAACGGGAGGAAGAAACAATGACACCTGAAAAATCTACATAACAAGGAGAAGGATGGGAGTACCATAAAAAAATCCGTGAAAACAAAACCACCAGAGCCAAAAGAGGAAGAGGGGGGAAAAAAAAAATCCAGAGGGGGGGGGGGAAATTGGGACAAAAGAACTGCCGAGACTCCGTGAGACCCAGAAGAAAACACAGAACTGAGTATGAGGAAAAGTAGGTTCGACCTAGAGAATAACCTAAGAGGAAAAAAAATGGGACCCAGGGATTGGAAAACCCAAAAGGAAGCGGTGTAAACATCAGGCTCGCAAAGGGCCGGATTCTGGTTAGAAAGAAGAGTTTTTGGGAAAAAGGGGAGTACAGGGGGGGGGGGGGAGTCAAAGGAGTATAACCAAAGGGCTTTGTCAAGGGACGTGTGGGGATGGAGAAGTTGGAAGAAAGATGGTTGTCGTCCCGTTCCCGGGGGGGGCTCAAAGAGGGGTTGGGGAAAAAAAAAAAAACAGGAAGAAAAGGGGCCCGAAAGAGGGCCAAAAAAGGCCTTCACCACCAAATGCCCTTTGCAGGGGGGGGGATATCGCTAATCAAAATTAGAGCAGAAAAACAAAGTTTTGGGGGGGTCCGGAGGAAAAATGGGGGAGAAAAGTTGAGCATAAAAAAAAATCCCCTTCCACAAAGGGAGGGGGCCCCTGCAGTGGGGGGGGGAGGGGGGTTTGTATATGTGGAGGGCCCTTTAAACCTGAGACAGGGAAAGAAAGATTTTGGGGAAAAGAAATGTTTTAGAACGAAAATAGGGGAACTTCACAAAGGAAAATGCAAAAACGATTTACCAAAGGGGGGAAAAAATTAGACAGAGAGGAAAAAAATGGGGAAGGAAAAGGAGGGGACGGAAAGTGGGTCAAGGATCCCGAAGGGGGGAACTATGTAATCAGGAAAAGGTTACGATTGAAAAAGACGCTTTTATAATGGAGGTGGCGCACACGCAAAGGGGGAGTGGGAAAACGGGAGGCCCAAGGCAATTCGGGGAAAAACTTCCGGCAAAAAAAGAAAAAAAAAAGAAAGAAAATCCTCCCCGCAGGGCAGGGGGGTGAAGTGACTCCCGATCCAAAGAGCGTCCTTGCTCAGGCTGGCCAGAACAAAAAGGAAGGGGGCCCTAGAAAAAAAAACGAGAAAGGAATGCGTGGAAAAGAAAAAAATCTAACGTGTTTTTAATCTCTCCCAGGACCGATTGGAATTCTGTAGGAGGGACTCGGGGGGGGAAGAAAGTCATCTAGTAAGGGTAAGGACAAAAAAAGGACCTCTTTTGGGGAAAGACGCGGCCGGGGGAAAAAGGAGAAATCGTCCCACCGCCGGGAAGTGGGAAAAGGGGTTGGGGGGGCCCTGAATGCGAGAAAGAAAAAAAATAGGCAGTTAAACAAAACGGGCGCATAAAGAGACGAGCCTCGACACGAAGGCAAAGGGGGCAGTTCTACTGAGGAGAAAAAGTCAGGGGGGGGGGAGAAAAAAGGGGGGGCCGCAGGTGTCCCCTAGCTAAGGGGAAAACACCCGGGGGGTGTTCCAGAATGAAAATAAGCAAACGACAAGTCCCCCCTTCGGAGCAGATAGGCCCCAAAGAAAAAAACCGAAAGGAGGACCATATTGGAGATTAGGACAGCAATGGCACGAATCTCGGAAGGAAAAAAAAAAATCCGCGAAAAGGGGCGACTTCAAGCAAAAAAAAGAAACGCTGGGCGAGGGAACAGGAGGGGGGTCAAAACCAAAGAAGGGATCAAAAGGGAAAGCAAAGGGATCTCCGCCGAAAGAAAAAGGGGGGGTTTGTGACCGTCATACCCTTTTGAGGTTAGGTTCGGAAAAGGGAAAATAGGAAAGCGGCCAAAAAGGAAGTCTTTGGGAACCAAACCAGGATAAGGAATTCGAAAAATTTACAACAAGACGAAGGAAGAGCCGCACCATGCAGAGCAAGGGTGGGGAAAAAAAAGGACGTGGAAAGCAAGGGGGGAAAAGCACAGTTGAGGTGAAGAAACGACCCGTACGAGGGGGGGGGAGAACTGCCAGCATGGGGGCTGCGCAATCTTGCAAAAAAAAAGTCGAAAAAAGCAAAAAGGGGCACACAGGGGGGGGTCCAAAAAAAAAGAAGGGAAAGGGAAACTTCTCTAAAGGGGAGGAAAAAGGTAAAAGCAGAAAAAAAGGGAAGGAGGGACCCGACACTTTGTAAGGTAAGAGTCGGGACGAACGAAGGGAGCCTCAATTCAATCCCTAACATGCCAAAAGCCTCTGACCAAAGAGAAAAACGTCAATTTAAGGGGGGAAAAGAAAATACAAGACCGATAAGAAGAACGTTTTAAACAGGAGTGAGAATAAAAAAAAAAAGGAGGAAGGAACGGGACAGAGTCCAAGGTTCAAAAACTGGGAGTTCTTTGTACGGAAGTCGAAGTGCGGTGAAGCACTTCGGCAAGAGAACAAGGGGTTAAGGGGGGGGGGAAGGGGAAAGGCGAAACAGGAGGAGGGGGGAAGGAGGCACGAAGATATGAAAAAGATCGGAAAGAGAAGGCCTAATTAAATTGTCAGGCGGGAAAGACACGAAAAAACGAGGAGCAGAAAAAAGTCCCCCGGGATGCAAAGAAGAAAAAGTTACTCCAAAAGGGGGCAGGGGAAAAGACCGCTTTTTTTTGGGGGCTGGGCGAAGAAGAAATTAGAGGGGGATCCAGTACGAAAAGGGAGGGGAAGTTTTTCGGAAAGAAAACCATGGCAGGAGGGGGAAGAAAAAAAAGCCCCGGCAAAAACGCTGTCCAGACAAAAAGTTAAGAAAGGACAAATCCGAGTGGGGAAATGTTGTCGAAAAAACTGGAAAAGGAGGGACTTGTGCGTGGGGAAAGAGGGGAGGGCAGGTCCTCCAAGACATGCTGTTGCAAAAAAGGGGGCGAAGTAGGGGCGAATGGAAGGAAAAAAAGGACACTCAAATGGTAGAAAAAAAAACCCTTTGGGGGGGGTGGCAGCCGGAGGAAGGGGGGGGGCAATTTCCGCTACCTTTGGGAAAGATAGGGGGAGAGCACCGGGGAAAAAGGGTTCCACAGAAAAAATACTGGGCTTGGAGAAGGGGACAATCAAAGCAAAAAAATTGAAAGACAAAGAAGGGGGGAGGTCTCGGATATTGGAAGTACTAAAAAGAAGACCTTGGGAGGAAAAGGGAAAGAAAATGTTTTAGAAAAATAGTTTCCGGAGGGAAAAACCGAGGCTGGGGGGAGGGGACGATCTTGGCCAGCGAAAGGAATTTTCAGAAAAGGCCTGGAGTTATGGAAAAGAGGGGGCCACAAAAGACGGGTTGGGGGTCACTAAAAACGCGAGGCCAGGGGGTAATGGAAAGCCCCAACAGGAGAAGTTGCCGTGTCCTGTCACCTTAAGCCAATTGGATAAAAAGGAAGGGGGTGATAAAAGAGGGGAGGATGTGCAAAGAACCGCATTTGCTTGTAGTAACTTCTCAAAAAAAAGGGGGCCGGTCCCGATGACCACCTAAAGGGGGGAAAAAAAAAGGGAAAGAAAAAAAAAAAATCAGGATTCGAAAAGCGGGGAAAAGAAAACAAAAATGAAGGAGGGAGGAAGCCCTACAAAAAAGGGGGAGGAAACTATTAAAAGAAAGCCCAGGAAGAGAATGGTAAGGGAGGCAAGCGAAAGGGCGTGGACCGCGGGAAAAAAAAGTGGCAAAAAGAAGACGAATTCGTAGGCGCCGACCATTGAAGACGAAGGACAGAAAGGGGGGGAAAAAAAAGGGAGGGGGGGAAGAAGGGGAAAAATGAGACCCGAAAGCCGGAAAACCCGAAAAGAATCCTTCTGGGGAAAAAAAAAAGCTTCTGGGGGGGGGGGAGGGCTCATAGGGAAAATTTCGAGGCGGAAAGCAAGTAAAAAGGGAAATCAAAGGGGAGGGAGAAAAAAAAAAAAGACGAAAAACCTCTAGGGGAAACTTGGAACGTAAACTGAAAAAAAAAAAAAGTTTTATGGAGAACAATGGTGGGGGAGCATGACCAAGGGGGGGGGGGTAAAGTGTCGCTTGGGGGATCAAGGGGAGGGTCAAAGACAAAAAACATTGGGGGGGAAGTTGAACCGGGAAAAAAAGGAGAAGGACTACGAAAAGAAAGGGGGGTTAAATACAATTTGTTGAAAATAACCAAAAAAAAGCCCAGAAGAAATGTGTAAAAAAGGGGGAAGCAATTTCCCCTGGATCTAGTCGCCGACTCCAAAAGGGAAGGGGGGGGCCAGGAAAAAAGACAAACCGGACAAAAAAAGAGCCGGGGAGGGAGAAGTTTCTGCGCATAATGACAAAGAAAGCCGTGGGGGGAAGAGGGGGGTGGTGCAAGGGGAAGAGGGTGCTGGATGCGGAGCCACACGTAAGGGAGGGGGACCAGGGGAAAGCACCACTTCAAGCAATGCGTGTAAGGAACTGTTGAAAAAAACACCACCCGACCATGGTACCCGAAGAAAAAGAGCACTGCGCAAAAAGGGGGTCCTACGGAAAAGAAACCTAAAAAAACCGGGGGAAAAAAAGGAAAAACGTACTCACTTAAATACACAACACATATTCAAAATAAGGAAAAAAAAAGTTCTCGGAAAGGGGAAGACCCAGAAGGGGGAAAATGGGTGGGGACCCTATGGGGGGAAAAGGGGTTTTGTGGGGGACTCCGTCCTTCTTGAGGGTCAACCAGAGGAACAAAAAAAAGGGGAGGAGGGAGGCCAGACGGGGGGGACAAGGTCCCGTTGGCACAAAGGGCGGTACATCAATTTAAAACGGGACGGGAACTCAAGAAGGCGAAATTGAAGGGGAGAAGAGGGGGGGTGGGGGGGGGCGTGTTTGAAGGGAGGTAACCGCGTGCGAAGACAGGTAAGCTGGGGGGGGGGAAAAGGGATCACCGTTTTGGTTTGATGACGAAGGGGGGGAGAAAAGCGGGGGGGGGGGTACCGGGGGGATCGCCAAAAGTTTTGACAATCCCAAGGGACTGGAAGGGGGAGCCTCCTTCAAAAAGAAAAATCTACCTGAAAAACAAGAGGGGGGGGGGGGGGCCTTGGGAATTCAACACTCGGGGGAAAAAGTTTGGGGGAAACGGCGGGTATATGGGGAGTAAGGGCTTCTGCGAGTTTAGGGATGCAGGGAGAAGGCACAGAAAGAAGGGGGAATGAGCCACAAAAAAAGGGTCGGTTAAACGGGGAAAGGGGGTTTTTAGAATGAAAAAGGGGGAACCGGCCAGAGGAAAGGTCACCCCGCCCAGCTTGGTGGTGGGAAAAAAAAGCAAAAAAAAAAAAGGTAATGTGTGGCAAAAAATGGATGAATCCGGCCAAAAGGTTAGACTCCAGGGGTGAAAAAAGGGGGGGAAACATCAACGTGAATCTAAGGATGTGGGAAGAGAAAAAAGTCAAAGAAAAAAAAGGGGGACTATGGTATAGGGGGTCACCTTGGGGGAAAGTGATTTGCAGAAAAGAGGAAGGGGCTTGGGGGGGAAAAAAAAAAAGAAAAGCGACGCCAGCCTCTGTTCGGGGGATCAAAAGCCTCAAGACGGGGGGGGAAAGACGGAAAAAAAAGAAGCAGAGTCCTAAAAAGAAGGCCCTCCCAAAAGAAGGGTTCGAAAAAAACTCACGCAAGCAAAAAAAGGAAAAGTGCGAAAAAAGAAGCCTTGTTAAAAAACCATGAAACAAGGGAAAGGGGCTTTTTCTAAGGGGGGAAAATCGAAAAAGACAAAAGATTTTTGTAGAGGACTCGGTTGGAAGACGACAACTTGAAGGGTTGGGGGAAAGGTCGGTAATAATCCTCAAAAGGGTCTTGCGGAAAAAAAACGGGGGGGGGAAAGGTCGACAGCCCCCGGGGCAGGAAAGGCACCGACAAGAACAAAAAAAAAAAAAAAAAACGGCCGGGGAAAACCTCGACCAAGAAAGGAAAGAAACACGAAGAAAAAAAGGCCGCTTTAGAAGAAAGAGGCTTTTATGTTTGTCCTCTAATGATAAAAGGAAGCTCCAGAAGGAAAAAAAAAAGGATTTGGAAAGGTAGGAAATGGGGAAAAACAGCCTGCAAAAAGGAAAGGAACCGCCAAGGCAAGCGAAGATCGGCCCGAAAAAAAAACTCGGCCTCCCTAGAAACTAGAAAATTATTGGGGGAAAAAAAATTGAGGGGGGGAAGCATTGCACAGAGAGAAGGGGGTCAAAAAAATATGTAAGGAAAAAAAATCGCATGGGAACGAAAAAGGAAAGGATTTACCGGGAGGCGTGGGGGCCAAAGGGGGGGTTGAGAAATTCACAAAAAAAGCTCCGGCCCGAAAAGGATTGACCGTGAGGGAAAGATTTTTCTTTAAAAAGGAGGGGAAAGGTCCTAATCGGGAAAACTGGGGCGCAAGGTAAGAAAGGAGGGGGGGGTACAACCCCGCCAGGAACAGAAACAAGGGGAAAAGGGGAGAAAGGTCCAAAAGGGACTATAAAAAAGATCACTGGAAAAAAGGGCAGCAAAACCCAAAAATAAAAGGGTTTCGTTCGTAAGTTATAATAGACCAAAACAGGGGGCAGACTCGCAAAGAAAAAAAAAAGGCCGGGAGGGACCTTCGCAAGGAGCCGAAGGGAAAAAAATTGCTGGGGGGGGGGGGGTCCACGAGAACGGCCTGGTAAAAGGCCGCACACGATGCCTGCAACTCCCTTAACGCAGGGGGAAAGGACTGCGGGAAAAAAGTTCGAGACTTAGGAAGAAAAAAGGAGCCAATAACTTCAAAGAGAGGAAACATGCAACAAGAAAGAAAAAAAAAAAGATGGCCAAGGGAGGAGGGGGAATACCAACCAAAAAAGAAAATTGGAAAAATGGGGAGGATCAGAAAATGGAAGGACCGGAAAAGAGAAAAAAGAAAAAACAAAAAGGGGAGAATTGAAAAAGGAAGAAAAGGGGGGAATCGTTCGTCAGGAAAGAGGGGAGGTGTATTTGTCTGAAGGGAATTGGGGGGGGAGGGGCGCCCAGGAAGGGGGAGGTTTTAAGGGGGGGCATTGGCCCGCGGAGGGGAAAGGAAAGGGGATCCCTTCAAGAAAAAAGAGGAAACATCGATCGAAAAAAAGGGGAACGCAGAATTAATTGCGCACCAGCTTTGGGTCACAAAGGAAAAAAGGTGAGTTGGGAAAGAAAAAGTGGAAATTGCGAAAAATGCTTCCGGTCCCACATGTCGCACCGAGGTGGGAAAGCTTGGGGGAAAAAAAAAGGGGCCAGGGGGTGTGTAGATATAAAGAAGGGGAGCAAGGGGGGGGTCAAAGTACTGACACACGAAAACAAGGATCGGTGGGGGTATCGAGGGGACCAAAGTGGGTGGCAGGCCCTCGATGGGGGAAGGGGGCAGAACTTCCCTGCAAGGGGAGAAAAAAAGTGCTTTCATCCTGGAGGAAGGGAACCAAAGTAAGGAAACTTGGGGAGCTATGCCGGGGGGGATTCCCCTCAGGGAAAACTTTGATTGAGGAGAGAAGCTGTGGCAATTGAAAAGCATGGGAAAAAGGAAGGCGAAAAGAGAGGGGGGGGGGTTGGGGAACGAAAGGGGTAAATAAAGGGGAACGTTAAAAAAAGGAGGGGGGAAGGGACAAGAGAAAAAAAGGGTGGCCTTTGCCCTTTCGAGCGCGGGGGACGGGGGGGGAAAAAGGAAAGCGGAAAAAGGGTTTGCAAAAAAAGAATATGTATAGGGGAGGAGCGGTTGTCTGGAAAGGAAAAAGCCGTACTTGGGGAGGAACTCGTTCATGAAAAGTGTTGGGCAGGAGGGGCAACCAACAAGTGGGGGTGGAAATCAAGGGGGCGAGGGCGGCAGAGAAAACAAAAGAAAGACCCAACCAAGCCAGGGCTTCAGAAAAGGGAGGGGAAAGGGAATAAACTTCCTGTGGTCGGTTCGGGAAATCACGGAGGAAGAAGAGGGGGGGAAGAAAGTTGGGGGAGGTCGGAAAAAGGTGCCTTTCCGAAAAGGGGGACCAGGAGGAAAAGATGCAATAAATCTTGCAAGTGGGAGAACTAAGGGGAGGGAAGACACAAGAAAAAAATCGGAAAAAACCCCTAAGGACCGTAAAAGCAAGATGGGTTCGGTTCAGAAAAAAAGACAGCATTGTAAAGCCGGCAGTGAAAACCAGAAGGGCTGGGGGGGGAGGAGCCGGGGAGTCTGGAAAAAAATTGTGATCGTAAAATCCAAGGGGGGAGGGGGGGAAAGGAGTTTCTAAAGAAAGTTAATAGGAAAAAAAAAACGGTCGGACGGGAAGGCCTGAAGGGAAAGAAAAACATCGGGGGGATTCCTAAAAAGACAATCCCCCTCTGGGAAACAAGATAAAAGAGGGGGGGCAAATAAGATGTAGGGGGGGGAAAAGTGTTCTGAACGATTACCAAAAACAGGGAGGAAACCCCAGCACCCTCGTGGTTACCCAACGTTGACCCAGGGGTGCAGCCAGAAGACGTTTGGTTGGGGAGTCTGGAAGGCCTTTAAAAGAAAGCCGGGTTGGAACGGGGGAACAAACATGTAGGGTTCAAAGCCAGCAAAAAAAAAGGTTCCTACGAAAAAAAATGGTCAAGAAGGGACACACACACGTGGGTCAAACAGAAAGAGGTAACCCGGAATTGGACAAAAAAAAAAAGGGGTGTGAAAAAAGTTCTTGAAGTGAAAAAGGAGAGGAACGACAAATGCCGCGCAACTCGCAAGGACAGGCCAGCCTCACACGTAGAAAAAAAAAGGGTTGCAGAGTGATGAAGGGAAAAGACGTACAAAAGAAGGGTTTGGGGGAAGGGGGGAGAGGTTGGTTGTGTGAAGCGCACACAAAACAGGGGAGAAAGGGGGAAGGTTCAAAAAGGGAAAAAAAAAAAAACGCCTCACAGGGAGAAAAAAAAAAAAAAAAGGGCGTTCCCGTCACCAAAAATTCAAAACGGAAGACCAAAGATAACCAAGAAAAAAAAATAAAGGGGCTTGGTTTTGAACCCTCAAAAGGATGGGAAACAAACCCGTACAAACACCAAAGAGGGGGAAAAAAATTCTCACGACACCGGAATTTGAACCTCTAAAAGAGGGGGGGGAAAGGAATTGCCCCCTGGGAAAAGGGGGGTTTTTTTAAAAAAATCCAGCCTCTGCGGGAGGGACAAAGATCTCACGAAAAAAAACGGAGGAAAAGGCGACTCAAAAAAAATGGAAAAAGGGGAGGGTAAAGTGAGAAAACAACCTTACAATGGGGGGAAAAAGACAATCGGACTAATGTCCTTTTAGGGAAATAAATCTGGGGGGGAAAAAAGAGGGGGAATACGGAGAAAAAAAGAAAAAAAGGGAGAATCCGACAGCCAAGGGGAAAAAGGTTTAAAGAAGGGAAAAAGTGTTAAAATTCGGAAAAAAGGTGGAGGACCCGGCAGGGTTGTTTGTTCCTGCGTGACTGTGGGAGCACCGGGTGGCGTTGAATACCCAAAGGTTTCCGGGAAAGAAAAAAGCCAGAACCGCTAACCAGGGAAACAAAATGGCAGGAGGGGGGACTTGTCCTCTATACGCGAACACACTCTCAAAACACAAAAAGTTGAGGAAGGAAGGTGATGATGGAGAAGGGGGGGAGCTGCAGGGACCCAGCAGGAGGAACACAATTGCGGGGAAAAAAAATCCTGCAGGGGCTGACGTTTTGAATATGGAAAATGGTGGAAGTTCAATTCTCTTGACCCAGGAAAAAGGGTGGAAGGGGGAGAAAGGGAGACACGGGGAAGAAGGGGAAAGTCACCGGCTTTGGAAGAGAGATCCAGCACACCACCAATTCAAAGGGGACCAGGCTAAAGGGGGGGGACAAAGGGGAGGGTGCTGGGGCATAAAATCAAAGGAGAAAAAGGAAGTTTTTCCGAGAAACCGAACAACGGGAAGAGGAGAAACTGGACGCCCCAAATTTGGATAAATGTGGAAAAGGTAAAAAAAAAGGAAAAAAAAAGCTACGGGAAGGGGTGGGGGGAGGGAAAAAAACCCCCCCCCACCAAGGGGGGGGGGGGGGGGGGTGGAGAAAAGGTCCCGCTCCGCCCGCTTTTGGGCTGGGCCCAGGGAAAGGCAGAAAGGAGTTGGAAAAAGACTGGGAAAGTAGGGCTCTCACAAACGTCAGCATTTGCTTGCTCCTACGATTGGGTTTACCGCAAAGGGAAAAAAACGGAGGGAAAGAACCGGAACACCAAAAAAAAAGAAAACTTGTGGGGTATGGAGAGGACGTTGGGGGGGAAAAGAAAACCATTGACCGCTGTTGTTGTGAGAAGCCTAAAGGGGAGAAGGGATCGAAGAACTTGCCAAAGGGTGGGTTGTCAAAAAAGGTCGGGCCAGGGGGAGGTGCAAAAAAAACCACAAAAGAGGCTTCCCCAAGCGGCGAGCCCAAAGGGAAAGAGGCCGAAAACAGTTGGATCAAAACCGTTCAGGGAAAGCCAGGGAAAAAAAAGGAGGAAAAAGAATTCGCGACGAGAGGGAAAAGGACAACCGTGGTATGAAAAGGGGAGGGGGGGGTGGCCAAAAAGCCTGCCAAAAATAGAGGAAGACACAAAGGGAAACAAGGAAAAGGGGGAAAGAACCGAAAATCATATTCAAAAGGGGAAATGATGCGGAATGACATGGCACAGAGGAAAGAGAAGAGCCTAAGGACAAATCCCACAGTCCGACGAAACGCCGGAAACCATCAGGAAAGGAAGGTAACCGAAAATATTAAGCAGTGGCCCGGGGGAATTGGGGGAGAGAAGGTAACCACAACTTGCACAATCGTCCGAAAAAAAAGTGGGACTCAAGAAGAAAAGTGAGGGGGGGAAATACCAGGGGGGGGAGTTTAGAACGCCAAGGGGGGGGAGGGGCCCGTAAGGAACTTGGGACAAATGAAAGAAAAGGGGGAGAAAACGCAACCAATGATCAAGACAGGGACAACAAATGCACATGAAGAGGGGAGGGGCAAAGACGTCAAAAAAACACTGCAAAAACCTTTTGCAAAAGAAGAAAAAGAATGCCCTGGTAGGGGACGTATTTGAAGAAAAAAGGAATGAAAATGAACAGGCCAACTTATCGGGGATCGAACCACCTGCAAGAAGGTTTCTGCAAAAAATACGCAGAAGTGCTGGGGGGGGACCAAGCAAAAAGGCCTCGGATGACAAGAGCAGGTGGATATCAGAAGAAAAAAGAGGAAAAATTAGTCGTACACCACTCGTAGAGCGGACTTTCTGAGGAGGGAAGGGGAATTCTCTAAAAAAATCCTGCACCGAAGAAAAAAAAAGGAAAGACGTTTGACAGGGAAGGAAGTAAAAGAAAGCTCTAATTCGAAAACAAAGAAAAAAAAAGGAAAGAACGATTTAAGAACCTGTAAAAGGCCCGTCCAGCTACACAAAAGGGATGAGGAAGGAAAAACCTAAGGGGGGGGGATACTTATCGGGAGGGGGATTTAGAGGGGGGGAAGGAGTGCGCCAGGCGGGAAAATTTTTTTTCATGGAAAGAGGTGGCATTGGGACCCGCCGAAGAGGGGGAGGGACTTGAAAAAAAAGGAAAAAAAAGCTAACTAGCGTAATTACTAGGGAAAAGGGAAGGTTGCCTCACTTCTCCGACGAGGGAAGGAGAAGAATGCCTCCCTTGGGATTCCCAGGACAGGAGGGGAAAAAAAATTGGGCCAGAAGGGGTTTGGGGGTTTGGGGATCGGCCGTCAAGGGGGAATGCGACAAAAGACCGCCAATTTGGGGGGGGGGGAGAACCTCCGCAAAAGGGGGGTCGTATTCCTACGAAAAAGAGGGTCAAGGATTTCTTGAAAAAAGGGGGAGAAAAAAAGTGCTCTGCAAGGGGGCCGGGAAATCAAAAAATTTGTGGGATCAAAAAAGGGGGAAAGGGCCTTCCTTGTTGCGTGACAACGCG
>Ga0179593_1266919_pt1 | contig 13974 bp, 13 predicted proteins | sample CZODoug2_1_08_16_FD_185931 | JGI IMG/M metagenome (GOLD analysis project Ga0179593, IMG submission 185931) | Vadose zone soil fungal communities from Angelo Coast Range Reserve, California, USA - CZODoug2_1_08_16fungal (PacBio error correction) | ecosystem: Environmental > Terrestrial > Soil >...
AGGCAGAAAGGGTAGTATCAGATTATGGAAGAACAGGCACGAGCGCATCGGTCCCGTGAAGCGGCAGCGACAGTGCGGAAACTACAGAATACGGTAAAGTATGAGAGAGATTCCAAATCAAAGAGCAAAAAACTGCGGCCAAAAATCGCCCCCGAGAAAAGAGGTTGCAGTTGCGAATAATCGATGCACGCTCCGCGAAACGGTACACACGTACGGAGGAAGGGAAAGGCCCGCCAAGACTAAAAGTGAAGACAACGCTCCAACCAATTCGCACCAGCCCACGAGATCACATCGATCCCAGTGAACACAACTCAGGGCGCGGATCAGCTATGAGGGGAAAACATGGGAGAGGTCTTAAGCAAGTCAAGCACTAAAGTAACAACCACGCCAGGGCTCGTAGCGCCGCCAAAGATTCTCATAATAGGGGAAGTAGTTGAGGGACTGTGTCAAAAAATTATCCTACACAGGAGTTATTAAGCTTTTCTGGCTTCCGTTCAAATACCTGAAGAAGGCGCCTCAATCTAGTGGAAAGGCAGCTGTATAGCGGAGAAAAAAGACGGGACATAAAAACTATGACCACCATAAAGACCGCGGAAAGAAAAAGCCGTACGGATCGGTCGCAAAGCCACAACGGATCTATCTCCCTGGAGGAATAAAGAAGGAAACTGAAGATAGGAAAGGCTCAATCCTACTCCACCAGCTCCTTTGGAAAAAAGAGGAGAATCGAACCGTCTGGCCTATAGTACAAGAACTAATCGGGACGGGTGTAGGAAAGACGAGTCAAGACCAAAGAGAAAAGAGCTAAAACAACGGAGGAAAATGGGGGGACTTGACCAAAGAAAAATCGCTTCAGCACCCGCCACTGAGTTTCAAAAATCGGCGCGGCCTAAAAGGGGTGCAACCTCTAACGAGGAGAAGAAGGGGGGTAAAAATCAGAAGGAAAACCCGGAGATGGAAAAAGGGAGGCTCCGATGACGAGGATCGAGCAAATGCCGCCTGCCCATCGGAGAATAGAGGAGACTCGCCAACTGAACGCGCTGGACAAGGTGGAAAGGATCGGAGAAACTTCGCGAGGAAAGCCTACGTTGGGGGAAACGCAGGCTTGGCTCAAGCTGACGCCGAAGGGCGTCAAAAGGAAGGGAAGCAGCCTGCGCTGCAAGGAACTGACTTGAGGCTGACGGGAAGAGAGAAAAAACAGCAAAACCTATGCAAAGGCCGCCACGTACTCATGAGGGCCGGGAGAACGATCATCTCGGTAAAGCGAAAATCTCCGAAACTGGGTAGAAAAGAGCCGCCAGAGGAACCATCGCGATAAAACTGTCTACCGAAAGAACGGCGTGGGAAGTTCAAGCACAAAGGGAGGTCGTGCGAACTGAATCAGACGATGCGTAGGAGAAGGTCGAAGGTATCGGTCAACGCTCAAAGTTCAGGGGAGCAGTTAATCGTTCATCTTCTAACCCACATGAGAGGTAGGACAGCAGGGAAAAGCCGTCCTTCGTCTGGGTGAGAAGAATCCAAGGAATCCTCAGGTCCACTGCAAAGAGCCAAATCTCCTGGGAGGAACGTCAAGAATCAGCGAGGCAAAAACTGCAAAACGCAGCGGAAATTGGGCTTGGCACCGGGCCGCATACCTGATCGGCGGCAAAGAGCAGTGAGGTAGAGTCTGGCGCAGTATGAACTTGGGAAAGACCCTGTCCAGGCAGATCCGAAATGGCATCAAACCAAACCTTCAACAAAGCCAAGGAACCAGTAGGCCACCTCCAAACCAAAAGGAGCGGCGACGCAGCAGGAGTGAGAGAAGCGGGCTCACCCTGAGAATAAGTAGGAGCATCAGTCCTGGACAAGGTGAAGACCTACAAAGGGGGGAAAACCGGCAGCTCGGGGGCTCCAACTAAAACAAACCATCTTAGCACGAATGCGAGAAAGCTCTAAAAGAGTCGTAGAGGAAAGACCAAAAGCCAACGCGGCTTCCGAAGAGATGTGGGGAGGACAGCGCATAATGCAGCTGTTCCTAAAGGCTAGCCATTTTATTAAGACGAAAAAAGAAGGACAGCAAGACAGAGGGGAGGCAAAGCGAGCGGCAAGAGGTTACGGGCTCAGCGGTAAACCAACACACACTAAGCTGAAAAGAAAATTTCGAGATGATGCCGGAGTCATAAGGAACTGCCTCATCGGGGGTCGGCTCGCGGGCAGCGACTCTTACGAAAAATTAACAAGCAAAGCAAAGCAAAGACCGGAGGGCGCCGAGAGCGAGATGCCGCGCTAGAACGGAACCTCTAAGGAGCGAGAGGGCACAGACAGAAAGACCCACCGGGACTCTCTATCTCGGCGCACGGGACACGTGGGGAGGTCACGAAAAAAACGAAGCAATACGACCCAAAACATGAGAAGCCTTGCTTTAAGAGTCAAGTAAAATGGTCTAAAACCTAGCACGGGGGGGCCAGCAAACGGGGAGAGAAGCGTCGAAAACTTGACTCTGCACGCATAACTGAAAGATAGATTTTTGGTGAAAGATGCCCCTACAACGGAGAAAGACAAAAAAAAGCTGGAAGGATTCGATGGACCAAATTTGAAAAAGCGAGCTCCAGTGACAAGGACTGGTTCTGGAAGGAAAAGGTCACCAAAGCAGGGGGAAGAGAGAAAACAAACACAACAAACGGATGGGGAAAAGGAGAGATGGGGGGCTATGCTGTGGACGAAGAAGGACACCATCAAGAGTCAAAGGAGCATACAGATGAGAAGGAATACTATGCGATCGTAGAGGGACGACTCGGGGTCAGGGTAGGCAAACCGAAAAACAAGAGGCTAAAGAGCAGAGGACCTATCCGCGAGGGGGTCTGAACGTCTGCGAAAAAGGCTGGGAAAGACGGTAGTCGGCAGCAGGGCAACTTCACCTGAGATTGCGCAACCCGGAGGAGATGGGTGGAGAGGAGAGGGGGGTTGAAGCCCAACAAAAACATGGCCATGCCGAAGAATAGGGCGCGTCCGGGAGAGCTTCGGTCTGCTCAGCTGCCCTAGAAAAAAGCGGGCAGAGAGGAAGAGCAAACCCCGGTCTAAAGATAAAGCAGGGGCGCAAATCAGATAAGTTATGCTTGATGTCTTAGGACAAAGGGAGCGCGAGCCAAAAGCAAAAATCAACAAAGAAAAATGAAACGGCTGCTCACTGAAAGAGATCTCGCAAGGGGCTGACAGACGAAGGTGTAGGGGGTGGGACAGACGCACCCAGGAAGAGGGGGCGCCTCGGGAGAGATGAACGGAGGTATTAAGGCGCGGACTAAAACCGTCCGGAGGAGCTACGCGCCTTACGGGAAGCGATACAAACCCAGGGTCTAAAAGGAGAGTGACCGCTGGGGCGGTCAGGAGACGAATGACAGGTAGACAAAACTGGATCTAACCTTTGCATCCTAGGACGATCTGAAAGAAGGGAGGGACAGGCGGGGTTGAGCTGCAACGGTCAGCCCCGCTGTGAAAAGGATTCACGAAGATTGTATACGAACTGGTGGTAAGCCTAACGATACAGAAGACAGAGCAAGTGCTTATTAGAAAAAAGTCGTGGGGAGGAAGGGGTTGAAAGTTAAAGTCGTTCTGAACAAAGAGATGCTGGAGAACGGGGGGGCAACACAAGAAAGGGAATCGCTTATATTTGCAAGTCAGGGAGCATAAGCGAGAGGGAGGGGCGTGCTAAGTGCAAAATTCAGTAGGAGGGGTTGCAGATGGAACTGACGCTGGGATGGCAGGGAAGCTCAAAACCAGAAAAAGCTGTCTTAAATAGAGAACAGGGGGAGAAAGGAAATAGGATGAGGAAATCTACGAGGCGTGCTCGGGTCGACGACGAAGGGAGAATGAATAAGAGGGAAAGTGGGGAGAAAAGTTACGGGGAGGCAAAATTAGCGCAACATCGCAACTCGAAGAAGACTTCCAGAAAATAACCGTAAAAAGGGGGGGCTGGGATGGAGGTCCCTCCGGGAGCTGCCGGACGCCAGATCTCTGGGACGCGGGGCCTGGCGGAGTAGGATCAAAGGAAAAAGGGAGTCTGCAGAGAGGAAACAGACGATATCCGACGCCAAATGAAAAGACTTGGAAGGATGGCTTGGTCGGAGAAAGTGGAAAGCCCATTGTGAAGGGGGGGACTCCGGGAAGGAAGGGGCGAGCAGAAGTGAACCGGCAAATGGGTATCATCACGCCGGCACAAGGCCGACCCGAGCGACAAGGGGACGCAAAAACGCAGCGCTTCACGTGGCGGGTCGGCGCTGGATTCAGCGCACTGCGGAATAGTCGGAATCATCAACTAAAAAGGTAAATCTAGTTTCCGTGCGAGTCAGACGCGATAAGACCATAACTGGGAAAAAAGAAAAGTCACCGACGCGGAGAAGGAGCCCTAGAAGAGAAGGACCGAGATGGGCAGACGAGGCCACAACCTAAGAGGGGAAAGGAAGGAGAAAGGAAACAAAAGTAACCGGATCAGAGGGATAGAGAGGTGGTCGGTCACTTTCCGTAGAGGGAAGGGAGAATGGGGAAAGATGGGAGACAGGCAGAACTACAGAAAAAAAAGGATAGTCGGATCGCGGGTAGATCGGGGAAATTTCTCGGGAATGTATCTGGCGTGAGGGGGACGAGCGTCGAAGAAGGCAGGCTGTGACCAAAGAGGACGCTTCGATAGACAACGTGGTGGGGACAGGGGACGCAAGAAAAGTACTGGAAGCTGTTGCGTTCAATCTCTCTGGGGTTAAAAAAAAAGTCGAGGCAACGTCCGCTGGTAAGGATGACACGGTGGAAAATCCCAATAGAAGCGGGGAGCGCACGTGGACCGGTCAGGGAAAAAAAACGAATCACCAACTGAGGTCCCCAGGATTTAATATGAAGTAAAAACCTTTGAAGAAGCTATAAAGGAAAATCTGGGACATCACAGACAGAGGAAAAATCCTCAGCAAAGAGAGGTGCTGCTGTCGATTGCTCGAACCAAACGTCTAAGAAAAAACAGGGAGAAAAATGTGGGTGAAAATGGAAAGCCGGAAAGAGGAATCCATCCTTCCTGGGAAGGGGAGGCGTTGACGCGTGGGGATAGAAGCAGGAACTTGTCTTTGATTTACAGAATTTGAAAGACCGGTAAGACTGGGGACTCCGGAAGGAAGCCTGGAACGGGGGGACGATAGAAGGGCTAGATCTGCCAAGGGGAAACATTAGAGGAGGGAAAAAAAATCAAGAGAGGTGGGATCGCCGTATGGAAGAGGAGTTGCTCGAAAATCGACCTTTAAAAGAAACACATAACGGATAAAGGGGCAGATCGCTCTCTGATAAAGTCCCTACGGGAAAGGAAAACCTTCAACGAAGAGACAGAGCGAAGATCGGGAAAGACGAACAAGAACATAATCGATAAAATACCGGAGGAAACGATTTTGGCTTACATCGAGAAAGCCAGTAGTGGGGGAAATAAAGGTAAAAGGGGTGAGACTCAAAAGCGTGAACTCATGATCTGAAGCACCCAAAAGCTTAGGACAAAACGGCTTTCAATTCAAAAGGAGGAAAAGACTACGAATTCAAAAGAGGTAAAAATGCTCTTAAAGAGGAGGGAAACCAGATCGATAGCAAAAAAAAACGGAGGAGGGGAGGAGAAAAATATCAATGACCGACCAGTTCAAGCAATTTGGCCGTGCGGTCGAATTTGAGGCTGGTGACGGAAGCACTCGCAGGTGACGGGGAACATGTAAGCAAAGGTGGAAGACGATTTCTGCAAGCGCATTCTCAAACGGATCGCAAACACGTGGTCCGGCAGAAGAGAACTACGGAAGTCGGGCAAGAAAACTTTCTTGAAGAAACTGGAGGTGCATAGTGAGGAGGAGGGTAGCCGGTACAGGGAAAGAACCGGCACAGCAGAAGAGGAACGTGAAGCCGCAAATACGACGCAGAGACTCATCGCCGATCTAGGGTAGAAAGTCAGATGGGAGCGATCGTTAAAGGCACCAAAAAGAAAAGAGAACTCACCTGGCGCTAAAAAAAATCAATGGCAGGAAGGAAAGATAACGTACCGATAGGGAGAAGGGACGCAGATACGAAAAAAATACAGGGCTGAGAAGGACCGCAGGCTCTTAAAAAGAAAAAAGGTCGAAGTGATAAAGGACAACGAAAAAAAAAAACCAGATCCCAAGAATCAAAGAATCAGGAACCTGCCGAGGGGAAAAAAGAGAAAACGGTAGGAGCTTCGGTGCAAAACACGGGGGGAGATTTGAGAGGGAGGAGGGCCAGGAGCGCAACACGAACAAAAGCAGCGTGCGCTACCGAGGCCGCTTAGACGAGAAAAAACGTCAAGGAGGGGAAAAGGGCCGGCGTCAAAGAAAGAGGAAAACTCAAAGAGTTAATTCCGCTGTGGATGCTGAGGGTAAAGACCTGCCGGAAAAGGTCGCCTCATACCTCATAGGTCTATCTTATCAGAAGGGGGGGACCAAGACGGAACACAAGGAATCGGACGCAAAAAAGAAACGGAAGTGAGGGGCACTGCAAGTCGACAAAAACATAGATGAAAGTGCCTGAGAAGAAGGCGGGGAGGATCAGCCTCAGCTCAGATTGGAAAAGAGTAAAAAAACGGTCACTGGAGAAGGACGCAAAGATCCCAGGTTCGAAAGGAGCGCTTCGACCAAATCAGCCTCCGCCCAGCAGAGAAAAAAGGGAAGGGAAAGAAAATCATGTTCAGAAACTCACACGGGACACGCGCTAGGAAGAAAGCACTTGCGAGCAACTGCTACGGTCTGACGTGGGGGGGGTCAATAGAAAACCGAGAAGGGGGACAGGAGAAAAAATTAAGTACGGGCGTCATTAGAGGATCAGAAAGGGGGGATGACACTGGCCCAAAGGGTCGATAAACGAGAAAACTGAAAAGAAGGGGTCGAGGTGGGCATTGAGTGCTGGCCGAAATGCGAGCTGGACAAAGAAACGAAGGCGTGGAAGAAGAGCCATTTCTAAAAAGGAGGGACTCAGGATGAGGCGGCAGGGGCCGTCAAGAGGGTCGCCGCTGATAACAAAAAGTGGTCGCGGCACTGAGAACGAGGCGCCGCCCTCTGAAAGAAGGAGAAAAGGGAGCAAGATTAATCTGGAAAAGACAGCAATTTTCCAAGGCGACTGGCCGCAAAAGATCGGTCGGGGTCAAAAATAAATGATAAGAATACTAAATAAGAGAAGCCCGATATAAAGGGGAAGACACCGTTAAGTTCTACCGGCGCAAAGACAGCGGAAAAGGAAAGTTCACAGCACAGACAGTGTCGTGCGACCGAATCGGAGTCAGTGAAAAAAATGGAGAACGATCGGTGGAAAATCCAAGGAAAGTGAAATGGTAAAGGGGAAGAGCGCAAAAACCGCTTCGTCAGACAGCGCACCCGCCAAAAAAAAGGAGCACGCTAACTTCTCTAAGGGATCAAAAAAGAAAGATATGCAAAAAAAAAAGAAGGAAGAGCGCCATCCAGCGGACAGTTTGGTGCAAGCTGCAAAAACGGGGGCATAGGGAAAAAAAAAAGGGGAACACACGACAACGAGCGAGGAAGGCATAGAAGCATAAGAGCGAGAATTTCCGGAAACGGGGGAAAGGAAAAGCAGAAAATCTGGGAACAAGCGACGCGGAGGGAACCCTGCAAAAAAAAAAAAAAAAAGAGATGGAGGTTACAAATCAAACGGCGCACGGCGCGGAGAGAGAACCAGTATTACAACAAGGTTCACTACAGACGGCGCAAGGAAAAAGAACGCACAGGAAGAAAAAAGCAGTGTCAAGCCGAAAACAGGAAAACAGCGAGGAGCCAGACATAGGAACCTCGTCAAAGGAATTAAACAAAAATCAGCGAAACAGGTCTGGCGAATCGAAAGAAACAAAGGAAGCAGAGGCCAAGCGCGTGGGGGGTATTCCCGAGTCCAAAAAAGGGAGACGTTTCGAGACGAAGCCATTTGAGTAACGGCAGATCAGCAAAAAGGATAGGGGGGATACATTGCAGTTAAAAACGTGAACGGGAAGCCCGTGGAAAAAAAAGACCACGAACTTCGGAAGGGGACCCAGTGAGCCGATAAGAGAGTTTCCGCAACGAAAATCCGACTGGGTCGTGGGAGCGGCATGACGAGGGACGGCTGGGAAGGGCGAAACTCAGAAAATCAGCATAAAGGAAGATGGCGAAGGAATCAGGAAAGTGGCCGCCTCAATGCTATAATTCCCTCAGAAGCTGCTGAAAAGCGTCGCAGCAGAGGGCCCGGAAAGGGGACCGAGAGGGGAGCTTCTCACGGGCTGTTTGAGGTCGAGAGAAACAAGAACCTGGGATCTATGACAGCGACAAACAGGAGTTGCACAGCGTCAGTACCGAAGGGTCATCTTCTCAAACATCCTGCAAAAACCCGGGACTCGAAGGAAAAAAAGCGGCGGCTCTGAAGAAGAGCTTTAAGGAAGTGTTGTTGGGGGCGAAGACACGAAACGGGGAAGATCCGACAATAGACGGAGGGAAGGAGAACGAAACCTTTGCACGGAAAGACACCATTAAGTGGCTGGTTTAGGAAGAACCATATGAACTAAAAAGAAAAAAAAACAATTATTCTTATTAAAAAGAAGAGTGTGTGCTGGTGGCCTAAGGTAAATACACACGAAAAAAAACCTTAGAAAGCTGCTGCAAGTAGGGAGAAGAGCCTACGAAGAATGTAACGAGACCTTTTTCACTTGGGAGGCGCCAAAAAGAGATATACAAGCTCGGAGGGTCCTAGCTCTCTTTTTCGGAAGCTGCGCAAGGGGCTGGCCAAAACGGCGGCAGGCGACCTTTCTACAAAAGTGAGATTGTCGCAAACCCTGAGGACTGAGTAGATTATCTAGAGGGGGTAGAGGAGAAAAGCCGCTGTAAAGGAACAAGATCGCGCGTCCAAGGTCGGACGGGCACTTGCTTGCGACTTCCGGTAGCCGTAGAGGGTCCTATCGGCAAGAGCGAGGGGAAACCCAGCGCTTGAGGAATACGGACTCATAGAAGATCAGGTAATGATGTCTGAAGCAGAACTCGGAACCAACTAGCAAATCAAACCACGAGAGGAGTGGGGGGACGGATTCATGAAGTGCGCACTGGGTATGCCGTCCGCGGGGAGTGTGGGGGGCAGCGGCGGCAACGGACCATCCGCCCGAGGGGCGCTGAGCGAGTCGGTCAAAAGGGGAAGGGATGTCGGCGAAAAAAGGACGTCGCTCAGGAACAGGAGAATGTAACTCATGGTCCTACCCGAAGGGGGTCGGAAAAAGATCCTGCATGGGGAGTTCAGACTCTGAACCTGGTAGAAGCGCGAAAGGCCTGTGAGAAGAGACAGGGAGCACTGTCTCACGCAGGCTGAGGAAAAAGGGGGGTCGGCGGAAAAAAATCAGACCTGCGAGGCTGCACCACGAAAGGGAGCGTAGAAACCAGGGTGTAAAGCAAATGGAGGGAAGACTCGGCCGAGAAGGACGCAATTCAGGGGGAGGGCAAAATAAAAAAGCTGGGAGGTGTTGAATTTCTACGCTGGCTGAGGGGTGGCAAAACGTACTGAGGTACCAGGTGTCTTCACCAAGAAAGACGGCGCGCTCGCAGATGCGAGAGAAAAAAAAAAAGCGAGAGAGGGGGAATGCCGGGAAAACCATGGCGAGAGTTTGGAAGCTTGGGGAGAGGGAAGGACGGGCAGTTAAAGGAAAACTGAGTTAGGGGAAGAGATGCAGTGGATAAGAGGGGAAGGATGCTCGAGCAGAAAAAAAGCTTGGGAGGAGGGTCACAAGGTGAAATGAATGAGATTCAAGAACAAGTGGCCTTGAGAAAAATCGGAGAAATCGACGACTAAAGCAAAAGGGGGTCGACCGAAACCGTTACTAAAGGTGGCTCGTAAACGGCGAAAAAGCGGGGAAGCCGAGACACTGATCGCTCGTCTCGAAGGGAAAACGGAGGTAAACATGATTCGTGGGAGAGATGACCGAAAGCCGACTACCATTATCCGGGCATAGTTGTAAAAGGGGCTAGTCCTCTTCCAGCGCAGGTTTATGGCGTCTCCGGCAGCGTCGAAGAAGTGGCCCATTCCCACCGTTTATAATCTAGAGAGAGCTGGAGAAAAGGCCACAGCCACGGGATCAGCGGGGAAAATGTCAACACCGCTCTGCATGGGGAATAAATTCTATGTCGAAACAGCCTGGAGACAGAATGGTTTCTACGAATCCCCTGCCCACAAACAATCTGGCGGGTTCCTTGTAATCCGTAATATGGGGAATGGGAACAGCCTGGAAAAAGTGCAGTGCTCAGGCTCACGGAGCCCGTCAATAGAGCGTTAACATAGATCAGTCTCTGCAGACCCTTATCATCAAAAGGGGCTGGTCAGGCCGATAAAGAGGTTAAAACAAGATATCGGTTATTGAGAAGAAAATTTTTAGAAAAAAAGGTCGCGCTTATCGAGCTGAGAGGGTAGACGCGCCAAGTAAAAAAACTGCGAAAGAGATATCCGGGTCCGAGATAGGGGAAACCGTGTGGAGAAAAGAGGGAAACATGGCGCTGGCTGGTAGTCGGAAAAGCGATCTTTACCTAGCGGGAGAGCCCAGGGGAAGAAGGCATTCGTCAACCGGGGAAGTCCCCAGGTCCTTAATACTTTGGGATTACGAACCGAGCTCTGGTGGAAATCGGCTATAGGCCAAGAATGTAAGATTGACTCGGGGGGGGGAGGGGCCCACCTAGGGGTGAGAGGGATCACCTTGGGGTGAAAGTCTGTAAAGAGAGGAACCAAAAAGGCCCCTAAGAAGGAAAAAGGTAGTGGGTGGCGGGACTTATAGACTTTGCAACTTCTCAGGAAAAAAAACGAAAGACTCGATGGAGAAGAGAGGCGGAGAAAAAAAAAAGGAATCACGCGGCCGGTGGAGGGCCTAGGTGGAAAAGCTGTAACATGAGGGAAAAAGAAAAACAATTGTTCCCCCAAAGGAAGAAATCAATCCTAGCGAAGGGAACGCCAAAAAAATCGAGGCTGTTAATTGGCCTAATCGGTCCAGACGGTGCGTTGTATTTTCGGAAGATTGCGGGACGGGGAAGGTCCCGAGTTTACCAGGTAAGACCTGGACGTGTTCCGAGAGGGGGGAGGGGAGCAGGCACTCAGAAGAAGATCGGAGCAACTTTAGAAGTCGCGGTGGCGCGAAGGGCGGACGAGATATTGCGGTGAGAAAATAAGGGGGGAAAGAAGGTACGCTCCAGCGAAGGCGACGTTAACGAGGAGAAGAAGGAGCTGACTGCAAAAGGGCGTATAGGGGCCGATCCCCCGATGACTCAGGGAAAAGGGACCAGGGAAGGGGGGAACATCCATATACTACCATAAAAAAGGTAGTGAACCCGCAAGGGTCGGCCGCGACTTGCCAGTCGGGAATAGCCAGGGACTCAAAGTGGGAAAGAAAGCTGGACGCATTCGCTGACAAAGAGCACCATAACGGACAGGGGGCAAAAGGAAGAGCGGCAGGCAATAGAAAAAATCCAAGCATCCAAAAGTATCTTAACGGCAGCGGCCAGGAGACCTCTAGAAAAAACAAAAAACAGGAGGAAAGGGGATCCGGAACGAGTTCAGGCCGGTCCAGGGTCCAACTAGACGGAACTCTTGCAAGAAGCGTGCAGGAAAGACGAAGGGGGGCAAAAGATGTGGATGAAGCTCGCTGAACTGGAGAAAAAAAAGTGGTCCTGGAAGATCACCGACGGAGTCCGCGAAAGAAATTGGCGGGGGCAAAAAAAAAGGGAGGACAATATTTAGGGAATGGGGGGCTTTTGCACGAGACGCCTAGAGGAAAAAGAGACGGTACCCGCAGATACGCCAGTCGGGAAGCAACAGAGATAACGATCGAACGTGAAAGTCCATTCAAGAATCGGAAAGGAGAAAGCAACAACCAAAATAGGGAAGAGAACTCCCGCCAGACAAAAGCTATCTATGCAAAGGGGAAGAAATCGCAAAGTCCTGCAGGAACTGCTACAGAGGAAAACCAGGAATGGTCTTCCAATGCCCGCGGCAAGTCCCAGGAAAGGAGAAAAGGGAGGAAAATAAAACGCAAAAGCCTGAAACGGCACCAAGCCACGCGATCAAAGAAAAATCAAAATGTGAGGGAGTCAAAAAATCCGGGAGACTTCTCGGAGGGCCACCAAAGGAAAAAGGAGGTTGTACGAAGAGGGCCAGAGCTCACCACGACACATCACCTCCAACGGGAAAAAAGGGGGAGAGACGCCTAGGGTCCGGAGAGTATTGGGAAATCTTTACATGTAAAGTCGAAATTCTATCCAAAATGATCCTACAAGAGGGTAATCGCGGGGGATGGACTTCAGTTACCGAACAGGGTCACGGGCGCCTAGGATTAGAGGGGGCCCGCCGGGTCTGACGATCGGAAGAAACTCCAAGATCCATTTCCAAAAAAAAGCGAGAAAACGGACGCAAACGAAAGAACCAGTTCTATCTGAGACACCAAACGAGACACGCCTCGCATAAGGACAGAGGAAGTCTTAGCCTAAAAGGGGTACCTCTGACCGCCGAAGCCGGAAAGGGTTAAGCGAGATACAAACGCTGACGGGCAGCCATCAAATGAAAATGGAGTTTGTAGCCGAATAGAGTAAAAAGCAGCTCCATCAGGGATCAAGCCGGAGGGAAGACGGACGGGAAGGAAGGACAAGAAAAGACGATAGGCCAATCCATCTTCCGGCGTCGCGAAACTGAGCCGGGAGGAGAGAATATTGATCCGAGAAGGTAACCGGTAGATTGAAATGACTGGGGGAGAAAGAATAAAAGAAAAATCGAGATCGCATGCAAGGACTTTGAAAGACGACGCTGTCTCTCAAACGGACAACTGAAATTGGATCTAGTAAGAAATCGGAGACGAGAGAGCGAAGCAAAGAAGGCGGTGAAAACTGCAAAGAGCTTACAGTCTCCCGATCCGAGAAAAAAAGGGAGGGGGGAGTCCGTTGCATGAAGAATGCATCCATAGGAGAAAAGTGGTCCATTTTCAAGGCGAAAAGAAAAAAGATGGGAGGTATACTAGCATAAAATCAACGAAAAAGTTTCTAAGACAGAAAGAAAAGTTGGCAACTGTATAAGTTGACAGCTGAGGCCTTCAAATGGAATCGCAATCCAAAGCAGACGGAAGAGACTATCCTCCAAGATGACCTGGTCAGCGAGAGGGAAAAAGAAACGACAAGTCCTTCAAAGGTGCAAAACATCGTAACGGGAGGGAGGAACGTCTTACGAGATGCGTAGAGAAGACTATCTGTGAAGAAAATAGACTGGCAGACCGTGAGCAACCATCATTCACCCTTCGTCCAAAAAAGGCAAAAAGAAGTAGTCTAGATAGCCACCTGAGAGGGAGGAACCGAAGAGAGGGTTCAAGAGAGGGGGGCAGGTCAGAAAACCGAATCCAATCAGTGCAAGATGTCAAAACCTCATGAATGGAATTGGCTGCACTGCAGCCACGACTCACAGCGCGCCAATGAAACGAAGAAGGGGAAGGGAGCGGAAGGCCTTGGGAAAACCAGTTCGAAGCAGACGGAAATTCACAAAAAAGAGTCTCAAGGCCACCCATAAGAAAAACAAAAGCGTGAGTGACCGACGCACCACGCCTCAAAGAGATCAGAGAATCAATGCGGTTGGGAATACCCTCAAAGAACCGCTCCGATGCCAAGCCTCATCGGTCACTGAGCGGTGCAGGAATAACAAAGGTAGCAAAAGCAGTGAGGGCGAGGCTAAGATCGGGAAGAGGGCACAGGAATGAAATACGGATAAAAAAAGTTGGACTCATCTACAACGAAACAACGGGGACCGAAGCGTGAAAGCCACGGAAGAGGTTTAGTCCCCTAAAAACGTCAAGGAATTCGCTTCGAGGAGGAAAAAAGGGGGAGTACGACCAAGCATCAGCACTCGGAGACAAAGAGAGGTCAAGGGACCGGGAAGCCGGGGATTTGCCCCACCCAAGAAGAAGGACAGGAGGAAGAAAACGGAACAAAGGCTAGATAA
>Ga0179593_1428270_pt1 | contig 13974 bp, 24 predicted proteins | sample CZODoug2_1_08_16_FD_185931 | JGI IMG/M metagenome (GOLD analysis project Ga0179593, IMG submission 185931) | Vadose zone soil fungal communities from Angelo Coast Range Reserve, California, USA - CZODoug2_1_08_16fungal (PacBio error correction) | ecosystem: Environmental > Terrestrial > Soil >...
AGGATCTTCTGTATTATCTTATCGTTGGAGCTAAATGACTAATAATGATAAGGTGAGGGAAAAAGAAGGCAGACACCTCTCACTATTCGAAACAGGGCAGAAGGGAAGGTAGATGGCATCTTACCATGGTTATTCCAAACAAACAGGGATCACTCTCAGCCGGTACTGTAAAAAGTCAAAAGGGGGGGGGGAGGGGCACGGGGGGGACAAAATTCGGTACCACGGGAAACCTGTAGCAAAGGACAAGGAAATGGTGGAAAGGGAAAAAAATTTCCCAACCCGGAAAATAAAAGGAAAAGCATTCAAAGAAGAAAAATTTCAAAGGCTAGGAAAAAAATTTGGGGTGGCAAACGGGAGAAACCATGTTAAGAAAGTATGGGTTGGGAGGGGGAGTGTGCAAATACCCCTGGAATCATAAGTGTTTGCGGGCACACAGTCCCGGGATGGAGGGGCGGAAGGAAGGGGAAGGATTGTTCCAAAAGGGGGAAAAACTGGCATGCGGTAAGTGGGTTATGTCAAAAGAAAAAATGACGATACAAACATGGTGAAGGCTTTTTAAGCCAAAAGATGCTCACAGGTCGGGGGGGAAACGGGGACTCTAGGACATAGCCAAAGGAAAAATGGCACAGCTTGGGTGGCCTGGGAAAATCCTTGGGAAAGGCCAGGAATTTCAAGCCAACTCAGTACCATTAGGCCCCAGCCATGTCTCACATGGGGTAATGGGGAAGAATAAACTGTCGGAGAAAACAAAAATAACAGAAAAAAAAGAATTAGATGAATGGTGTCCAGTGCACGGGGAAAAACGAGCGGGAGCCGGTGACATGAAAAGTTGCTAGGTTGTGGTGAGAAGTGAGCAAAGCATATTCGTATCGTACGGTGGGGAATGGGCTATTCCTGGGCGGGGAGGATTGTTGGGATAAGTCTGGGCGGGCTGACTATCCATAAATCAGACCAGCTATCACGGTCAAAGGGGAGGGGGTGAAGGACCGCTAGGAAAATAGTCAAGCAAAAAAGGGGGGGGGGAGGGAGGGGGGGTCGGAAAAAAAGGTGAAAAGGGAATTCATCACAATGTACAGAGTTACCTTCAACTTGGGTACGCAATCCAGAAGGTAAAGACAAGAGAATCCTTGAACAAACTTGAGCGGTGGGGCAGGAAGATCATTGGCAACAGGGGGAAATAAGCCAAAATAAATATGTTTGGATCACAAACGCCCGCACTGGCAGTAAAAGGCAACCAGAAAAAAAGGAGGTTATTGAGATTTAAAGGGGGCTCGACAAAGCAAGTGTCACTTGCCGAAAGTCCACACCACAAACTCAAGAGACATGGGGATGAAGCCCAGTTGACCAGTAAACTGCCAAAAAAAAAAGTTATGTGGCGCCATGAACAGATGGGCTGCAAACAAAACAAAAAGGAAGTGAGGGAAAAAACAAGGAGTACCAAAGACAACAGGCAGGGTGTCCGGACTAAGGGGATTTGGAACACTTGCCACCTATTGGGACAAAAAACTGGAGGGAAGGGGGAAACGACTCTCTTGAATCGGATACAAATACCAACCCATGCAAAGAGAGAGAATCATTGCAGTATGTTAAAGCCCACATCAAGTCAGGACACACCTGGATATGGGGTGGGGCCGGGGAAGAAAAGGAAGGGGGGGGCCTGGTTTAATTAAAGAGACGAAGGGCTGAGGATGGTCAGGGATGAATACAAAAAAGGAGCAAGGGGGACAAGTTGCTCCCAATCAAAAACAAAACTATCCTCTCAGTTGACGGCATCGGCGGGAAGGGGGTGCAGGGGGGGCAAAAACCAGTGGAGCACAAAAAGAAGGTCACAAGTCATGACCTCACTTAACAAACCATCTCATTTCACCAAAACAAGAATCAGGTAAGCACATTACTTAAAAGAGCTGGCACAAAAAAAGGAAAGAGGAAAAATTAAACGACGAAAGAAGCGGCGAAAAGAAGGAACATTGGGGAAGGAGGTGAACTACCATTAACGAGGGTTCTGTTGGGGGCTGGAAATGAGATGTGGCGGTAATGAAAGTTGTAGGTAAAGTGTGGGGGTGTGAAACGCTTGCAAAGAGAGTCTAGGGGGCAGGGAATTGGATAAGTTTTGTTGGCTGTACAGATTCGGGTCGCAATGACGGTTTGTATTCACAAAAAGGAAAAGAATAGAATGGTCTCGGATATTAATAAAAAGGACATGGAAGGGCGGCAGGGTCAATCACATAAGCCATGTGGGTGTACTGTGGGGATGTGGATTTGATTCATCCTGTCCCTTTAATTGTAGACAACGATGGAGGGGGGTGTGGTCGAAGAAATGAGAGTAAGAAAAATGAGAGGTGGAAGTCAACGTACAGGTGAGATCAAAATAACACGGGGACTTCACACTGGGAGTGGGGGGGGGGGGAAGTTACCTAAAGTGGGTTCCGCTAGTGGGGGAGGGAGCGTGAGGCATAAGATTGGTTTGGGATAAATGGAAGAAATTTGTATGCAGTGAACTTACGCACCACACATGTAAAATGTGGGGAAAAAGAAGAGGAAATAAAGGGCTGTGCCACTAAAGAAGCAAAAACATCATTTGGGGGGTTGTATTGGTTGGGAAGGGTCAGAGTGGGGGATAAGCTGTCTGCATTCCGCAACAGAATCAGAGGGGAAGGTATTTAAAAGGGGGGCGGGTTAACAGAGAGGGAGGGTGAAGGAAAACAACGGAAAAGGGTAAAAGGAAAAGAGAAAGGAGAGATCCTCTTAGGGGAAGTGCATTAAAGGGGGATGAATGATAGCTGTAACTTGTAGTAAGCTGTGTCAATGGGGAAGTTGGGATTAAAAGAGGAAAAGGAAATGGGTTTATGGCTAGGACGGGGAGAAGGGGAGGACACCGTAAAAGGTGAAAGGCCACCTCGGGGGGGAAGGAGTGGGAGGAGAAATTAAAAGGATAAATCCTATAATAAGCCAGTAAAGAGGGCGTGGAAAGTTCTGCTACCAAAAGATAAAGGGGGGGGGAATTGGCAGAGAAGTGGAGACTCGAACGCCAAAGGACTATATTAAATTGGGGTTGCCATCTCATGGACTAGGGAGACAAAACGGGTCTCTTTAAAAAAAAATATGAGACAGGGATCTTAACAGGTGATGGGTTCTAAAAAATCAGGGAAAGGGGAAAAAGATTCTGGGAATGATATGCATTTCGGTGCGAAAGGAAAAAGGGCAAGTGACAGTGGTCTCGTAAAGGCAAGTGGACTAAAGACACGGAACATCGGTTCAAAAAAAGGGAATCATTCAAACCTTGGGGCGGACATGTAAAAAAAGAGAGAAAGTAGGAAAGTTGTGAACAATTTTTTAAAAGAATGCGGGGCCAAAAAGTGAATACTTCTGGGGGGGACAATTTGTATTCAAAAAGGGTTGAACCATCAAAAAGTGAGGGTAAATTTCGGGTGACTACATGGTCCAAGGTGGAAAAGTGTGGTTTAAAAAAAAAAGAAAAAAAAAAGAATAGAAGGAGGGGGAATATTGTGATTTGCGGGGCTCCAAAGAGGGGTGTATTTGCGAAGGGTGAAATTTTGAAAGGGGCACCCATGCCGTGCAGATGCTGGACTAGCCGGCGGGGAAACTTACAAATCCCAATCCAGAAAAAGGGGACGGTGAGAAACCGTGTGAAGAGTAGTTGGGGTCACCAAATGGCCAGGGGTGCAAATAACACACAAAGTGGACAGGTGAGCAAAGGTAACGCACGAAAATGTGGACACGTGTTTGCCATGTATTATAGCTATAGCTCCATATGAAAATCAAGGAAAGGAGGTAGTAAAATGCGTCTAGCAAAAGGAGGAAAAGGAGAGGGAGATTATAGGAATATAGGGAGGTAGTTGAGCGAATGGGAATTAGCGAATAAGAATTACAGGGATTTGGGCAAATAGACCTAAAACAAAGTTAATCGGAGTAAGTGAGACTCTCCTTTGTGCCACCGGGGGGCCCATGGGGGGGGACTAAGCGCGTTAAACATTTTAAACAGGACTTGCGGGACAACAAGACTGGTGACAAAGCTCAATTGGTGTGATCCAAAAAAAAAGGGGACGAGGCGAGGTAGGGGTATACAAGTCAGGGGTGATACCCCACCTTAACAGAATTGAGATAAAACATAAAGATAAAATAGAAAAAAGGAGAGAAAGGGTGAAACGAAGGAGCAAAAAAATGGGGGTAAAAATGGGGGGGAAAAAAAGGGGATAATACAATTAGTGTAATTTGGGGGGGTAAAAAAAGGTGTTGGGAATCAACCGTACTGATAACTTATGTGCACTTGGGACACAGTTAATAGGCGAAAAATAATTGCAAAGAACGGGGGTGATTCATAGGGTGGAAAGAAAGAACAAGGGGGAACTTGTGTGCTGCTTTCCGTGATGGGGGAGAGGACAACAACAAAATTCTTTGGTGACTTTATCAGACCCCCACCAAAAGTTGCAAGGGAGAATTCTTGGAAGGAAGATGTCATGGAACCAAAGCAAGAGGTTTACACGGGATTGGGGGGAGACAACCATCAACATGGGGAAAAAGCCAGGTCTAGGTTCAAGTGGGCAGCAGCAGCGCAGGGATTGGCTGCACAGAGCTGCAAACCACAAAGAGATAAAAGAGGTGTGGGACAGTCGTCTGCAAAACTGGGAAAAAGGCCAAAAAGACACCGTGGATAGGGGGGGGGAGACCGGCAATCCAAACATATAACGATGTGTTGACCTGACTGCTGCCTTGACTTTTTGGAGGGAAGAGGAGAGCATCAATCATGTCAGAAGAATGCTGGAGGGAAAAGGGGGGTGTCATGCAAATTATGAAACCGTAACAACATAAGGGGGTGTATCACGCAGGAACGGCAAATCAGTGAAAACAATAAAAATGGGGGAGGGGATAATCTAAAAGGGAAGGAAAGAAAAAGAAGAGAGAGAAGGATATTCCTTGAAAAAAAAGTGCGGAAGTTGAGAAAGAAAGAGATGGCACACGGGGCTAAAAAAGCTTTGATACCAGTTTTGAAGAGCAAAAGTAGGCTCCAAGAAAAGAAAGGGGGGGGAAAAAAAAAATCCAAAAGGGTTTGGAGAATGGTGGGACCAAAACAAATCATTCGTGGAAGGGAGGGGGAGTAACAACCTCAAGCTAGGGGCAGGCTCACTATGGCCTGGGAACTTTCTAAGACAAAGGGAGCCAAAACGAAGAGGTATAGACAAAACTCAAAAAAATTAATGGCTTGGAAAGGGGAGGAAATAAAAAACTCCATTTGTACTGCACACGCGTCGGGTCCCTTTTGACAGGGGGAATTGGTGGTTTGCTCCACTGAGGAAATTTGACTCTACAATTAGTGGAGGCATCAAACAGACCTTGGAATAGGAAATAAACAAGGAGGGAGACCTAAGACAGGCAAGAAAATTTGCAAAAAAGCAAAAATCATGTCAGGACAACACTTGAGGTGGGGTATTGCCTGATCAAATGGGCCTGATGCAAAAACAGCAATGAATGAAGGGAGGATGGAATACTAAACATTAATCTAGGGGGCCACAATTATGGCAGAAAAATAAGGAATACAACAGCAAACAACACTAGAGTCACTCATAGTGACAAGGAGAAAATGCAGTGGGGGGACATTGCACCACCTTTAAAGAAAAGAAGGAAAAAATGACAATGAGTATGTTCATCGATGAATGTCCAGCCCCAAAGAACTAGCATTTGAGGAAGACACAAAGGGACTCATCCTCGATCGATACGATAGAAACACCAAAGGGAGGAGGGGAGTAAAAGATATGGGAGCAGTGAGGACCAGAAAGGGGTGTAAACATGGTCCATTTTTGAGATGAAAAAAAGGGGATAGGTATGTGGGGGAGGGGAAAGAAGGATAATGATGGCCATTGAATTGGTTGGTATAGTGAAGGGAAAGGGGTTGGAATTGCAACTATCAAAGAAGGGAGGGGAAGTTTAAGATTGATGAGAAGTTGGGGTGGTGATGGGATTCGGATTGTTAACTGGGGGGAAAGTGAAAAGTTTTACGACACTCAAATTGGCGAAATGAAGAAAAGGACATTTTACTGCTTCAAATGAAATCACGCCTCCCATGGGGGGGGGCAGAAAATTGATGGAGTGGGAACTCAAGCCATTGGGTGATACTGCGTTAGTTGGTATAGGTAATGGTGTCTGTTGATCCTTTCAAGGAAACCGAGAGAAGTTGAAGTAAATGTAGCAGGGTGTGAGAAAGATGGATCCAAATTCCACTGGGAAGTCAGGAAAGAGCTTTTGGGGGATTGGAGAAAAGGAAATGGTTGTAAGTTCGGGTTGGGGAGGTAGCAGAGCAGTGGGAGGTTGGGGATCATTTTGGGGCAGGGGAGGGGAACGTTTCAGGAAAAAGGGAATTAGCGGGACTTGGAGTGTGCTTTACATCCTAAGAAGAAGATGTGTTGTGGGGGAAAACCAAGTAGAAACACATGCAGGCCTCTGTTCGGAGGCTGGTATGACTGATCCATCGGATCTCTTGGAGGTTCATCTCACGGGTGTGCCCTGAGCCACAGCATCAGAGGTGGTAGGCTATTTCACAGCCGCTTTGGGAAAAGAATTATGTCATTTTGTTGTTGGGGGGGGGGGGGTTTTGTGGGGGGGGGGGGGGGGTGGTGGGGTTAATTGTTGGGGTGGGGGGGGGGTTTGTTGGGTGGGGGGGGGGGGTGGGGTGGGTGGTGGTGCGACATTGTCGGGTTGGGGGGGATGTGGAAATGTTGTTGGGGGGTGGGGGTTGGGGGTCTGGGGGCGGGGGTGTTTAGTTTTGTTGATTGGTTGTGTGTGTGTTAGTTGGTTAAAAGAAAGAAGGTGAGTTTGATGGGGGGGGCGGGGGGTTGTTTGGTTGCTCAAAGTCAGCAAGTTGGTTGTTAGGAATCAATTCAGCTACGCCCACGACTTTACTTCAGTAAACAGGTGTGAACTACGAAGGAGGAAATGGCACGGGCGGTGGAGGGGGAAAGAGGTGTCACGTTGTCGACAAGGGGGGGGCAATGAACAAAACAGGGAGTATGGAAGAGTCTGGCATAAGGTCAGACACAGTCTTTTGTGACAAGACAGATGGTGTCCAGGAGTTTGCTTGAGACAAATGTGAAAAAAGAAACTATCGTCCGTAGGAAAGCAGAGTGGCTATGCCGGGGGGATAATGAGACGGCCAAAGAAAAAAGTTGGTGGATCGATTGGGCAGAGCAGGGGGGGAGCAGGCCCGGGGCCCAAAGTCCTCCTGGAAGCTCTCTGTGTCCCAAATAGGCATGAAGAAAAATTTACGGAGAAAGGGGGGACCTTATGGACAATGTTGTCTAGACAGGGGATACAAATCAGGACGAAGAAAAAAGAGGGAGGAAATGATTTCCAAGGATGCTCAGCAAGCTGTGGGCAAGGGTGGAAAAATGGGCTCTTGGGGGGGGGGCAGGTTCTAAGGTGTGTGAAATGAGGGTGGAAAACAACTCGTAAGCTGGTCTCCACAAGCCACGGAGAAATAAGAACAGGGGGTTTGGGGGGGGGGAGACATTAAACACTTAGACAGGAAAAACAAGTATGGTGCCATTGGGAAAAATCTTAGTAAAAAAAACGGTGAAGTATGTATAATGGGGAGACCCCCCTGTTAAAAAAAGACAAGAGGGGCCTAATGTTTCCCAAGGGGGAAAAAAACTTGTGGCAAGGAAAAGAAAAATAATAAAAGGGGGGGGGTGGAAATATTTTATTATGTGATATGATTTCTAACTTCCCTGTACTTATGGGTAACCTTTTCCAAGCCTGGGAAAAGAAAAAACTGGTGGAACAGGACCCAAGTGGCAAAGCAGGCACCGCACCCTGTGCTGTGTACAATGGGGGAGGAAAGGGGGGGGGGGGGCAAAACAAAGTTGCCCAATGGGTTGAAACAAAAAAAAGGGACAAGACGACTAACTGAACTCAAGATCCAGGGGGGGACGATTATAGCTTTGCAAGCGCTGTAAGATTAGCGAAAAAATAATAATTCGATCGGAGACCCAGAGAAATACGATAAAAGAAGATAAGTCAGAAAAAACAAAAAAACTGGAGGGAGGAGAAAAGCAAGATAAAGGGAAGGATATCTTGAAAGGGCGTATATTACTTGGGGGGCTAGGGCTGCAATAGGCTTGCAACATACTACGGGGCAAGGACATCGGTGCGGGGGACTGGAGAACGCAGGGTAATTCTTGATGTTGCAAGCGCAATTAGCAGGGTGGAGAAAAAATCTTAAAAGGAACATTGTAACAGGAAAGGGTGGCGGGGATTCGCGCGGACCATATGGTTGAAACAACGGGGCGGCCGTGTAACACAGTGTCCGGAGGAGTAGAACAGGACAGGAACTGGAAAGGGTCAAAAAGGGAAAAACCTAAAGCACGTGAGCCCTCCAGATCCCTCCCTCCAATTTCACGAAGAGGAAAAGGTTTGGGAAGGTCCTGGCAAAAAAAATGGGGGGGTCCACCTTGGAACAATGTGACTAAACCTTCTTTTCAGTTAGGGTTGTGGGGTAACAGTGGGCCACAGGTAAGGTCTCAGACAGTGGGGGGGGAAACAGGGACTATATTTTCCCCAATGGCAAAATGAAAGGGTGGGGAGTCAGCATTTTTTAGGAAAAAAAATTACACTTGGGGGGGCGCCCAGGTGTTGTGAAACTTTCTCCCGTCGTAGAGCAAGTGACTTGAGAAAAGCCCACTTTCTCAAAAGGGAAAACGGGGACCTTGCGTCAGACTTGGAAAGGGCACTAAAGGGGGACCCACCGTTACCTGAGTGTACCAAAGAAAATTGGGAGAAAGGGTAGAGTGTCATAAGGGGAGAGGGGGCATCAGAAGGCCATGGAAGTTGACAAAAGCTGGCAAAATTATAAGGACGTTGAGGAAAAGAAACCTTCGAAAAACACCCAAGGATATGGTTAAAGTGATAGTTGGGGTTTTAAGAAGTTCTCACAAAGGAATAGACACGATCCCCGCGTTAAAAACGGGGGGGAGAACTTTCTAGCTTTCTCTTTTTCAAAGATTCTGTCTAGAGTATCCATCAACTGGGAAAAAGAAGGTCATGCCTGGCAAATTGGAGGTGGAATGATAACCTTATGCAAGAAATAGAATACCAAAAATTGTGCATAAGATGGCACTCCAAATTGTAAAAACTTGCAAGAAAACATGTTACTGGTCAAAGAAAAACTTTTAACCTTCCAGTCCCAGAAGAGGAGACTCTCTTAGAGAGGGAAAAAACTGGGAGAAAAAGTTGAGCACGAACAAAAAGGTATGGAAAACAGCAGGGGGGGAAATACCAGAAACTTTCAGGGGGGGTGAGTCATAAGTAACATAGGGAAAGAAAGAGACAAGGAAAGGCAACAAAAGTCAAGAACAAAGGAAGGTTGTGAGATTTAAATTAAAACACTAGGGGTCCTCGAGGATCAACACTCACATAAAAAAGAAAATTTGGGATGAAGAACTCCACGGGAAGGGAAACTTCAAGAACAACAGACTTGATCAAAAAAAAGCTACTCTTAGGCACTCAACTAAAAATGAATTTCTAACCAAGGAGGGTTACATAAAAGTTGTCATGAATTGACAAATTAAGTTGGATGACATCTGGGATCAAAGAAAGAAGGAAAAGAAGTCGGGGGGGGGGAGGGGTACTACTCTCTTGGGGAGCGGATTACAGACAAACAACAACAAGGCGTACCAGAAGCAAAGCATACAGATCAAAGACCAATCATCAGAACACAGGGGTTTGGGGAGGAAGGTGCAGAAGGAAAAAGGGGGGGGGGCTGGAAGGCATCTACTCTCACAGGGGAGGAGGAGGTCGTGAGAACAAAGGTAGGTTACAATTGCAGGCCAAGAGAAAAAAAACAACTTTGGTACGTAAGAGTTACAAGTCCATCAGACGACGGAAAGGTCAACAACCTGGTAATTTACTTCACCTGGGGCCTTCAAAAAAAATTCAGGACCTCATTATCCCATCAATTCAGCCCCCCATAAAAAAGAATGGGGGGTACATATCAAAGGTAAATTACATTATCAAAAAGAGTGCTAAGATCGAAAAAAAAACAATTAGGAGGGGAGGGAAGAGATAGATGGATCATCAGGGGACGAAATAATGTACCATTTTCCAGGGGATATTCTCATTTATCGTAAGGGGTGTTGGGACTTGTGCATAAGGACTTTCCGGTGAATGGTTTGAAGGAGGTGAATTAGGTTTGTGAAAAAGGGGGGGAAACTCGAGGAGGAGGCCTGGTCAGAGTGAAGATAAGGGGGGTTGGCTTGGATCTGTTGGGCTGCAAATTGTACAATGAGCTGGGGGGTTCCAGAAAACTCCTAAGCAAGGGGCGGGAGAAGGAATAAACAGGCCCGGTGAAAAAGGGAAGAAAAAGAGAATTTGGGGGGGTACTTACTTGATTGGGGGGGATGTTTGCAAATTCAATCCGGACTGGGAGGAAAAGCGGCCTATTGAGGTTGGGGCTTTAATAAGAGGGAAAAAGAAATCGGACAAAAAGAAATGGTGGAACAAGGGATCAGTTGGTCAATCAAAAGGAAAGAGGGGGGGGGAAATCAGGACAAAGGATTTGTATGGACAAACCCTTGGGGTCAGGACAATTAATTTGGGGGGGTATTTCAGAGTGGGGGGTGTGGGCAAAAGTAGTTGTTTTCTGGTGTAAGGGGGAAAAGGGGGCACCAATGCAAAAGCGTGAAGTAATCCACATGGCGCGTGGGGCGGTGTGGAGGAGACAACTCCAGTTGTCCTGGAAGAGAAGCATGTGGTTTTGGGAAAGGGGATTTCGGAGAGGGTGCAGAGGGGGAGTGCTGACGAAAACATTGCATCAGCTGGTGGTATGTTTTCACAACTGTCGTTGGAAGGAGGTCCGCTCAACTTATCAGGGGCAAGGAATCGAATCTCTCGACTCGGCGGACGTGGGCATTTCAAAGTTTGAAGATGAAGGAGAGGCTGGAGGGGGAAGGAAGACCTTGTGTAAAAGGGTGAGAAAAACGGTTGGGGAGGGCAAGATTATGCAAAACATCGGGGGGGGGTGATTTGATATTTGAGGGCCGAACATAACCTGGGGGACAGGCGCGCTGGGAACATGAGTTTTATTGAGACAGAAAAAAAAGGAAAAAAAAGATAAGATAGAGGGCATTCAGTACAGCAGAGAGGGCTATTGACTGTGGGCGAATGTCCAACCTATCATGGGTTTAGGCAGAGCAGGGGTTGGCAGGAAAAAAAGGATTCAAGAGTGGGTTTGAGCTCATGGGAAACTAAAATGGCTGAGGAAGGCACAGGAAAAGATGAATGGAAGAAAAGGGGGAAAGATAAACAGTGGATGGGGGGGGACTCCCAAGACAAGGTACTGAGAGGGGACTGGATGGGATAAAGTTCCCAAGGATGAAAGATTCAAGGCAAAATGTTGCAGGGCCCGGGGTCGACGGAAAGGAAGGTGGACTAAAAGACCGTTAGAAGTGCGCAAAAAGGAAAAAAAGGGGAAAGCATGAAAAAATGGTAATGGGTGCTGACAATTAAACACATGAGATAAACAAAGTGGGGGAAAAATGTGAAATATTAAATTTTCCAAAAAAGGGGCAGAATACTGATGGGGACAATGGGGATTCAAACACCGGTGCAAAAAAAAGGAAGAAGGGAATTCTTAACATGGTGGGACCAAAGGGGGGGAAAACAGTTTAATGACCAAGAAAAAAATATATCATTGTTGTATGTATTGATATTCTGCACCGTGGGGGGAGGTGTGCCAATGTTGTGCCCGGGTAAAAAAGGGCCTCGGGCCTGTGGCCTACCGCCCGAGGTACCCTGGTGGGAAACCAATTGACCCAGGGCACCGCACAAACCAAAAAAGGGGGTTTACCTGTGAAGGAGAGTGGGACCCCCCGTGCAACAAATGGTTGTCCCAAAAACAAGGGACAGAGGGCAAGGTACATCCCTAATCAATGGGTTGGTAAGGGGGGGTCAAAGAAGGAATTATTATTAAGCACGAAAAAGTATTCGCAGAAAAGATAATATAAGAATCTCATATGAAGAGTCTCTCAATCACACCCAACAAAAGGTATAACTAGTAGAGATTAGAGGGTGAGATATTATCTTGTAGTAAGACTATTAGGAGAATGAAAGAGGGGAAAATAAAAACTAACAAATCGTCAAAAGTGAACTGGGATTGAGGTAAGGGGCCTCTACCAGGGTGTGTTGGCAAACCTGGGAAAGGGGGTGAACCACGATCCCGGAAAATTACAATCCCAGGTGGGACGCTGGAGGGGGGTCATGGTTGGAAACAAAAAAAGGGAAGAAGGTAGGCAGCAACAAGACAAAGGGGACACTGTGAAAAGGTGAAGGGAAAAAAAACTTCGACGAGAATCAGTACCTCATCACATATGGGTCACAGGCTATTAGTTGTGGATTTCCTTGAAAACACACAATTGGGTGCCCAGAGGGAAACCAGGGTAATAAATGAGTTAATTTTTGGAGGTTTGAATACCCATGCTAAGGGGCTGCACACTTACAAATGTATGTGGGGGACCACAGTTGCAAAACGTTGTGTATTCATCGGTGTAATGTCAAAAAAAAGGAACAGTGTGGGGATGTCGCGTTGCCGGGGGGGGAGCAAAAGTGCTCCCGGGCAGGGGAGTCCAACTGACTGGAGGAAAAATGGGGGGTCCCCCTTGCAACAGCTTTGCCTGGCGCATAAGTTGAAAAGCATACTTTGCCAAGCCCCTCGATCCAAAACGGAAAAGGGGGGGGGTGAGCAAAACACCCATTTTTAAGAGCCATGTAAGAAGTCATGGTTTGAAGGGGGAAGAAAAACGGATTGTGCTAAACAACAATTCACCACGAAGAGTTAAATTTCCTGGGGGGGGAATGATGCTAACCCTGCGGGACAGTACAGAAAAATTGCTAGGTGGGGGGGCGAATTCGCCCACGCAACACGCTCCAGGGATCCGGGTTCAGTCTCTTGGGTCAACTCTGTCATAAGGCATGATCCCAGAAAAATAGTAACGATGAGAAGGTCAAAGGGGAGGGGGGGCATGACCAATTAAAGGCAGAAAGATCCTACAAAAGGGGGGGGAAATCTGGATCAAGGGTCCAAGAAGGAAACAGGGAAAGACTGAAGTAAACAGTGACAAGTTGAAAAGAAAAGTCAGAAGAGTATTAGCAGAGAGGAGGGATCCTGGGAAAACGGGCGGAGGTGAGCAAGACAGCGATTTGGGGGGCCCACCAGGAGGGGAATAAAAGAAACCGCTGATGGCAATGGGAGGAAAAAAAGGGGGTAATACAATACCTGAGATTTAAAGAAACAATCCAAAACAACTTGTTTGGGGTGGAATATTATGACCACAAAGAAGGAAAAGGTGCGCGGTCAAAAACCCGCCAGAGAAAAGGGAGGAAAGACCTCAGGGTCCTGGAAACGTGAGCTGCACAAGAAACAAGAATACTGATACATCACTCTATGAAAAAAATCAAAAACATTACTGACCCAAACAAACCGAGGGGGGGGAATCCTTCAAAAAAAGCTGTAACTGTGGGGATGACATCTTGCTCACTGATACGGGACGGAAATAAAAAGGGAGGGGGAAGGGGAGACTAGAGGGAAACTCGGATTAAGACAAACCTTCAAGAGACCGAACATTCAATAAGGTTGAAAAAAAGCCACTAAGTCGGACAACAAAACATGTCTAGGGGCCAGTTTGGGCCCGCGTAAAGGGGAATGGGAAAAGAAGCTACTCGCGACAAGGGCGGTGAGTTAAGATGAAGAAAAAAGGGGAGAAATTGACAATTGCACCAAATAAAAAATAAAACGGGACAAGCAAACTAGTACTCAATCTTGACAAGGGAAAAAAAGTAGAGGGGAAGGGTCCCAACAAATTACTCAAACAAGCAGGAAACCAGGGAACAGAACATTGGGGGAAAGATCCTTCGGACATCATGGGTGATCTCAAATTTGAAAAGGAAAGTCTTTCGAAGCAGATTGAACAC
>Ga0179593_1639500_pt1 | contig 13974 bp, 21 predicted proteins | sample CZODoug2_1_08_16_FD_185931 | JGI IMG/M metagenome (GOLD analysis project Ga0179593, IMG submission 185931) | Vadose zone soil fungal communities from Angelo Coast Range Reserve, California, USA - CZODoug2_1_08_16fungal (PacBio error correction) | ecosystem: Environmental > Terrestrial > Soil >...
CCCAAGAAGGACGCAGAGAAAAATCACCAAGAAAAAAAAAAATAGCTTCGACAGTGGGGAAGACATGAAAGGGTTTTTTGGCTGTGACTGGGAATTCGGGGACGATTTCAAAATACGAATCAAACGGCGGGATTGCGTTGGCTAGCGCATCGGGGATGCCCCGACTCAAAGTAAAGAACTGCCGAACCCCTTAGCATGCGATAGAGGGAAATATTTGGGAATGATTTGAAAACGCAGTACAAAAAACTTCGTGAAGGAAGGGGAAAGGAAAGTCCTTCTTTGGCGACATGTTTTGGGACGCCACAATAAAAAATGAGGGACGATGTTCGGTTGCGATGATAGATTCGACAAGCGACTGAATGGTCACAACAAGGGGAAGAGAAGGGCTGTGCGTCGAGTTATATGGACAAAAAGGGACCCCAAGGCCTGCTTTGGATAGGTGGGTCATCATTGGGGGCGTGACGTTCAGAAAGACATCGGACCGGGAAAGAGAATTGATAAGGGGGGGGGGAAGTGGCTAGGGCCGCCCCCGGGAAAGTGCGAGTTTCGTGGGAATAAAATGGACTAGGCGACAGAAAAAAATGACGCAGGGGGAAAAAGCAAGAAAAAAGAAGCGAGTTGATCCCCGAATGAAGTTAGGGTCGGGTATCGAAAACGGAAGTGAACCGGGGGGCTTTGTAACAGAAGTAACGGAAACAAGGGTGAGAAGTGGGACAAAACCTTCCGACACAAAGACAGGACGCTAGAAATCGGGGGGAAGACTTCATGAAAGAAGGGCGCAAGGGCACCAGACAGGGGGGAGTTTGTGAAGACCGTGGAAGCCAGGGCACTCCGGTAAAACGAAAATTGAGGAAAAACCAAGTCTAATAGGAGGAGGAAAAAGGGGAAGCCCGCCGCAAAAGAGTGCTTAGAAAAAAGAACGCCAGATAGATGGGAAGCTGGGGGCCGCGCCATTAAGCCTAGGGGCGCAAAAAAGGGGGGGTGAACTGCTTCGCAGGGGGGGGGGGGACAGGGGGTCAGTCACTACACAAAAGACGGGAGGGAAAACGAAAAACGGCTTCTCCCAGAACGCAGGGAGAATACCACTATCCCAGGAGGAAATGGTTGTTGAACGAGGCAATATCAAGAGTCGCCTTGGTTGGAGTCATTTCCCACAGGAAATTGGCCGTAATTTTTTGGCAGGTGGATATACCCGTGAGTGAATTGAAAATGGCATAGAGAGAAAAAAAAAAAGTGTATGAGGAGGAAAAGAGAGATCACTGCCAATCGGGGAGGGGTAAACAAGACTCACTCCAACGGTGTGGGAGCACCAAAAAGGGGTTGCCAGCCAAAAGAGAAGACTGGATCAAAAGAAAGTACTTTGATGACCATTGCGGTGAACGGGGGACAAAAAAGAGTCAAAAGGGTGCCCTTCAAAGCTAACAATAACTTAGAAAAAAACGGGGGGACCGCTGACGAAGGGACCTGTAAGTTGATCCGTCTTGAGGCCAAGGGTTGAAAAATGACACCGTGTCCAAGACAGCCCCAAAACGGGAAGGGGAAACGGGACAGGGAAAGACGCAGTCCCAGGCATTTGGATATGGGGGGGGGCAAAAACGGGGGGGGGAAAAATGGTCGCCCACCTCCAGACCCATGAGGCCGGGTCTTCTGGAAAGAGTCAATGGGGGGGACCCGGGTGGGGGAAACGGGAATTGTCTTCATGCCAAACCCGAAGCGTGGCACGCCAAGGTCACAAAAAGAAAACAAGGTCCCTGGGTGCACCGGCTTCCCAGGCGGGGGACTAGACAGACTACAAAGGAAGAAACTGGTGAGAGGAGTTCCCTGAAGTTGGTAGAAAAAGGGCAGGGGGGTCAATATCTTCCACAGGGTTTGGAAAGAGGTTTTCGGGGGAGGAAAAAGAACCCGGGCAACCACTTCCAGCGCGGATTCAGCCCAAGGGGGTCGGAGGGAATTAGGAATCCCCAACTCGCTGGGTCTTCATGGAGTCTAAAAGGGGGACAAGTTTTTTTTCCAGAAGAGAAAAGGGAAGTGGAGGTCCCAAAAAACGAAGGGGGGGGTCAAAGGCGGGGGGAATTCGATAGTCCACAACAAAAGCCTACAAAGGTAAAATGTTTCTACATGTCTGCGAAGGAAGTTGAAAAAAAAAACTTCCCAATGGGAAATCACTAAGGTCAATGGACAGGGGGAAAGGAGGAACATTATAACTCGACGAAGAAAAAGCTTGAGATTAAAACCTTTGGAAACGAAGTGGGAAAAGGACGGGGGGATCTCAGATAAAAAAAGGACAAACGTCCATAAATACTTTACATGCGTTAGTAGAAAAAGAAAAGTCAAAAGGAGGAAGGAGCTGGCCTTTAATAAGAAAGAGCTTGGGAAGGCTAAGGGCAGGAAACAGATAAAGTTCACCCTTCTAGAGCAGCGGAGCAGGACTATTAAATAATAATGGTCCTAAAAAAGTGGAGAGGGGGGACCAAAAGAATCACAAGCCTGCCGTTGAGGCAAAGAAAAAAACACCAAAAATCACCTGTCAATTTAATTACGGTCCTAGAAAGGGGGAAGGGGGTGGGGGGGGGGAGTGGGTATAATCTGATGTAGCCGAGGGGGCCGAAAAATGGGCACAAAAACCCATCATGTAGACAACCTTAAAAAAAAAAGAAACAAGATCAGGGAGAATAAAATTTCCCTAAACAAGCCCTCTTTTTTGGACGAAAAAAAAAAAAATATCATAATTGACAAGAAGGAAAATCAGGAACATGAATGACCTGTTAATTGTGGACGCCTCAAGAAGCATAAAAAAGCACAAAACGAATCAGGCGGTTGGACAAAGAGAAAACAAAAAGGGGGTGGGTACATCGTAAAAAAAAAAGCTGTCTCCATGAAAAGTCTTAAAGGGAGAAGGATCGACAGGACTGGCCACACACGAATAGGGGACGGGGCCAACAAAAAATGAAGCGGGGAAGGTCTGTGGAAAAACCTGGGGAAAAGGGGTAAAAAACACCCGATGCGGTGTGGGAAGAGGTTCGATGGAGAAAAAGGGACACAGAGGGGGGAAAAAAATTTAAGTATTCCCCAAAATGCGAGACAAGGGTTTAAACGGGGATGGGGGTGAGGAAAGTGGGGTCTGGTGGGGTTATTCGTTGAAACTCTCAGAAGCACCCAACCAAAAAAGAAGGGAAGGAGATCTTAACCAATCGAATACCAGAAAAAAAAGAACGTCACCAAACATGCCAGGGTAACGAGGTGTAATCCTGCTTGGAAATTACCGAGGCCAAAAACCTTGGGGGGGGCGACAATCAGCCGAGAAGGGGAAATCGAAAGAACAGGTCCAAAGATCCACATTTCCGTACCGCATGAAAAAAATCGGGGGCTGTGTGGCAGCTCGATAAAACTTGCCGAGGGAAGCCTAAATGGAGGAGCCAGCAAAGGAAGGGGGTGCAAACACCCTTTTGGGGGGTTTGACTTCGTTCGAAACAAACACGCCAAAAGGGGACGATGAAAAAGGGGGGGAGTGAGAAGAAAGGAGTACCATACAGTGGCAAAACAGGTGGAAACAGATCGGTCGGAGGGAAGGGAAAGAGGGGAAAGGAGGGCGTCAAAAGAAGGCAAAAAGGGGGTTGGTTCCGGTCCTTAAGGAAATCGGAGGAGGGTATGTCCGAAGCTCGGGAAGTTCGTTTACATCCAGGGGGAGGCCCATTCCCAGAGTCGCAGTAGCCGGATCACACTCCCAAAAAGGAGGCCAAGGACATGAAAGAGGTTTTGAGGGGGAGGGGGACACTCGGTAATTCTAACGAAAAAACGGCCAAGTTGAAGGGTGGAAATAGAGAAAGCGGTCTCAAAAGGGGTATTGGGAGGACCCGTGCCGGGGGGAAGCTTAGATGGGCAATAGGTGCTGTGGGGGGGAATTTCTTTCCAACCCTCGGGAGCAATAGCAATAAGGCAATGGACCTTTGGGGGGAGACAGGTGGGGTGTTGAAGCTTAAACAGGGGACCTGTCAGTAGGTTCTGACGATTTGCGGGGGGAGGGAACCAGAAAAGGACATGAATATTCGGCACCCGGGGGGGGGGGGAAACATAAATAGGGGCTGTCCGTAGAGGGGGGACACCGCAAGTAAACAACCCCCATGGAGTTGAAAATCAAAGGGGGGAAAAGTGGCCAGTTATCATCGCAACGTTAGAAGGTGTGAGCTAGTGGCTGGAAAGTTCAGGGCAAACGGGGGGCCGAGAAAGGTGTCGGTTGTGGGGAAAAGTAATGGACGAGAAAAAAATGAACATGCGCCATAATCCCCGGGGGATCTTGATCCAAATTAATGAGTGAGGGGAAAAAAAAAAGGACTGAGAGCCCTGGGAAGTTAAAAAAGTTTCTATTTGCAATTCCGAGGGAAACCTCAGGCAACCTGGATAAGTGAAAGCCCGAAAAAAAAAGACCAACTCATTCAACGCTATACAGCTTCTTTGGGTCGTTAGGGAGGATTAAGAGAAGAGAAATCAGGGCCCCGACAGGGAGGGGGGGGTGAAGTGTTTGGGAAAACCGTGGGCCACCTTTCAGGGGGAAAACATTAGGGAAGGAAAGTAACAAAAACCAGAAGATAGGAAAAAAGAAGGTATTCAACAAAGCCTCAGGAAGATTGCGGATCAGTCACAAAGAAACTCAATATCAATAGAAGCTGACGAGAGTCACGCAGAGGGGTTCAGGGATCAGGGTTTACCCTGCGGACGCATGGTGGACACGTGGGCAGGGGGAAGAGAAAGACCGGAGGAAACGTAAGTCTTCTCCGTCCACGGAACAGGAAAAAAAGAAGGTGGGGGAGGGAAGAAAAAGGCAGAAAGAAAAGTTTTTGTGGGACAACACCGAGGGAGCAATCGCAGTTTTTGAGTGATCACTGGGGAGGGGGGGGAAAAAATCAATGCATGCCAATGGTGCCGGGACACCGTGAGTGAGAAGGGTACCAATAGAAAAAGGGAGAGAGAAAACAAAGGGGGGAGTAGGAGGAAAAAGAAAAAGAAGATAAAAAAGGAAAATGAAATTTGGTGAAAAAAGAAGACACAAGGGGGCAGTTCCCAAATTCAAAAAGGGAATTATTCATAAGTGACTGACTCAAAAGAATCAAAAAGGGGGGGAGGTCTGGAAAACAATCTTCCCTCGAGTGGGACCGGGCACTGCGACACTACGAGGTGAACTCTGACGAGAATCCCTGTAATCCTCAAACTTGAAAAGGGAGTGGGGGGGACCGGGAAAACTGACAAAGTTGACAACAAAATGCAGGGACGAAGGCCAAAAAAAAAAAAAGGAGGAGAACCGATCAAGTTGAAAGGGGAAACATCAAATCCAGGATGATTGGTTTTTCTGTGAGAAAGGAAAGAAAATCTCCAAGGGGGGGGAGGGGCAGGCACGAAGCCATGAAGGGGAGACCTCTGAATTGGGCGGGGAGGGGGGGGGTAAAGAACCGAAAAGGGCAAGAGGAACACAAAAAATTGAAAAATCACAAGGTCAAGGGATGGTGCCCCAGTCGTTGACGAAGAAGACCTGAAAAGGAAAAGGCCAAGAGCTTTCTTTCCCAGTTGGTCACAAGGGGGAGGGCTGCGGGGAAAGGAGGTTTTGCAACTTCAACTCTGGGGGGACAAGGGACTCTGGCAAAGGGGGGGGGCCTTGGTTGGTAAAAGGTTCCATCGAGGGAGGGGAAATAGCAGAAAAAGTCAAGAGAAAGAGGCGTAGTCTCACAAGTTAAAAATAGGAGCAAAGGGTTGCAGAAAAAAACAAAAAAAAACACACAAAGGGGGGGATATCTCAGTCGTGGGGTGGTTCCCGACGGGGACAATAGCCGTGGGTCCCAACGACCAACGTCTTTAAAAAAAAAAAGAGGAGGTTGGGACCCATGAGTAGTCCGAACAATAAGCACAAGGGAGGCAGGGGGACAGGGGTCTACGATGGTCCTGCAGATTGAGAAACGGAAAAAAGTGGGGGGGACACTAAGTTCCATCAAGAAATGGGACACGGGGTGGAGCTGTAAACAATCGCCAAGACGGTAGGGGAACGGTTTGGCGAAGATCGAGGGGGGATAGAAGATAACGAACAAAGAATAACTGACCAGGCGTGTCAGAGGTCCTGGAAAAAAGCGAACTCAGAAGGTATATTGGTAGGAGTTAACGAAAGAGGAAGGAGTTGCAATAAAAAAAAAAAAAACAGTAAAAAAGGGGACCGGTCTCTATCGAATCTAATGAGCAAGGAAGAAGGAAACCAGGAAATGATACGATGCAAGCAAAAAGAAATTAGGGGGCCACATTTGATTCTGAACGAAGTAAAGCAAAAACGAAAGAAGGGGGAGGAAAGTACTTTTTTTGGGGTTGGGGGGGAGGGGGGGGAACGCCCTACAGGGGAACGAAGAGGGGCATCAAGGAAAAAAAGGCCCATCAATATAATTGGGACCTGGATAGACATAGGGGGGAATCTGTGGGGGATACATTGTTCCGACACAAGGTTTTGGGGAAAAGGAAAATCAAAAATTCAACGAGGGTCAGCCGCCCTACAGATATTCCGAAATATTGAACAATGTCAAAAAAAGGGGATAGACTACTCCACATCTAAGGGGGACCGAACTACGTAACACAAAGGGGTTAGAAATCAGCGACCAAAAAAAGGAGAAGGGCTGACATTCCGACGTGACGGCTCACGAGGCACCTGTCAAAGGGCACGCGACCCGGTTGGCTTTCCAATCCTGTAACGAAATGCGAAAAAAAAAAAAAAAAAAAAAAGAAAAACCTGGTGATTACCCCCAAGGGGGTAGAGGGAAGGGGGGGGCGGTGGGACCAAGTGGGTCTGTTACGTTGTCCTAAAAAAAAAAAAAGGAAAAAACCAAAAGAGAGAAGGGGGGAGGTTTTGTGGGAAAGGTTGAAGGGGAGGGGTGTCGCTGAGAATGCTCAAAAAAAAGAAACAAACACAAAAAAAACACGAGAGGGATGCAAAGGGGCTTGAAAAATAAAAGCCGATCACCCCTTGAGTACAAAAGTGGTGGAAGGGGATCTAAGTACCAAGAGGGGTCAAGGGCGAGAGGGGAAAAAAAGAAAAAAAAAGGTTGAAAACTCGGTTTAAGACAGTCCACAGGCATTTGCCGGGGAGAAAAAAAGAAAGAAGGAAAAAAGGTTTGCAGTGCAAAACTGCCTGCCGTAAGCCGTAAAAAAAAACTCAGGGGGAAGGGGGGGGGGGGGAAAGAGGCAACACTTTTGTGTTGAAGTCGTTCGTGCCAACCGCCAGACGCGGGGGGGTAGAAGGAATACCATACAGGTGCTTTCAGTAGGGAGGGAAGATGTGGTCGGGGCGAAAAACCAAAAGAAGGGTGGTTTACCGGGCCAGAATGCTATTCAAGGGGTGGGGTCTGGATTTCATACCTCTCTGGCTGGCCGTGACAAAAGGAAGATAGGAGAAAATCCTAGCGATCCCCCATCCCAAAAAAGGAACTCGAAAAAAAAAAAAAACTGGACAAACCATGCCCAGGGGGTTGTGTTTTGTGTTCAGACGTTGAGGAAAAAAGGAAAAGGGGGAAACTTATTCCTTTGTTGGCGAAAAAAGGGTATGCCAAACAAACATGGATAAAATCGGAACCTTCAGGGAAGGACCTGAAAAGGAGGGGGGAAGAGGGGATGGGGGTGGCATTGGCTTTGGCCAAAAGACCGAAAAAAACGGAATAAGACCTAATAAAGGGGGTCAGAGTACCCTATTGGAGGGGGAACCAAGGCAGACTGAACACGCCCGGACATTCATTGGCTCAGCGAAAATGAAAAAAAAATTTAATAAGAAAGTCCAAAAAAAGAATTCGTTCACCGGACCATAAAAGGGGGGAGGGCGGTTATAAAATGCAGACCCGGGGAGCACACAAATAATGAGGGCAGGGGTCCATCACATGGGAGGGGGAAGGGTTCACACAGCGGCCATGCGTTTAAAAAAAGAAAAAAGAAAGATGCGAGTGGCCATTTTGGATTATCAGAAATTGGAAAAAAAAAGTGGGGAAAAGAAGCGAGTGGTACAGGGGGGGGGAAAAAAGATGGACGTAGCCTCGAAAAATGGAAACAAAAAAAAAAAAACTCAAGGGAGCCAGAACAAGCGAGTGAGAACCTTCATGAATGACTACAGGGAAAAATGAAAAAGGGGGAGGTTAACAGGGGGAAATCCTCCATACGAGGGAAACTCGGAAAAAAAATGGGGAAAAAGAAAACCGAGGGACCCAAGCCCGACCAACCTTAAAATCTAGAACGAGGGCAAACTTGGTGCGACAGAGGGGCCCAATAAAAGAAGTCAAACCATTGGGAGTTGGAAGGGTGACCAGGGCCAAAAACTCACAAATGAGGGTTGAGAGACATTAAAAAAAACCTGCGGAAAGAGGAAAACAAGCCCATCACCTAACAAGGCTTATCCCAATACGCCCCTCAAGTGAGCACGTGGGCCGCATTTGGGGGGGGCGGGGGCTAGAAAAAAAAACAGGGGGGGCAGCGGCACTTTTTGGACACGGTGTGTTGGCCTAGAAAAAAGAGAAAGAAAAGGCTCGAAGTCAAACAACTGACAAAATTCAAAAGGTGTACGATAGTTTTTGCCAGACCGCAAGGTGGACATCAGACAAAAAAAAAGGTGATTAGGAAGGGAAATTCCCTCAGTTTTGGGCATCCCATTGCCTATACAAAGGGGTAAAGGTTGAAGGGAAAAATGGAAAGATAGAAGCGAACAAAAAAGGATGGGAAAGAGAGAAGATCCGACTGCAAGGGGTTTGGGGAAAGGCAGAACTCACGGTAAATAGGCATGGGCAAGGAACAAAAAAGTTCAGGATTCATAGGGGAACTGGTAAAAAAGGAGATGATGCCACATGCCTGAGGGAAAACTTCTTCCCAAAATAGGGAAAGAAGAAAAAGATAGAAAGGGAAAAAAGGGGGAATGAAGGACCTGTAGCCCGTCTGTGAAAAAAAAAAACACACAAAAAACAACTCTCTAGGGTGGGGGTATACAGGGAACGCAGGAAAAAAAAAGTGCGCGAAAACAAGCAGCCCCCAAGTAGGTAAGAATGGGGGGTGGAAAGTGGGGTTCTTTTAGAGGCTCCTCAGGGGCGCATGTAAGGAGGGGGAAGAAACTTGGACAGGGGGGTGGGGGAATTTGTCGTCTCCCCCCGAAGCGCGGGGAAGGGAAAAACGTACCTCCCAATGTTCTGGGTAAACCCTCCTCAAAGGCGAAAAGAGCCTTTGGAAGTTCCATGTTCCGGGCTGCGGTAGAGGGGTTGGGAAAAAAAGAAATGGAATGGGGAAGAGTTGTTCGGATGGGAGAGAACACGTTCACCCTTCCAGCCACAAGGATCGTCAGGGGGGGAAAAGATTTAAAGGAAGGAATCGCTCAGGTCACTTTGCGGTCGAAGGGGGAAAGGGGGTTTGGCGACGGTAACGTAGCTCAACGCCCAACCGGTTAAAAGAGAGTGACCAGAGTAAAATGAAGCAAGAATAGGCAGGGTCAGATTAATGATTGAACGCCCAGGAAAAAATGGGGGGGACAAAGTTTCCAGCCAGAAGGTGTTGCCTCCAAACGGAAGAAAAAACCAGAACAAAATCTTTAATACAGGGTAAAGAAGGGGGGAAAAAAAAAGGATATGAGCGACAACATGTTCAAAAATGACATAGGGGGGAAGGGCCGCGTAAAAACCTGAAAACAATCTTGGAGTAGTGAAGGGTAATTCGAGGTTGGCAGAATGAAAACAAAAGAGCAAAAACTCCTAATCTCGGGCTAAGAAAAAGGAAAGGAAGGTAAAAAAAGAGCCACAGAGTGCGCGAAAGCAAAAAGAAAAAAAAGCCGGGTGGGGGGAGAGGAATAGGGAACGACAAAAAAAACAAGGAAAAAAAAAAAACCTGGGTGTCGAGAAAGTACGGGGGGGGGGGTAGGGAGGAAATACTATCGAGCGGGAGGAGTGACCAAGAAAAGAGTCCCACGGCAAGGAGACAAAGGAAAAAAAAAAGCAGAAAAAAAAAAAGTCTGGGGGAAAAAGGGATTGGCCGGGAAAACACCTAAAAAGTTTGGGCGTTTGGGGGCGAATACCGAAGAACTTACGAAAAAAGACCGAAAGAGTCCCGGAATATATTGAAAACAGAGTCTGGAAAAGGAGAACAAAAAAAGGGCGGGGTTTGTGACGGGAAAACAAATGTGGGGGGGGGAACAGTTCAAAGACCCGATTGGAAAAGAGGAACTTACCGGCCAACGTGGTTGGGAAGCCCTGCACTGCACACAGACGTGGGCAGACCTGAAAGGAAGGGGTCGACTGCCTCGCAAGGGTGGAAAAAAACTATAACCCCTATTGGGGTGTGGGGGGGGGGGGACTCCGGGGAGGGGTAAAGACTTGGTACTTTTTAAAAGGCAGGATTTACCAAACAAATTCCAAAAACATTGGTGAATTTCTGCTGTGTATTGGAAAAATGAAAAAAAAAAATGATCAAACAACAAAAGTAAATTCGAAAAGGAAGGAAAAAGAAAGGCAAGAGCAGAGTGAATCAAGGGCCAACCCCTTTATCGAGTGGGTTGGAAAAGGGTAAAAGGAAAGGTAAACCTTTTTAGACCAAATCCGCCGGACAAAAAAGGACATCAGGGGGGTCACAGATGCACGATGTCCCCTGAAGGAAGAAAGGGTGGGGGAAAAAAAAAAAAATCGAACTGCCGGAACCGGTGAAAGGGAAACTGAGAGGGGGGTGGGGATGGCAACCTTGGGGACATGAAAACGCCCCTCTCCGATTCGTGGGGGGAGGGGGGGGGAGGGCATGGAATATTTGCCGGAATCGTCTAGGGAAAAGAAAAGTAGGATTTTTACCCAAGGTGTTTTTGGCCGGAGGGAAAAAAAAATCAGTGTCGCTGTTGTCAAAAGGGCAAGGGAGGTGAAAAAAGGACCAGGGAGGAACAGGGCCGAAACCGCATAATTAGACAGAGAAAAAATCAAAAAGGAGGGAGGAGAACAAGACTTTCCATTTCCATGTTGCTTTGTTAGGGTTCAATCGATTCTCGTCACGTAACGGCAAAACTGGGGGGGGAAAAGAGGGGGCTGAGGCAATAGGGGGGAGCATGTTTATCTGAAAGGACCGAAGAAGGGAAGGGGGAAACCAATTATAGCAGGAATATTAGGGAAAGGAGCCAAACGGACACGGGGCTCGCAAGAAAAGGCCAGAGTCCTTACTTGGGAGGAAAAAAAAAGTGGGGGGAAAAAAAAAAGGAAATCTGACACCCTGTGAGGATTCTGAAAAAACATGGGAGAAGAGGCAAAAAAAGAGGGGGGTCGGCACCCCGGTTCAGCATACAGAGGCAATGGGCGAAAAGGGGGATGGAGCCCGCAGGGGAGCCCCCTGCTGAAAAAGGGGAGTAAGAAATGTGACGTTCAATCAGCCGAAAAAAAGAAGGAACTGGGAGAGCAGGTTATGCGAGTGGCGGGGGGGTCATATAAACGAAAAAGGAAAGGGGGAAGGAAAAAGAGGGGGCTGTGGGACAAGCAGAAGTGAGTAGAGAGGGGAAATTCAAGTCAAGAGCCAATAGAAGAGGTATCACCTTCCATGAAAGAGGATGACTCGCTTGGAAAAGCGCCGTAGGGGGGGGGAACTAGGGAGAACGAGAAACTCAGGACGGGGGGGAAGAAAGTGACAAACTCTTCAAAAAACATCCCGAAAAAAGAGAGAGAAAAAAGAAGGGGGGTCCGGGCTTAGCGCATAGTAATACGGGGCAACAAATGTTAGGGGGGGGGGGGTCAATTCAAGCTGCGGGGACAAAACAAGACACAAAAGGCCAATGGCTTCCTTTAAAGCCCAAAAGAGTATTGAGAAGGAAAGGAAAAGAAAATAGGAAAGGGAATGAGCGGCAGAAAAGTCAGCTATTTTCGGCCAGGGGGGCAAGGAAAAAAAAAGATTTTGGGGAACGGTGTCAGGTCCACCTACCCGATAGAAAATTAAAACAAAGATGTTAGCAAGATCGAGCAGGGAGAGTTGTTGCCAGAAAAAAAAATTGGGGAGAGGAAAAGGGGTAGTTCAGTCCACTTAATTGGCCTGTCCCTGGCTGAAGTTCCGGTGAGAAGGAAAAATACAGAAAAATGGGCAAGTAGGGAAGACTAGGAAAAAAAAAAATGAGGAAAAGGGAGAGATCTACTGCCAATGTGCGTGATGGGGAAAAAAAGAACCAGGGTACAAATTGGGCATGAAAAAAAGGAAAGGAATTCCATAAGTTGACGGGGACTAAAATCTGAAAAAAGGGGAAAAATCTGGCAAACAAACTCTAACCCCTCGAAAAATAGGAAAAAACAACAAAAAGGGGGGGGGGGAACAAGCAGTCTGTCCCTTACGAGATAAGTAAGCCCGTCTTTTCTCTCGGGGGGGAGGGAAAAGGGAAAAAAGGAAAACGGGTTGTCCCAAAAAGAGGACAAAAAAAAACGGGGGGGAGGGAAGAGGGAAGAGTAAAAAGGGCCCCAGCTAAAATGGATATGGCTTTAGGTAAGGAAGGAAAGGGCGGGGGCACGAGCTATTGATCTTTCTCGGGAAAGAAAGGGGGGGGGTAAGGGGAGTCCCCAGAAAGGGGTGGGTCTCAAAAGGTGTCACACCCTTCCAACGCCACAAGGGAGGTCAGGAAGAGGCTCCGAGAAAACCAGCGGGTTTCTAAAAAGGATTTTGAACGGGACTGGAAAAAAAGAAAAGGGGGGGGGAAAAAAAACGTTCGAAAGGTTTGGCCGAGTTGTAACCATCGATGGAGGCAGCAAAAATTCCAGCGCGAGGAAGAGGTCATCCGCAGTTCCATGAAGGGGGGAAAATCCAACTTGGCGGGGAGGACGGCGCAAATCAAGGGTGGGCATTTTGTTTTCGTAAAGGGAAGGAATGGTTGCCCAACAACAAAATGTGAACCAGGCCGGGGAAAGGTACGAGGATTCGCCACGAAAAAAGGAAAAAACGGTACCAAAACGATTGTCTTCCGCGGAAAAAAAATTTGGGGAAAAAAACCAAGGGGGCGATAAAACAAGTTCCCAGCAGCATGGGGCCTCCCAGGGAAGGGGGTTAAATGGAACCGCCGACACAACCTCTGGGGGATAGAGGAGAAGGGTGGAAAACAGTAGGCAGCGGAAAAGCGGAAAACCTCAATAGCCCAAAAATGGGGAAGGAAGTGAATGTCCAAACAATAAGCCCAAGACAGCTGGGACCTTTTAGTTAACGGAAAGGGGGAGGGTACGGAAAAAAAAGAATTGGGGCAGCAATTGTGCAACAAAAAATCTTCCTGAATCACGAAAAACTAACAGGAAAAAGGACGGAAAAGCTAGAAAAATAATAGAGGAATAAGGGGATTTGGCGCTAGAAAAAAAAACAAAAAAGAGCCAAGAAACGGTTTACTGAGATAGAAGAAGTTAACATCAAAAAAAAAAAGGGTCAAAAAAGAAAAAAATTCCGATACTTACGTGTTGGGGGGGGAAATGGGGGGTAAGAATCTCGCGATCGTCAACTTTGGGGAAGGGAAAGTCCTGACGCCCCCAAGAAAGTAGAAAAAAAAACAAGAGTCATTCTTCAATTGGACATTAGGCCCAGGAAAACAATCCTCTGGGGGGGGACCGAAAAAGGAAAAAAGGCACAAATCTCCTTCGCCGAACAAGATTCAAAACGAAAAAAGTAGGCGTAAAGGCTTAAAGCTAACTCCACAAGAATCGGGAAAAGGGGATTGGAAAAAAGGGGGGGCCATAGGCATCGAGGGGGTCCCGAAGGCATGAAAGGGACCGCAGGGTTTACCCGCCGAGGAAAAAAAAGGGACAAAACAAGGGGGGCGAATGCTGTACGGGTAACCGATCGAAACTGTCTTAAAAAAAAAAAAAGGGAAAAGTGGGGAGGGGGGTTAGACGGCTGATTTAAAAAATTTGGACCATCTGGGAACAATAGAAAGGGGGGGTCCCCACAACTCAAAGGGGGGAACCGGAGGGGTTTTTTGAAGGGAGCCTTGATGAAAGATGG